>Ga0302126_10001744_pt1 | contig 12885 bp, 12 predicted proteins | sample CB4_20m_MG_FD_203108 | JGI IMG/M metagenome (GOLD analysis project Ga0302126, IMG submission 203108) | Marine microbial communities from Western Arctic Ocean, Canada - CB4_20m | ecosystem: Environmental > Aquatic > Marine > Oceanic | place: Canada: Western Arctic Ocean | collected 2017-09-24 | reverse complement strand
CGTCGTATACCGTACAACATTTGGTTTGTGAATATACATAAAGTAATAATAAAGTAAAAGTTAAAAATATATTTACGGAAGCGTTTCTCGTTCTTCCAAATTCTTAGTCGCTTCTTTTCGTTCTTCTCTCGCCTCTTCTCTCGCTTGCTTTACTTTTTCTCGATCGATTTCCAAAGGTACGTTCGAATCAGTTAAGTTCGTTTCTCGGAACCTTAAGTAGGGTGCGACTCGCGCTTGTAAAGGCGTGATCGATAAATCGATCAAAGATTCGATCAAATCTTGCATGGCATCGAATAAACCGGGAAGCGAGTATCTCACGGGAGCGAGGAATTGTTGTAATTTTCTTCTTCTTTGCGTATCCACCTTTAGCGGCTGCGTTTGCGTCTGCGTTTGTTGAAAGACCAGGTTTTTGTTCGTTTTTACGAGGTTGAGTATTTTGTTTTCTCTCTTTTCAAAAGACGAACGAACACTTTCTCTCGAGATTGATCCTGGATATCTTTGAGCATTATTGCTGTTATCATCTGCACCGGCAGAGGCCGAAGAATATTTAGAGTGAATCGATAGCGCGAGATAGCCGCCAACGACGAGAATAAAAAGCGCTGATATTAAAAATATCGTGCGATACGAGTAGCTACGCTTTTGTTTTTCTCGTTCTCGTTCAATTAAACAGGTTTTGATGTGATGGCCATCGTTCTCGTTACTATTATTATTACTATTATAATAGTCATCATCATCGTTATCGTTCTTCGTGGTCGTCATCGTATTATATTAATTATAAATATAAACAAACTCCGCGGAACGCGCACGAAGAGCACAGAACTTTTTTTATTATTATACGTTACTGTTATTTATGGGACTTTATTTAGTGCTGCTGAGATTATTTTGATCTCTATGATCTCATTATTTTGCTGCTAGGAACGATGGACGGGAATGGGCCGATGGGGAAATTTCATCAGCATCCATCAGCAGGGGAAAATAATGAGATATGAGAACGAAAAGAGGGGAATAATAACGGAACACATCAGAAAGGTTTTTATAAATCACGCGCCTAAAATATCGATATCGATATTCATACACTCATAATATATATATATCACTATATCCACACATCTATCTATATATATAATAAATATATTAATAAGACTACGTGCGCGCATTAATGGAACAACGATCGATATTGGGAGAACTCTCAAACAATTTTAACTTCAAGAAAGAGGAGAAATTATCGACAACGACAACGGCATCTTCGTCTTCTCAATTTTTGATAATATCGCCGTCGGCTTTGTTGAACAATCCATCAAATAATATTAAAGAAGAAGGAGAAGAAGAGATTGGTATTGCTAATAATATGGGGAAAAAGAGTAGTAATAATAATAACAATAATAATAGGAATAATAATAGTAAGAAACGAAACAGTTCAATAAAGAAATCTTTTTCTCCTCCTAACGATGGAGGAGAAATGGCGACGACGACGACGACGACGAGGACGTTGACGACATTTATAACCACGAAAAACAACGACACAAACGACGCAACAGAAAACGAGAATTTAAAGCAACTCGTCGATCTTTCTTTCGAGAACTTTATTGCAGAATCATCCGATAGAATCGTTTCTCGCTTTGAAACGAAACAAGTCGCGCTTAAGACGAATTATTCTCAAAAGTTGATGGAATATAAAGAAGAAAATGTGCAATTACAAGAAACCGTGGATGATTTAATGGCAGCTTTAGGAGAGATGACTTTTGTTTCGGCTAAACAACGGTGGACTATGGCAACGAAATTAATTTTAAGCAAGTTGAAAGAAGCGAAAGCGAGGAAAAACTCAGAACGTTTAAGAAAACGAGCGTTGAGCCTAGAAGAACAATTGAGACGAGTGGAAAGACATATTTCAAACGCAGCTGAAGATTTCGATAACATGAACATGATTTTAGAGAAGGAACGCGCTGAATTGAAGAGAGCTAAAGAGTCCGAAAAGTTCGCTTTAGAAGAATTAAGAAGGAAGAAAATGTTATTGAAGAAAAAAGAGGACGAAGATATGACTTTATACTCTCTATCGCCTTCGAAGATGAGAGTCGAATTGAGAGAACAAGTGAGAAGAGAGATTTTAGAAGAGATGAGAAGAGACGTTGGAGCTAGAGTCGAGCGAATAACGAGCTCGACTTATTCTGGATCAACGTCGCCGTTATCGCCTGATGATTACGTTGCGACGACGTTCGATCGCTTATTCGATGCGCGCGAAAACGATGTAGACGGCAAGAACAGAAGACAAGCGGCTTCAGAGGCAGCACGAACGATTGCGAAATGCGTGGATGAATTGCTATCATCAGCCGCTGCTGCTGGTAAAAATAGTAGCAAACTTTATAAACATTCGACGACGAAGAAGAAATCAACGGAAGAGGCTACGAAAAGTATCAAAGAACAGCTCGCTCGCAATAGAGACAATACGAACGACCCTACGGACGTCTTGAAAATATTCGCTCTTTCAGCTTTGGAAAAGACACAGAAATGGGAATCCGCCGAATCTATCGTTGCTAAGAAGGGATTTTAATCTCCAGCGTGTAAATGTAAAAGTGCAAGCCTGTAAACGTATGTATATGTTGTAAACGCGAGTGATTTATTTATTTAGACAGGCAGTAGTCATCAGCCTAGCCTGTCAGCAGAAATAAGGGGTTGACCCACCCATTTTTCGTTTTTTTTTGACCAACGTGTTCGTTAAATTTCTTCCCCTTTCCTTCAAAAGAGAGAGCGCGCTAAAACATAATAATTAATTAATCAACACCGATCGCGATCACGATATTATCGAAAGAATATTTCATCAAAAGTTCTTCTTTTATCGTTTGTTCTTGAATCTGTTCGGTACGATCTTCGCGAAGGACTAAAAAACTTCTTCTGATAATATATATGTACCAAGCGTTCAATTTTAAACGTTCCGTTAAAAAAACGAAAGCGCGGAACGGAATTCAAATCGTAGGAGAAATGCGTGAACAGTCGTGCGCCTGTACAGTCGTTCGCGAACTATATTTTCAATGAAAATCGATTAATTTATACGCACTCACGTACTAACCGTTCGTTTCATTCCTTCTTTGATTACTTTAAACACAGATCGAGTGCGAATAAGAGCGAGTAAATAATTACCGCGCGCGCGCTCGCATTCGTCGTAACTGTATTTATTTTTTGAGCAAAGGGCACCTTTAAATATAAGAAAAGAGGAGAGAGAAATGTCCAGCTTCTCAGCCGCGTTTTCATCTTCGCCAGCGAAGGAACTGTTCAAGAACCATTCTCAACAACAACAACAACAACAACAACAACAACAACAACAACAACATCATTACAATAATAATAATAATTCAGCATCGCCCTCAGCTGGATCGAGTTATCGAGGGAGCGCCGGCGCTCCAGGCAGTAGTAGTTTAAGAGGTAACTTTTCAAACAACAATAACTCAACGGTGAAGACGACCAAACAACAACCGAAGGATGTTCCAAAGCAAAGGATTGCTGGATTTGGGGTTAAAGAGCCTACTATCACAGAGGCTCAATCTCAAAATAATAATTCGTTATTATTATCGCCTTCGTCGGTTGTAGTATCGGCGGATTTTCATCTATCTCAGTTGACGACGCAGTTATCTAAAGAGTTTAAGAAAACTTTATCCGAGCCTTTTTCTTCTTCTAAGACGACGATTGAAGATAGTTTAAGCGAAGAATACGCGGAAATTTTGAAAAGTGCAATTGCAGAGTACCCGAAATCGTTCAAATCCGAGCGAGTTCAAAAAGCGTTTAAAGTATGCGTCGAAGCGCATTCAGGCTCTGGACATCGACCGTTATTGTTGGATTGCGTTGGGACAGCTAAGATTTTGTGCGATTTGGGCGCTGATGACGATGTCATCGCAGCTGCGTTGTTACACGATATCTCTAGCACGACTTTGCTTAACCAAGAAGATTTGTTGAATAGTGATATCGATAAAGACGTCATAAAGCTCGCGACCGATGTCGGAAAGTTGACTCTGGTCACGAAACTGCACCAAGCGAGCGGGAGGGCGTTGGAAAGTGAAGAAACGAGCTCGTTTCGTGAGATGCTTTTGGCAATGACGGATTCGCGAGTGGTCATTATCAAACTCGCTAAACGCTTACAAGTCATGCGAACGATCAACGAGAACGTCGCGAGATCGAGACGTGGTAAACTAGCGGAAGAAACGTTAGCCGTGTTTGTCCCGATTTCCCATAGATTGGGAATGGCAACTCTTAAGAACGAAATGGAAGATATTTGCTTCAAGACTTTACACCCGGAACAGTACGAAGACTTGAAGACGCAATTGAAACGCGTGTCTTCAAAAGAAACTATTCTCAAAGCTATGGAATCGTTCGAATACGCCATTTCGAATGATAATTCCATGGAAGATTTGAAGCCGATGGAAATTGTCGGTCGCGAGAAAGGATTATATTCCGTGTATAAAAAAATGAAAAAGAAAAATATCAAACTCGAAGACGTTCGTGATATTAGAGCTATTCGAATTATCATTCCGGATGACGCTGGGAAAAAAGGATGTGATTTGGTTATCGAAAAAGTGCACGAATTAATGCAGCCAGTGCAAGGAAGTTTCAAAGATTACATCTCGAGTCCAAAGTTGAACGGTTATCAGTCGTTACATACGGTTGTTAAAGACGAGGCTGGGAACAATTTGGAAGTGCAAGTGAGAACGGTGTCCATGCATGTTCGAGCAGAATTCGGCGTCGCCGCGCACTGGAGATATAAAGTGAATGATTCCATCCACACTTCTTCTTCTTCTTCTTCTTCTTCTTTAGTGGACGAGGGTGAAATAAGATGGGCAAGATACGTGCTTTCTTTTCAGCAAGAGCTTAAAGACGAGACTAAAGTTCATTTACCGGGACGGACGAATAAAAAGATGTGTCCGTTTCCTTTGCATGCGGATTCTTGCGAGTTCAGCCAACTCGATTATTCAGTGGATGTTTCTGGTTCGTTCGATGAATTTGTTAACGCTTCTTCGCCATCAACGATGAACGAAAATGAAAGCGAGCAACAAATGACGTACGTCATAGTCGTCATCGATGGCTCGATGTCTATTCAAGCGGTACCGGAAGGATCAAGATTGTCCGAGGTCAATTTGTTGAACGATCAAAAGAACAACAAATCTTCTCTACGATCAAATGGTTTTTCATCAGAAAGCGTCGGCATTCGGACTTTAAGGGTCAACCGAGAAAACGTCGATATCGATGACGTTCATAATTTCAAAATGAAGCTCGGCGATTTGATCGAAGTTACGCGATCGAAGATAAATCGGTACAACCACTTTGAGAAGGGAAATAATAATGAAGAATCTAATAATAATAATAATAATAATAATAATAATAAAGAGTCTTTGGTTTTCCCAGATTATCCGGATTTGGAAGTCCACGCTCTCATGAGTGGCGGTGCGAACTAATAATAATAAAATATAATAACATATACCAAAAAAATTAATTGTACTAACAGGAATTCTTATATAATATATTAATTCAATTCCACATTTATATATATATATATATGTGTGTGTGAGAGAGAGAGATGTTGTAATAACTCGTATACTACTATTACTATATAATTACTTAAGCGTGCGTTTTTTCTGAGGAATTTTGTTGTTACTGATGTCTCCTTTTAGTTCTATTATTTATACGAATGGAATGAAATGACTGATCTTGTCAATCTTTTTAATGTCGGATTCCCAAAAATCAGCGGGCGTAAAATACGCGAGGAAGATTTTCTTCAGAACAAAACAAAACGAAGGACAGGAAATAAAAATAACGATGATCGCTTCAACTCAATCTATTGCTACGGTCTCAGGTCTTAAGGTATGATATATAACATAGTCGAGAATCAAAACACTTTCGTCGTGCGTGTGATCGCTCTCGCTCCGTTTTGTTCGTGTTCGCGTTCTCTGTGTACTCATTCGATTGCGCTTTTAAGAGTAGTGTTTGCGTTTGTTTCTATCCAACTTCGAATGTGTAAGCGACAGAGGGAAACAGAATTTCTCATCACACGCACTGCAGAGACGAGAAAGACACGGAAATATAATAAAGTTATACAGTGCGATATGATAATGCGTTTGACAAACAATGCAAATGTATAAAATATACTGCTTATTATTATTATTATTACCTTGTTTTCGTCGTCGTTTATAGTTTTCATATAAATTTGATAAGAGAGAGAGAGAGAGAAGAGAGCAAAGCAAAACAAGAGATGGACTAAATAAACTGAGAGAAATCAATTTGGATTTTTTGATGCACTTATTAACAACGATAATACAAGCAGAGTGAGGGTTGATTAAGTCAACGAGAAGGAGAAGAGAAGCTGGCTTGGCACTTTACTTACAACATTATTTCTTCATCTCTCTTTATTTTCAAAAACGAAACAGACACAAACGACGAGAAGATCAAAGATCAACACCGTCGTCTGCGCCAAGGCTGATTCGAAAGTTGACCGCAGAGCTGCGTTGGCTTTCTTCACAGCCGCGGCGGTTTCCACAATCGCTAAAACAGCAAACGCAAACTTGACGATTCCTTCTCAATCATCCATGGGTGGCATGGCGAGAAAAACTGAATTCGCTGGTGAAGGATTCGTGAACTCATCTACTGCTTCTATGAGTTCATATACCATGGAGGGTACGGCGAAACTCGGTGCGGACTTGAAGTCTCGACGCAAAACAATGTCAAAGGCAAGAGCGGCCGCGGAAGAAAAGGCGAGCAAAAAGTAAAATACAGGAGCTGCTGTTTAAATAATAGATAATCGTCGTGCTAAAATAAATAATATATACTACAAAAAACAAAGAATAACTATACTATGTCTACCTTACAATATGGATACCAATCTCTCCTCTCGCGTCGACAGATCCATTTGCTACAGTTTTTTTGCTACAAAGTTCGCAATCGGTCTCGAATCAGATAAGTAGGTAACATCATCGCGTAAAACTTCGTACCCTCTCTCTTCACTAAAAATCGAACGCAACTCTTTACATGGGAAGATTAAATCTTTCTCTTTGTTTGGTCGTCCAACTTTTGATAATTTACATCCGACAGCAAAATGGAACCAAGCTAAATAGCAACCGCAAGGTAATTTCGAAACCATTTGTTCAAATAACGGTTTGTAACAAAAGCGAACGCCTAAGACGAGTTTTAAAGGAAAACTACCAACGCTCTTTTCGAGAGCTTTCTCGAAGGCTGCATCTTTGTCTTTTGTTGCTGCGTTCCATTTTACTGGTTGAACACGATCTGATACACCGTACATTTTAGATAATTTTTTAATTCTCGTCAACGCAGAATCGTCCGAATCGAACGCGAAAACATTAAATCCTTTCATTGCGAGATAAATCGAATCTCTGCCACAGCCTGCTCCTAAATCTAGTACTGCTCCCGAAACACTCCATTTTTCGCTACCTTCTTTTTCACTCGCAGCTAAAAATGTTTTGTATAATTCTACAACCGATGGCGATGGTCTCCATAGACGGTGCAATTTTTTGCGTTGTTGTTGATTATTATTATGATTATTTTGATGAAGTTCGAGTATTGTTTTCGTTCGCCGCTGCGACTGCAGTAATAATATCTGCTCAACCGCATTCACGAAATGTTCGTTGTATACGAAACAATGAGTGATATTCCATTTAATTCCTTTAAAATCGCCCTTCGTGAATGTTTCGCGCTGTTTCTCGAACTCATAGTCTTCTCTGAGTAATATTACGAAACCTGTATCTCGCGGTGGTAACAAGTGAAAGGAACCTTGAATGTCTTCGAATGGAATATTCACTGATTTCTCTAACGAATGCTTCGCATATGCTTCAGCGCTGCGTAAGTCTAGGAACAACGCTTGTTCATCGTCATAATCTTCTTTATTATCTTCTTCGTCTTCATCGTGTTTTAACAACAGTTCTTTAAGCAGTATGAGTTGTAAATCAGGAGTTGTTGAATATTTCAGAGCTCGTTCGAAGACATCGACGATATCGATATCGATATCGATATCATCATCATCTTTAATATTATTAGTATTAATATTGATATTATTGTTTATCATTTATGAAGTGATAAGCGCGGGGACACTTCATTGTTAATATTATTATTACGAGCGCCCAAATAAGAATGAATAAGGAAGGCGGTTTCTCTCTTCTGTATTACTGTCATTTTATGCAAGACATGTGACGATATACTACTATAACTACTCCTCCTCCTACTACTATTCATTCTACTGCATCATCAGTGCTACTGCTTTATACTAATAATGAGTCCTTCTTCTTCTTCTTCTTCTTCTTCTTCTTACCGTTATTGTTTCATGACTAACGTCAGTAGCAATAACAGAAAAATGAATACTACTACTAATAGAAGAAGAAGAAGAAGAAGAAGAAGTATAATGATATTAAGATCATCATCATCATCATCGCTTGAAAAGTTCGCCTTGGATGAACGCACTATATCGATAATCTTAGGCCCACACGAAGCGAGAGTTTGTTCAGCGTGGGTTGATTACGCAAAAATATCACAGCTTTGGTGCAAAAAAATCTCGCAGTCATATAGTTATGATATCAATGACGACAGTAACAGTAGAGGAATAGTAATCAATGAACAAACGATCGAAGCTTTGACGATTTTGTTCTGTCAATTGTCAGCAATAGAAGAGAGTGTGTTGGATGAACCCGAAATCACTATCGATTTGTGCGCTCGTTTATCAGATTTGTTCGGGACGAACTGCGCGAATACTTTGAGGTGCTTCATTGTCACTCCATCTCTCGTTTATTCAAACGCACAAGATATTGGAAAGACGATGATAAGTATGAAACGAGAGTTACCATTTGTGGACGTATCGAACTTATGGAAATACAAACCAGAGATTTTAGTAGAAGATTGTGACTCGTTGTTGTTGAAAATTCGAGATTTGAAAGAAACTTTATTATCGTTTCAGTTACCAGAGCCGTGTGTGCATTATTTGATTCAAGAAGAGCCAGGATTGATCTTAGGCGATGGCGGTTTTTTGAGATTAGAACAAATACGCGACGCTTCTGATGAATACAAAGTATCATTATCTTTATTGAAATTCACGGAAAGCGGCAAGTTTTTAGATGTCGACAGCGAAAGATGGTTTATAAATAACTTTGTGAATTTATAGAGATTAATAATAGATTATATATATGAAAATTTAATGTAATAAGAATTATCAATCACAATCGCTGCTACTTTTTTTTATCAGACACACACATATACACACTCAAACTCATTGGGCTAAATTTTTAACAGTTCTTTCCGACGATCTTCGCCGGGACGACTCTAATAAGGTTTCCCTTCTTGCCCGGGACGCTTCCTCTGATGATGATGCAGTCATCTTCCACTCTCATGATTTTCAACTGCTTAATAGTTGTCGTTTCGTTCCCGAGCTGACCGTGCATCTTCTTTCCTGGGAAAATTCTACCCGGCGTTGTACCAGCGCCGACGGAACCGTGTTGTCTATGCGATTTGGAGCCGTGGGACATCAAACCTCTGGCGAAACCCCATCTTTTGACCGCTCCTTGGAAGCCTTTACCGATTGACGTACCGCGAATATCGACGACATCGCCCTCTTTAAACATATCTGGAATGCTCAATTTCTGGCCAACCGTCATTCCATTCGCCGGTGCCGCGAGACGGAACTCCTCTACGTGTCTCATCGGCTTCACGCCAGCCTTCGCTAAGTGACCAACTTCTGGCTTTGTAATTTTGTAATCCGCGACGGCATCGTATGCAATTTGGACTGCGTTATATCCATCAGTATCGACAGTTCTTACCTATAATATTTAAAATGGAGAGAAGAAGAAGAAGAACGCGCGTCGTGTATTGTTAGTCGAAAAATGGCATTCTTTGCTCTCTCTGGTAAGAGGAGTGAAAAGAGAGCCCTTTGATGAGGGCTTTTGTCTCCCTAGGTTTACGATTCCCTTCCCATGCGAAAGTATAATATTGCGACGATAGTATACGTACGAATTTGCGAAATCGGATCGATTGCAAATGCGAAAGAAATCAATCGAACTGATTTTTTCTGACCCGTTTCTTAATCGCCATTTTTAGTTCGTTCCGTTGGAGAATAAATACGCGCTATGATAGACTTTATCCAAAAATCCGAGCGCGCTAGTTTCATCAATAAAGAGGGAAAAAACGAGAGATCGATCGATCGAGAGAGGAAGAAACGCGAGAGAGTAAGACGTACTGCGCTGACATAGTTCCCATCTTTCACTGCAATAACAGTCACTGGTACGCATAACCCGTCATCCGTGAAGATTTGCGTCATCCCTGCTTTGTTCCCGAACACTCCTACACCGCCATCGACGCGAGCAAAAGTCTTCGTCTTGAGAGCTCTCTTACAATAAGATGACGACGCGTTAGAGGACGAACGCGCGTTCGTGATCGATTGTGTGTTCGATAACGATACTGATTTACGTGATGCTAATGAGGATTGAGTGAATGTATGTGCAAGTGCGGACATCTTTTACTTATTTATTTATTTTATACTGATAAAGAGAATAGTCGTGCTCGTCGTCGTCGTCGTCGTTGCGGCGCTTTCCTTTTCTACGAATATAATAATGGGGCTGCTGTGATGAATTTGGATTGGGGAAGTGCTGGTGTTGTTTTTTTTATGAGTGTGCTTTTTTAGGGTTTAGGGTTTTCGCCACCCAAAATAGTTCTCATTTCTTGAATTTATATCATCGGGTATCGTAGGAGAAGCGGCATAAAAGCAGACGTACGTCGGGCACAAACGGATTCTGACGCGTCGTCGTCGTGGGAACCGTTTTAAAGAACTTCATGACGGTGCTGACATGTAATAATACGTAATACGTAATAAACAACGATAATACGTAATAATACGTAATAATAATAATAAGAGCAATAGATCGATATCGATGTCTTTGTTGCGTTTACTTAACAGGGCAGTCTATCATGGACAGAACAAGAAGAACACATCACTTATTATCAATAATAGTCACTCGCTCCTCTTCCTCTTCACCGCATCGCTAATGACGCGAACGACGACGACGATAACTTTTTTTTTGTGTACTTCTTCAGAACAACACCGAGGACAACGACAACAACGAAGGATATCTCGTTTTCATTCATCGTCCTCATCAGCTTATACTGATAATACTACTAATATCGATACGAACGCTAATGACTTCATATTCCCTGCACCACCGACGAGGAGGAAGACGAACGCACGCGTGGTCATCACTGGGTTAGGATTAGTCACCCCTCTCGGCTGTGGTGTTGAACATAACTGGGAACAATTAATGCAAAAGAAACATGGGATTAAAGAACTACCAGAGGGGAGAATTGCAACGACGACGACGACGACGACAAAAAGAAAAGACGCGAATGACAACGCAGAGGACGACAACAACAGTAATGATAGTAATAGTAACAGTGATTATAGTAGTCATTTAGGCATTAAAGTAGTCGCAAACGTTCCTAGAATGAGAAGAAAAGAAGAAGATAAAGAAGAAAATAATAGTAAAGAAGATAATAAAGAATTAAATTCGTCCTCTTTATTTGACGATGACCGATGGCATTTTGATTCAAACAGAGTCGCGGCTTTCGTCGCTTATAGCCGAAACGCTGCGTTTCAAGCTTTGAGAAGTGCAAATATTGTCGATGACGACGGTAATAGCATGGTCGTATGTTCTCCTACAACGACGACGAATGATGCTAAAAAAATTGACCCGAATCGTTTTGGTACTTCTATTGGCGTTGGAATGGGTGGAGTATCTGACATCGCAGACGCCGGGAGACAACTCTATGAAACACCGAAGAAAAAACTATCGCCGCATTTTGTTCCAAAAGTACTCGCATCAGCAGCGAGTGGTGATTTAGCAACTTCATGGAATTTACGAGGACCGACTCATTGTTCTTCAACAGCTTGCGCAGCTGGTGCGCATGCGATTGGAGACGCTTTTAGAACTATTCAACGCGGAGACGCCGATTTAATGCTCGCCGGCGGCGCGGAGTCGTGCTTAGATCCAGTGAGCATATTAGGCTTTCGTTCAGTAAGAGCTTTAACGATAGCCGATGATGTAAATTTAGCCTGTTTACCGTTGGATGAGAAAAGATCCGGTTTTGTCATCGGCGAAGGCGCTGGTATGTTAGTTTTAGAGAGCTACGATTCGGCTATTAAGAGAAACGCGACTATTTATGCCGAAATAAGAGGCTACGGTAGTTCAAACGATGCGTTTCATGCAACAAAACCGCCTGAAGATGGTCGTGGGGCCAAATTAGCCATGGAGAACGCTTTGATCGATAGCGGATTAGAGAGTAAAAACATCGCTCACGTCAATCTTCACGCCACTGGAACATTCTTAGGCGACGAGGCTGAATTCGAAGCGATTCTTGCGCTCTTCGGTGAAGAACGATTAAAAAGTGGAAACTTACGCATATCCGCTACTAAATCGAGCACTGGTCATTGTTTAGGTGCAAGTGGTGCTATTGAAGCCGTGTTTACAATCTTAGCTCTACGAACTGGCGTCGCTCCGGCGACTATTGGCCTAAAGAAGCCTTTATCGCCCCTGTTAATAAACTGCGCGTCGAGCGAATGCGAACAAATCGTTTATTCTCAAGAAGAGAAACGATATGCAGCAATGAGTAATTCGTTCGGGTTTGGTGGCACGAACGCTAGTTTAGTGTTTTCTAGTTTACTATTCAATAATAATAGTAATAGTAATAATAGTAATAATAATAGTAATAATAGCAATAATAGTAATAATAGTAATAATAGTAATAATAATAATAAGTAGATAAACTATCTATATCTGTATTATTATACTATAAGTCTCTACTATTATTACTATTAATATTAGAAAACCCTAAATACCGAAAAATCCCATAAAAATAGTTTTT
>Ga0302126_10001742_pt1 | contig 12890 bp, 10 predicted proteins | sample CB4_20m_MG_FD_203108 | JGI IMG/M metagenome (GOLD analysis project Ga0302126, IMG submission 203108) | Marine microbial communities from Western Arctic Ocean, Canada - CB4_20m | ecosystem: Environmental > Aquatic > Marine > Oceanic | place: Canada: Western Arctic Ocean | collected 2017-09-24 | reverse complement strand
ACTGATCGATCGCACTTCGAAGCGCGGATTGGACGTCCTTCAGGCAACGCCCCTCAGGCTCAACCTCGTTGGCAGCATCCACGGCAATCTTCCAATCAAAGGGCGCACGCATGAGGTCAGGATTGATGAATGGCGCCTGCAGCAACTGCAACCAAGGCTCACTCCGTGTGGCAATCGCCGTGTGATTCGACAACACCGCCTGCAACATGGTCGAACCACTTCTCGGCTGTGACACTAAAAATAAATGCTTCATTATTTAAACTACAGTGGTCGCGTGAAGCCCGTCAGAGTCACCAGCTTTGAAATTTTGGGATACTGCTCGGTCAGCATAATTAAATCCTCCTGAAATTCGGCACGAGACAGGTAGAGTCCCATCCACCAAATCGCACCGCCAAGAAGGAGCGCACTGGCCAATTGGATGAATGCATTGACCGTCATGAACTGTAATCCGAGAAATACCGATGAGGCCATTAATGCAGAAAACAGGAATGGTCGAAGAATGACTTTAAGCTGTGAGCCAATGGTCACTTCAAGCACATTTCGATTAATCACCATATACGTGATTACGGTGAGCCCAGTCACTACAACTTGCCCAAGAATCATAATCATGATGCCATACGAAAATGTAAGCATAATGTTCAGGATGACCATGGCCTTATTACAAAAGGAAACTTTAAGAATCAGATCGGCACGCCCCATGCCTGAGATCGAACTCGCATTCAGCATATTCAAGGTCATCAGCATGCCCATGAAGCACAGCACTCGAAGGAAAGGAACCACCGGCAGCCACTTTTCCTTAATCAAAACGATGATTAACGGTTCACCAATGGCCGCGAGAAGCGCCATCCCAGGAAAGACGATCCAAGCCAGCATGTTCATCATCTTATAAAATGCCTTCTTTCGCCGCTCCCGATCATCGGCCAAGCGCGACATCAACGGAAAAGTCACCCGATTAAAGATATCAAAGATACTCAGCATCGGCAGCATTTGCAGGCCTTTTGCACGCTGATAAAAGGCAAGTTCCGCCGCCGAATAATAGCGACCAATCACTAGCACATACACATTTTGAAACAGAATATTCAGAAACCGGTGCAGCATTAATCGCGCACCAAAGGGAAACAAACGCTTCGCGCTCTCCACAGAGATTCCCAACGACGGACTCCAAGGAGAGAAATACCATTTAAACGCAGCCGAAAAAGTCGCGGATAGAATCGTCTGCGTGACCAGCGCCCAGACGCCATACCCTTCAACCGCCATCCAAACACCAACGATACCAGAGAGGATGAGTCCGGGGAACGAAGCAATTGCGACCTGCTTATAGTCCATATCTCGACTAAAAAGCGCACTATGCACCGAACCCAATTGCCGGATAAAGACGACAAAGCACAACACGCGCATAATCTGCGTAAGGTCTTCTTGCCCGTAAAACGAACTGATCCAAGGAGCAGCCAACCAGAGCGCACCCGCCATGATCGATCCCATTAGCAAATTGATACTGAAGACCGTTTCGATATCGGTATTGCTCAACTCCTTCGACTGAACGAGCGAAAAGCCAAACCCACCTTGTGCGATCATTCCCGATATCGAGATAAAAACACTGACCATTGCAATCAACCCGAACTCCGCGGGCATCAAGACACGAGCAAGCGCTAGCTTAACAACAAAGCTGATGCCTTCCTTACCAAACTTCAGAATGGCACTCCATAATACACCTGAAACTGCCTGCTTACGTAAATTGGTCATTATTTTAGCTTAGCCATACGCCTCAATTTATTAAGTGCACGAGTTGAAAATTTGGGCTGAATCCGCGGCTTGATCCGAAACCGCTCAATCTCTAATTGGCGATCTAAATCATAATCTCGGCGCACTCCAACTGGGTGCTTCAATGGGAACTCCAACGCTTCAGCAGTCCGTTGCATTCCAGCCTCACTCCAAACCGTCGTATGCGTCGCACGCTCATCAAATCCAATATTCTGAACAAGATTTCGACTCGGCAGAATAGACAAGCCATGGTTCATCCAAAGGCTCATACGCCATTGATAGTCCCATGTATCAGTCGAGCCGTCCAACGCACCACGAATGTGCTGCCTCCAATAGCTCGCCACTTCGTCGCGAGAACCAACAAATCGGTAAAACCAATCAGACTGCAAAGCGTCAGACATTTCCTCGCAGGTAAACTTATGCAACTCCCAAGCTCGCCGCCAAGTCGCCCATCCCCAAATTAAATTATAAATAGTAAAATCGTAGCTATTCCCATTCATCTCAGCGGCATCGAGATCGGAGTAACCGGCAATACTCATGACTCTGGTGTCGTCACGATACTTTTCCAACAATTCACCAGTGAATTTAAAAAAATCAGGACTAGGCAGAGTGTCATCTTCAAGAATGATACCCTCTTCTTCATGATTGAAGAACCAATCAATCGCCGAACGCACACCACGCCCACAACCTAGATTCGACTCTTGAAACTGAGTAAAGACCTCGCATTCCCAATCCACTTGGCTCGCCAAATCTCGGCACGCCTGGACTGCTTCAGCCTCACCTTCACGTCCCACTCTCGGTCCATCCACCGCTAGATACAGTCGACTCGGTTGCTGCTGGCGTATGGCTTCAAAAATTTGTCCCGCTAAATCGGGACGATTGAACATCATTAACAGTATGGAAGGACATGTAGTCATAATATTCTAAAAAGCAAAACGCTGTTTAAATTGAGTCAGTGAATCTAATAAAGAAACAACTGGCTGATCGACCAACGCATCGAGAACCGCGTTGCCCAGAAGCTTCACATCACGCATTGGCATATTCTGATCGGCATAAATCAGTTCCATGTCTGGCAGCAACTGCACCAGCACCTCAATAATATCATTCAAATTGATTGTGCGATCGACCAGATTATACACACCCTTCGAAACATCGGCTCCGACGAGTGACGCTAGAATCGAAGCGGCGCGTTCGATATGAATAAAAGAGCGATACTGACTACCATCACCATGAACCGTAATCTTCTGCTTGAAATTCGCATCAAATAGAAAGCGATTTATCACTCCATCCATCCGCATACTACGACTGTATCCAAATGCATTCGCGCATCGTATAATCTGACAACTCTTCAAATTCCGGAATAACCGCTGAACGTGTTTTTCCCCACGCATCTTGGAGATACCATACACGGTATCGGGCCTTAAAACCGAGGACTCATCCTGCGGTTCCACCGAATTCCCATAAACAGACGAACTACTCACATAGACCAAGTGCTCTACATCACTGCGCTCAATGGCATAGGTTAATTCGGCCGTGCCCCAATGATTCACTTGCTCATATACATGAGTATTTTGGTTCACCGATTGATCATTCACTTTGGCCGCCAAGTGATAGACCACCTCAACCCCATCGATTGCTTGCGCCAGTCGACGACTATCCAAAATATCCCCTTCAATGAACTTAACCCGCGTATCCATGGCGCGTTCACCCAGGAAAAACGCATGCGCTCCCCTGCTTAAATTATCATATACTCGGAGCTCCTCAACTGCACGATTACGCAGCAACTCATGAATGAGTTCAGTGCCGAGATAGCCACAGCCACCGGTTACTAAGATTTTCATCAGATTATTTTTTTTTAGGAGCCACAAGGTCCATATGCAGACCACACTCCGTTTTCTTCTGGCCAAACCAACGACCATCGCGACCGCCTTCGGCAGTCATACATTGCGTGCATGGCTCACACCCTACACTAAAATAGCCCTGAGCCTCCAACGGATGTTCAGGCAAGTTATGCTCCATTCGATACTCATGTATCATACGAGAAGTCCAATCCAACATCGGATGAAAACGAATCGCTCGCTGAGGCGTCGGTTGTTCAATGTCGAAAGACTTCCGCTGCGCACTCTGATCCGCACGCACCCCATTAACCCAGACATCATATTGCCAAAGCAATTCCTCCATCGGCTGCACCTTGTTCATACTGCAACAGCGGTCTGGATCAGAATGAAAAAAGAAGCGACCCGCGGGATCACGCTGCTGGGACTTAGGAATACTAGAAGTCACTTCTAGCAGTTCCAAGCCAAGTCGATCTAAGACTTGATCTCGAAACTCTAATGTTTCAGGAAACAAAAAACCTGTGTTCAAAAAAGCAACCGGCACTTCAGGGCTAATACGACTGATCATATGTAGCAGCGGGATACTATGCGTCTGAAAGGAAGAAGAAACAAACACTGCTCGATCTTCGCTCAGATACTTTTGTATCTGGGAACTCATCTCTTTAAATTTCATTTGCCCACGATGGCCGCTACAGTCTGCGAAAACTGATCACTACGGCGTTGATTGAAAATAGGATTCAACGGTGCTGCCCGTTGCTCGGCGAGCAGGCTGATCGCCCGCTCCGGTGAAAGGTCTCGATACATCCGTGGTGCGAACACATAGCGCTCAAGCCCCACTCGACGACTGACGTCAAACGTCTTACTCATATTACGAGCGAGTGGACGAAGTAGTCTTGCCACCCTCGAGCCGATACGGCCCTTTAGCTTAAACGCCGCATCATACTCATCCAATGCGACAAAGGGCACCCGCTGGGTTTGAGCAATCATGATCGGGTGAAAGCGGACACCGACGTAGCCCGAAGATTTCGCAATCCATTGATACCACTCCAGCGGGGACATTGGTAGTTTCAAAATCCGATCAAAGGGACCTTTCATTTCCTCATCGGGCTGAGGGAGGCCATACACTTTATACCCCTGAGCGTTGGCAGCCTTAACAAAGTCCGCAATCCACTCATCCGAAAGCATATGGGAATAGCGGCTCAACAGAATGTATGGTTCAGCACCGGAATCGACTTCAGGAAGGTCTGTGTCCTCTAAAACGCCAGACAAGGCACTGACTGGATCTGGGCAATGCTTTACCTTGAATGGAGAGACTCCACAAAGCATTAGCATAAGCGCTGTCCATCGGTCACGAACCGAACATACGTCGACGGCAGAGACTGCCTTCCTCACCCCACGTCGCACCTCTTTATCTAACTGATAATACGCACTGCCCATGGAGCTCGCTGCCAGAAACCCAGTTCGGATGCCTTGCTCTTGTGCCCATGTCAGCCAAAATGAATTGGGAAACGACAAGTCCTCGCGATCGCTGCCTTGTTCTAAACGAAGGACCGCATCACTCCCAGAAACAACCGCATCCAGATTGAGTCGAGAGGCCACCTCAGCGACCGATTTCTGATCGATACAGACTTCTGACTCCGGCAGAAAATCTCGGCAAAACTGCTCATGGATAGCGAGCTGCTCAGGGCTCACTTGCGCCGCATATTTCTCCGCGATCACGGGAATCCGATAATTCAAAATAATCGGATCGTGCCCAAGCGAACGTAAGACTCTGACCGTCGAAAGTGCCTGTAAATTGGCTCCGAAATTCCCAAGCCAATGGTGAGTGATAATACCTATTTTCATTTATATCGATTTCGATTCTGAAAAAATGCGCTCAGTCAATTTATATACCAACGTTAAATCCTTGGGATCATCCTCGCGGATAAGCTTCGCGGTTTCAGGATCGGTAGCAAAGAATGGATAGGCCGTCTTATTCCCAGAATGCATGCCTCCAGCAACCTTCGCCATATCAGGCACCAACTCATAATTCGGATTTGGCGAGAAAAACGGGCCTTTCGTTGATGCAATGAAAATACTCGGCTTATGAACCAAGCGAATATCAGCGAGCTGATCATAATAGCGACATGACTTTCGATCCTTACGATACGGCTCAGCACGCACCTCTCGGTTCACCACGTCCGGATGGTTATTAAAATCTCGGCAGACAGCCTCCACTACAGCATCAATATCTCCATCAGCAACTGGACCACCAAAACGCTTTGCATCATTGATATAGATACAGCTCGAATACCAATCAGCAAATGCCTTGGTTTGCTCCCATTCAATTTTACGGATAAATGATGGCGTGCGTGTATGTAAGGTGCGATGTAGACTTTTCTTCAGCTTGAGCTTTTTAGGCTGATAGCCTTTCTCCTGCAAAAATGCATTTGGATTACAATACTCGCGAGTGGGTCCTAATCCATGATCAGAAGTAAACAGGAAACGTTCCGGTGCCAATGCCTCAAAAAGTCGCTTCAACAGGGAATCGAAATGTGTGAAAAACGGCTTCAAGCGTTTCACCCAAACCGCGCTGGCAGGCCGCTCATCTTCCCCTAGAATCGCCATGATCTCAGACATCCCCAAATATTCAATCACTGACAGATGCCTAAAAGCGAGGAAGCCAAAATCAGGCTGAAACTTCTGACACATCGCAATGTATGCATCTACACGGCGCTCGGCCATATCCTCCAATTTATCAAACACTTGCTCAATATTCTCAATACCTGCAGTGCCCAAACGAATATCAACGACATACTTCAACTCTTCCAACTCAGTGCTAATGTTTGCAGGTGAACACATCTCTGGAGGAACCCCTTCGACTTTGTTCAGGCCGCCTCCTGCACCAGAGACGAAGAAACCCTCAACTTCAGGAGCAGGGAAAGTCGTCGGAATATTCATAATCCCGACACGTGCCCCTTGACTTAAGGGGATGTCCCAAATCGGAGATACATCGGGGTGATCCAACATATCTTTAAGGCTATACTTAAACAGGAACTCACGAGTGCCATCGAGCTTTGGAAAAACATAAAAACCCTTATTGGTATCCGCATACTTACCAGTTAACTGCTCCGCCCAACCTCTGCTTAATAAATCAATTTCCAATTCTGGCCCAGAATACTCAGCCATCAAACTATGCAAAAACGGCATCGGCATCCTTTCGAGAATGTCCTTCGTTCCACCATCGATTCCAATAATCAGTTGCTTCATATCTACGCCTCCTTCAGTTGGGGTTATTTATTTTATTAAGCTAAAACTGCGAACTCTAACCACGGCCGATGCCAGAGGCTTCGAATCCAATCTGATTGAGCTGTTCAAGATCCAGTAAATTGCGACCGTCAAACAGGAAGGCTGGTAATTGCATCTGGTCGTAGATCCGTTTATAATCCAACGCTTTAAACTCATCCCACTCGGTGAGAATCAAGACGGCATGTGCATCCTTGGTCGCCTCGTAGGCATCTTCGCAGATTGTCACGTGTGGGTTCTGCTCATCCACTTTCAAATCCTGACGGATTTGCTGTGCAGTCACTTTAGGATCGTAGATCGCAATATTGGCCTGCTCATCAATCAGGTCCTGGCAAATGTAGATCGCGGCGGACTCGCGAGTATCGTTGGTGTCTTTCTTGAAAGCAAAACCGAGCACCGCGATTTTCTTATCCGATACGGTATTGAAAAGCGTAGAAACTACGCGACGCGCGAAACGATGCTTCTGGTAGTCATTCATCGCAATCACGCCATGCCAATAATTAGCCACATCCGGGAGCCCGAAATGGTCACAGAGATAGACCAGATTTAGAATGTCCTTCTGAAAGCAAGACCCACCAAATCCAACGGAGGACTTGAGGAATTTCGGCCCAATTCGACTGTCGGTGCCAATGGCATTGGCCACTTCATCAACATTGGCTCCTGTCGCCTCGCAGAGTGCGGAAATCGCATTGATCGAGGAGATGCGCTGAGCCAGAAAGGCATTGGCGGTGAGCTTGGACAGTTCTGACGACCATACATTGGTAGTTAGAATTTTATCACTTGGCACCCAAGCGGCATACACATCGACCAGTTTCTTAATCGCGGCCAAGCCGGCGGGGGTCTGATCGCCACCGATCAGGACGCGATCCGGATTCTGCAGATCTGCAATTGCGGTGCCTTCAGCGAGGAACTCTGGATTGGAAAGGATCTGGAAGTCCCGCCCCTTGGAGTTGGCTTCAAGAATGCGCTTAATCGACTCTGCGGTGCGCACGGGGAGCGTGGACTTTTCGACCACGATTTTGTCGCCATCCGATACCTCAGCGATCTTACGGGCACACTTCTCAATGAAGCGCAGATCCGCAGCGCGTCCTGCGCCGACGCCATAAGTCTTGGTCGGCGTATTCACACTAATAAATACAATTTCGGCCTCACGAATAGACGTATCGACATCCGTCGAAAAGAACAGGTTCTTGCCGCGAGCAGCTTTAACCACCTCGTCGAGTTCTGGCTCGTAGATCGGCAATTCAGCCGAGTTCCAGGCATCAATGCGTGCCTGATTAATATCAACAACAGTAACGGTATGATCAGCACATTTGTGCGCGATCATCGCCATGGTAGGTCCGCCGACATAGCCGGCTCCAATACAACAGATTTTCATAGAAAGAACCGGCGGAGCCGGTGTGGGAAGGTGTTAAGGTGGGAAAGCCGCGTAACACGCTTCGCGCACGCGGTGGAGTGCAGTGGGCTAGAAGGACGACTTCGCCTTCTGCCACTTATAGAATTCGGTCACGCCATTCTTGAAGGAGATGGTCGGTTTGTAATCAAACAGGCGGCCAGCCTTGGTTACATCAGCCCACGTCTGAGGCACATCACCTGGTTGCTCGGGTTGGCGGTCGATGATCGCCTTCTTGCCGACTACCTCCTCGATCGTCTCGATCATCTCCGAGAGCGTGACGGTCTGGTCGTTGCCCAAATTAATGACTTCGTAGTTGGAGCCCTTGTAATGGAGCGAGCCAAGGATGCCTTCAACGATGTCGGCGATATAGGTGTAGTCGCGGCGAGTGGAGCCGTCGCCGAACACTGGGATCGGCTCACCTGCTTCGATCAGACGAACGAACTTGTTGATCGCCAAATCAGGGCGTTGGCGTGGGCCATAAACCGTAAAGAAGCGCAGACCTAATACGCGGATGCCATAGAGGTGGCTATACACATGCCCAAGAAGTTCACAACTGACCTTGGTGCTGGCATACGGGCTGATCGGCCCGGATACATTGTGCTCTTCACTCCACGGGACATTTGGATTCACGCCATAAACGGACGAAGAAGAAGCAAACACAAATTGCTTGATGTCGTTCTCCTTGGCGAATTCCAGGAGGTTCTGAGTCGCGATCACATTGGCGCGCTGGTAGCCGACTGGATCTTCGATCGACGGGCGGACGCCCGCCTTGGCGGCGAGGTGGATTATAGCATCGAAGGTTCCCTTCGATGATGGCTGATGAGTGATGGCGGATGACTGATCTTTGAGTCCGTCGGCTAGGAATTTGAGTTTTTGGTAGGTCTCTGGTTCGGCTAGGTCGGCTTCGAGCAGCTCGAAGTTTGGATTGTCCAAATGCTGTTCGATGTTGGCCGCTTTCAGCGAGCGATCATAGAACGGATCAAAGTTATCGACACCGATGACGTCGTGACCGTCGGCAAGGAGACGGTCGAGTGTGTGTGAGCCGATGAAGCCGGCACAGCCTGTTAGCAAAATTTTCATAAAATGAGGACCAGCGGAGCTAGTCTGCGAAAGTTCGGAGGTGCTAAGTAAGGTGGAAGCGACACTCTTGTCGCTTTGTTTATTTAAAAACCCAATTATCAAAGCGACAAGAGTGTCGCTTCTACGGGGACAAACGCCCTTACAACGACTGCGCGAAATACTCGATCGTCTTCTTGAGGCCCGCCTCGAGTTGTACCTTGGGTTCCCAACCAAGGACTGCTTTGGCTTGGGTGATGTCCGGCTGGCGCTGCTTAGGGTCATCCTCAGGCATTGGGCGATAGACGATCTGCGACTTGCTGCCGGTGAGTTCGATGACTTTTTGCGCAAGCTCGAGAATCGTAAACTCGTTGGGGTTGCCGATATTCATCGGGCCGACTACTTGGTCTTGATTCATCAAGCCGACAAAGCCTTCGATCAAATCATCGACATAGCAGAAGGAACGTGTCTGCTGGCCTTCGCCATAGACGGTGATGTCCTGCCCTTGCAGGGCCTGCACGATGAAGTTGGACACCACGCGTCCATCATCCGCCAACATGCGCGGGCCGTAGGTGTTGAAAATACGCACCACCCGAATATCGACTTGGTTTTGACGATGGTAGTCAAAAAACAGCGTCTCGGCGCAGCGCTTACCTTCGTCGTAGCAGGAGCGAATACCGATGGGATTCACATTGCCCCAATAGCTTTCGGGCTGCGGGTGGACACTCGGATCGCCGTACACCTCGGAGGTGGAGGCCTGAAAGACGCGGGCATTGACCCGTTTGGCCAAACCGAGGCAATTGATCGCGCCCATGACCGAGGTCTTGGTAGTCTTGATCGGGTTGTGCTGGTAGTGCACCGGCGATGCCGGGCATGCCAAGTTGTAGATCTGATCGACTTCGAGTTTGAACGGATCGACCACATCGTGCCGCATCAATTCGAAATACGGATTGTCGAGCAAGTGCGCGATATTGCACTTACGGCCAGTAAAGAAGTTGTCCATACAGACGACTTCGTGCCCTTCGAGAAGGAGCCGTTCAGAAAGATGGGAACCGAGAAATCCGGCTCCGCCGGTGATTAGAATACGCATGAAAAATCGAAGATTTTTAGTGATGACCAGCAGAGCTGGAGTGACGGCAGCGCCGTAGTGAACCGACGGTGTCGGAGTGACGGCTGCGCCGAGTGGTAGTGTTAGTGGGCCAGCGTTGCTGGTGTGGGACGGTTGGAAGGTGGAAGCGACACTCTTGTCGCTTTATTCATTCAACAGCCCGATTATTCAAGCGACAGGAGTGTCGCTTCTACGGGGACAAACGCCCTTACAACGACTGCGCGAAATATTCGATGGTTTTCTTTAGACCGGCTTCGAGTTGAACCTTTGGCAATCCCGGCCAAGGATTGCACGAGCCTGCGTGATGTCCGGCTGCGCCGGAGTGGCTCAGCTTTGCTGAAGTGAGGACCGGCTGCGCCGTAGTGATAGTGGTAGTGACGCTTTTAGCGAGTGATCTGCCTTCGGCGAGTGACGGCTGCGCCGTAGTGGGAGTGACCAGCAAAGCTGGGTGCCTTTTGGGGAACTGATGGGGTCAGTCCAATTTATCATGCTTTTACAGCACGGGGGTGAAGGTGGGGAAGAAACTTGGAAAGTGGAAGGCGGAAAGAGACTTGAGACCTGAGACTTGCACCCAAGGGCATAATACACCCAAGGGCATAATAAGAAGGCTATCGGATCGGCCTGTTGGCGTTCCTAATATAAGCGGTGATAAGCGGTTCCGCGCAGCGGTCTGGGTTGCTGGCGGACGTGCCAATGCGGAGATTGGCGATCCCGGGGATACTTACGGGGTCAGAATACGAATGACACCAACACGCAGTTCAGGGAGAACTGGCAAAACATTCAACCATCCTGACTCGATCATAGCAATCACCGCCCCCTTTGCCTTGGTGCTTTTACGAACAAGATAGATCGTTTCAGAAATCACTGCCTCGCATGTAACAAAACCAGCCGTATTTTCTAGGGCGCACGATTTCGCCCAGTTATGGTGCTGGTCATGCGGATTTAAAAGCCCCACTAAAAAGCCAGTATCTGCAATTGGTCTCAACTTCAAATAGAATACCCTTCTTTCAGCGACAATTTCCGATCTTTTGGCCCGTCATACGCCCCAATGACCCACTCCGGCAAAACAGGTTTTAAAGTCACTGTCCGTTTCACACGCTTCCTTGGAACTTTTGCCGAAGGTAGTTTGGATTTTAATGACTGTTTACCTTTCATTAAATAATAAGTTACCAAGCTCTCTTTAAGGCACAAGATAAAATCGCGGGAGGCTGCTGTTAGGGAAATACTTACGGGGAGGAAGGCGGACGGAGCGGGAGAACCGGCTGCGCCGGAGTGGAAGTGGCGCCTTTGGCGAGTGAGGGTGAGCACTGAGGCGGACGACGCGGAGGTCGTCCCTCCCGCGGGGTAGAATGCAGAGGTCGTCCCTCCCATTACTGAATAGAATCCAGTCACTTGGCGCGCTTCCGCCATTGGTCAGGCGGGAAAACGCGACGAAATGGTTGCCGGATCGGCTAGAATTGAGAAGGGCTCCATCAGGAGAATGCCTTAGCACTAAAGCAGTGTGTATGGCGCATCCAGCAGCTTTGTTCAAGAAAAAATGAACAAAGTGAATGATGAGGTTTAGGAGATCGGAGATCTGGCGATAGGAGACCTGACTTAAGACGGTCAATGGAACTGTCGATGCTGCGGCTGGAGCTGCTCCGTCGACACGGGGGCAGCAGAGCTTTCGGACGACGCGGAGGTCGTCCCTCCCGCGTGGGATTAAAGCGCCATAGAATGCCTTGGCTCGCGCAGAGGCGCGGTGGCGCTGAGCGGGATAGATGAAATACGGTGCTCCTGCAACGGCATTGAGGCGGACGACGCGGAGGTCGTCCCTCCCGCGGCGGATTAAAACGCCATAAAGTGCCTTGGCTCGCGCAGAGGCGCTGAGCGGGATAGATGAAATGCGGTGCTCCTGCAACGGCATTGAGGCGGACGACGCGGAGGTCGTCCCTCCCGCGTGGGTGGGCTCTGCGGCAGAGGGGCTGAAACCTGAGGGAGGAGAGAGCAGACCTGAAAGTTGCAAGGCATTGAGGCGGACGACGCGGAGGTCGTCCCTCCCGCGTGGGAAATGCGGGCTGAAGCACCGCGCTACGTTTTTTGAAAAACTGTTCCGATGATCACAGTGACGACAAGATCGACAGCTAGCTGATCGGATCAACTAAGAGTTTCCAAGTCGGTCCAACTTGTAATCACCGCTTAAAATACGATCCGTCCATTCTCGATTATTAAGATACCAGAGGACGGTTTTGCGGAAGCCGCTCTCAAAGTCCTCTTTCGGCTCCCAGCCGAGTTCATCCCTTATTTTGGTGGGGTCGATCGCGTAGCGCATGTCGTGGCCAGGACGATCAGTCACAAAGGTTATCAAATCTTGGAAAGATTTGTTAGAGGGCTGAGACTTGCACCCAAGGGCATCATCAAGGGCTGAAACCTGAGATTTTGAATCGGATGACTGATCTTCTACTGCGGA
>Ga0302126_10001738_pt1 | contig 12910 bp, 4 predicted proteins | sample CB4_20m_MG_FD_203108 | JGI IMG/M metagenome (GOLD analysis project Ga0302126, IMG submission 203108) | Marine microbial communities from Western Arctic Ocean, Canada - CB4_20m | ecosystem: Environmental > Aquatic > Marine > Oceanic | place: Canada: Western Arctic Ocean | collected 2017-09-24 | reverse complement strand
CGATGGTGCGTGCGCAAAGACGTTTGATGAAGCCGCTGAAAATTGCTTGAAGTGTTTAAGCTCCATCGAGGAGTCGCTATTGTTGGCAAAGAATAAGAATAGATTTCGGCACAGCTCTAGTAGTAGAATAGAAAAAACAACCACTAAACTGACACCTTCTTCTTCGTCGGCGAGAAAAATAGTTTCTCCGGACGAGAAAACGTGGGAAAATGTCGTTAGTGAGACGCTGAAAAAAATGAACAAAATAAACACGCGGACAAACGATGAAGAAGATGATATTAAACTATTATTAGGCACGTCATTCGACGAGGACGCGTTTGCTGATATTCCCGCAGGGAATGAGAAACGCTTGCGAAGCGCGTTGAAAAATATGGGAAGAAGAAGCGGAATCAACGCAGATGAATCAATCTTAGACGTTTTTGAAAATCTCGTCAATGAGAATAAAAATAATAAACCAGATGAAGATGATGAAGATGATGATGAAGATACATCCACTACTGGGGCCACTCTTCAAGAACTTCCAGACGATGATTCTCCGCAAGCGAGCGATGACGATGATGAGGACAACGAAGACTTCGCGAACATGAGCGGTAGAAATACAAAAACTGGAAAAAGAAGCTTGCGCAAAGTTGTCTTGGCGAGAAAAACAACTTTGAACGTTTCATCGAGCGTTTCCGAGTATGATTTAATTCAATCCTTGCAGAGAAGAGATCCAGATGCGTATCAATTCATTTTAACGCATCCAAGCGGAGCCTCGTTCATTGGATCTTCACCAGAACGACTCTTCAAATCGAATATTTCCATGCAAATGGTTGAGTCCGAAGCCGTTGCTGGAACGCGTTCAAGAGGGAGCGACCCTGGCGAAGACGCAGCTTTAGCGTATGATATGCTCTTGTCCGAAAAAGAGCACGAGGAATTTGCTATTGTTAGAGAAGATGTTCGAAAATCGCTAGCGCAGATTGCTCGAAAAGGGGACGCGGGAGTTTTTAAAGAGCTCGAGAAAGGAATTCTGCGACATGTTTCTGTACAGCACTTGTATGCAAGATTTCGAGCAGACCTCGATGAAGACCTCGATGAATCAGATATCATAAGGACGCTGCATCCAACACCGGCCGTATGCGGATATCCGCGCGATCTTGCGTTGCAAACCGTTCGTAAATCTGAAACATTTGACCGAGGTTTGTATGCGGGACCGCTCGGATGGATTGATTCTGAAGGTGCCGAATTTTGTGTTGCAATTAGGTCTGCTTTACTCTCGTCTTCGTCGTCTTCGTCGTCTGATAATGATGATGATGATATGAATAGTACGAAAATAGCAGAGCTTTTTGCCGGCGTCGGTGTAGTGAAGGCGGCAAACGCAAAATCAGAATGGAAGGAATTAAATTTAAAAACGAAACCTATGGAAGCGCTTTTGATGAGTAATACTAACGAGGGAAATAATGAATTGTCATATAAGACAAACAATCCTAACGCTCGTGCGGCTTATGCACTTGTGGATGAACTCGTATCGAACGGAGTTGAGCTCTTTTGCATTGCGCCGGGTTCTCGCTCAACGCCGCTCGCTCTTGCTGCTGAAAATCATCCATCTGCAAAGGTGATTGTTTGTATCGACGAGCGTTCTCTTGGATTTTATGCTTTAGGTTTCGGAAAAGGAGCAGGTAAACCGTGTGCAATAATTGTAAGTTCTGGAACAGCTGTTGCAAATTTGCTTCCGAGCTTTGTCGAGGCTCACGAATCGCAAACACCTGCAATTTTTCTCACGGCGGACCGACCACACGAACTCAGAGATACAGGAGCAAATCAAACTATTGACCAAATTGATATGTTTAAAAACTTTCGAAGGTATTTCGTCGACGCACCAGTTCCAGGAGACTTAGAGACGAGTGAAATGCAATCTTCAACGTTTCGAAGTGTCGCTAGGGTTGCGTATGGTAAAGCGACCGATAGCTCTCACCCTGGTCCAGTACATATAAATTTACCCTTTCGTGACCCTCTCGGACCGATGCAAAACGTAGAAAGTAATAGCAATAATGCAAGCGACATTTCGTCAAAGTCAACTTTGCAAGAGATTACGCTTGAAGACGAGAAAATGAATTCATCGTCGGGCGATTCGCTCGAGATTCAAGATTTCTCTGTTTTTGAAAGCGCCGTGGAACGAATGAAAAAATCGAAAAAGGGTGTTTTAGTAATTGGAGGTTCAGCGAGTTCTAAAGACGCATTGATGTCCGCCAAGTGCGCAAAACTTCTTGGATGGGCGGTTTTAGCCGATGTCACGTCTGGTTTGCGCGTCGGTGTTGATAGTAGTGATTTGAATATCGTCAAATGTTTTGATTATCTTTTGTGTTCGTCAGAAGCAGTTGAACGATTCTCGCCTGATTGCATCGTGCAACTCGGATCGCGTATTGTGAGCAAACGCTTGTGCAAATTTATCGATGATGCAGCTAAAGAGAACAACGCTTCTTTCATTGTCGTAGATCCATCGCCTAGGAATTTTGATCCGAGTCACGTGGTGACGCATCGCATCCAATGTTCGAGAGATGTGTTTGCAACAGAACTCCGAAATCATTTGTCATCACTATTGTCTACCGAGCAACGTTCTTACGCTCAAGCTTTTGTAACGTGCGGTAAAATCGTTGCAAATGCAGTTTCGAGACGTATTTTTAAGATGGATGAACAAAATGGAATCACCGAAATGTCCGTTGCCGCCGAGATTTGCAACGCTTTACCGAAATCTTCTGGTCTGTTTCTTGGAAACTCGATGCCAATTCGTGATGCCGATGCATTAGCTGGAATCGAAATGTTTTCTTCATCAGATAATAGTAACGATCATGTGAGTAAAGTTACGACGACATCGCTCGGTAACCCAGTAATTGCTAACCGGGGCGCTTCCGGTATTGATGGGATTATATCAACCGCCGCTGGATATGCGTGTGGTTTGAACAGACCAGTGACGTTATTTATAGGAGACGTCTCCTTTCAGCACGATTCAAACGGATTATTATTCTTGCGCGAACGTCCTGGGCAGCCTCCGGTGACGATTGTTGTCGTAAACAACGGCGGCGGAGGAATTTTTGGCTTTCTCCCAGTTTCTACTGAAATCGATCGAGGCACGTTCGAGAAATTGTTCGCTACACCGCCCGATGCAAGTCGCCGCTTGCTCTGCGAAGCAAACAGAGTAGCTTTTGCGCATCCACGTTCGATGCATTCGTTCTCGAATGAGTTAGCTACTAGTTATGGCGAAGGACGACACCGTGTGATTGAAGTCTCGACGTCGAGACCGCAAAATTTGGACGAACACAAGTCCGCTCAACGACAAGCCGTCTCTGCAGCTGAACATTTCCTGAAGATGGAAAAAGATATAATAAAGATTTGTCCATCACCTTCATCGTTAGTCGTCAAAAGCGTATCAGTGCGTCCTTTCGAAGAATCTCTGCGGATAAAAGATACGACTACGTCTGAGCAGAAATCTCGTCGAGGCTATTTACTCGAACTCACACTCGGCGATTTGTCTCGAAGTATTGCCGTTGGATATGGTGAATGCTCGCCACTTCCTGGTTTACACGACGAGACTGAGTGCGCATTTGCTGGTGCACAGCTTCAGGCGTTTTGTGAAACGATGCTTCTTGAAAAGGTTGTTCCGGCTTCGTTGACGTCCTTGCATGGGCAATTCGCAAAGTGGTTTTCAGAAGAACAAAGTAAAGAAAGCTTAATCTCTGGAAACGAGTTTAATGTACTATTCCCGAGCGTACGATTTTGCATCGAAATGGCAGTACTCAATGCGTTAGGAGACGCAACATCTTCGAGAAATCCAATCGATGTGGTGGATTCCAAAAAGAAGAAAATTGTCTCCGTCAATTGCTTGTTCGACCCGGATTTAACAAAAACTGATGAAGAAAATGCTGAACAGTTGCGCGCGTTGTTTCAAGAAAATCCGTATAAATGTGTGAAAGTAAAAGTTGGACGTGACGAAAATGTTTTACGCGACGCTTCGAGGCTAAAAGCTTTCCGAAAGATTCTCGGGGCGGATGTTGAAATTCGCGCGGATGCAAACAGAGCGTGGTCGTTGAAAGAATCAATAGTATTTGGTAAAGAACTCGAGCGTTTACAAGACGTGAATTTGCAATTCATTGAAGAGCCTACAAAGTCAGAAAAAGATTTAGAGGAGTTCTTTTTAAATACGAACGTATTTTACGCTCTGGATGAAACCGTAGATTTGTTCATTAGGGGTAATCCTTCTGGAGATATCGCGAGTAGTTTCTATAAAAGCGTTCTCAGAAATCGCTTGGGATGTGCAGCTGTTATTTTAAAACCTTCCGTTGTCGGCGGTGTTGAGATTACGAGAGATCTGTGCGAAACAATTGTCGATTTATCGAACGCTGTCCCAATAATATCCTCGGCTTTTGATTCACCAGTATCGATGACGATGAATGCAAAAATCGCCGAAACGTTACTACCTGAAAATGACGGTGCAAAAATTTCGACGACGACGATAACATCGCATGGATTAGATACTGGAAGATGGTTTGCAAACGGAAACTTAAACGCGACTTCGAAGAAAGGCGTAGGAGAGGAATGTTTTGTTGGAATAGATTCAGATTCTTTCGAGAAAGATGTTGCACAAGTTTGGGCGCAATCTGTCTTCTCACTAGAAGAAAATGTCGTAAAGATTAAAGAATACAACATTTCAATTGAACGCAAAGACGAAGAAGGATTTTCACACGATATTAGTATAGATGGCTACTTTCCTCCCAAAGAAGTATCATCATCAACTACATCGACGACGAAAAAAGGAAAGACGCTTGTTTTTCTACACGGATTCATGGGCGATAAAAGTGATTGGAATGTGGTTGCAAAATCGATTGCACTTTTAGGGCACACGTGCGTCGCCATTGATCTTCCCGGACATGGCAAAACGACGACAGATTTATTAGAAACAAGAACAACAACAACAACGTCAAGTTCAAAAATCGAAAATACGTATTCTATCGAAGGTATTTCAAAAACAGTGAACATACTTTTGGAAAAGATGGATATTGAAGACGTAGTTGTGGTCGGGTATAGCCTTGGAGCGCGCGTCGCGCTTTCGCTGTTGAACTCCGAAAGAATTTCTCAAATAATTTCATTGAGCGGTACGTGTGGTATGCTTGACGATGATGATAAGAGAGAATCAAGACGCTTGAGAGACGAAGAACTTGCTTCAAACTTAAGAAATACATCAATGCTTTCGTTTTGCACGACGTGGTACGCACAACCGATGTGGAAATCTTTGAGAGAAAAAAATATGACGAGCGCTGAAAATAATATTGCAAAGAGAAGATCCGACGCGATTGGATTTAAAAAAGATGAAATAGCAAATGTTCTAGAACATGCGAGCGTTGGGAAGCAAAAAAATACGTGGGCAATGCTTCGAAATACGCACAAACCATGCGCTTTTGTTTACGGCGAGCTTGATGATAAATTTGCTCGCATAGCTGAAAAAGCTTGCAAAAACAACGGTAGTATGATAAAGGCTATTAAAATCGAAAAAGCTGGTCACGCTATACATCTCGAGCGCGCTCACGCGGTTACATTAGAGCTATCAAAGTTGTTATTATGATTATTCACTCACTCACGATCAATATACTCCATAGTAGTTTTATATATTTACTTCTTCTCCTTCTTCCCGAACAAGCCGAAGAGCGAGAACCCGCCTTTATATTCCTTTCCCTTGAACGGATCCGCCTTCGCCGGCGCCGGCGTAAAAGAATTCTTAAACTTTGATGAACCACCAACGGTTTTATTCACTTTCAATGCAAGCGCTTTCGCTTTTTCCGCCTTCATTTTCGCCTCTAACGCGAGCTTCTTCTTTTGTTCAACCGCTTTCACTTGTAAAAGTTTGTTTTTCTCAGCTAAGGCTTTCGCTTTCGCTTTCGCGGCTTCTGCGGCTTGCGCGTTCGCCTTCATTTTGTCCGCTAAAGCCTTCTTACGCTTATCAGTATCAATCGTATACCCATTCTGTTCAATTGTTTAATTATTCACGTCATCATTAATGTCATATGTATAATATATGTATACATAAACAGAGAGTTCGAGAGAGAGAGAGATCGGATCAAAAATTCACATCATCGGCATACCGTATGTATTAACGAGTAAAATAATAATTACAAAAAAAGTATCCATCATCGAAAAAACAGAAAACGTTCAAATTGAACGATCGATTAATTAATTGAGTACCTTGATAACTTTAGAGATCGTCGATCGTTGTTGTTTCTGATAACTTTTCGATGACTGGACCTTTGTTACCGTGAATTGAGTATGCGTTAAAGAGGACATTGTTATCTTTTTATTTAATTAGATATGGTTAGATATCTTTTGTTTTCTGAAGCTTTTCGTGAGCAGCAGCAGGTGGAAGATCCAAAAACTTTCGCATATAAATAAAAGATTCTCTCTCAAAGTCGTTCTCAGCAGCAAATCAATTTTTATGAGAGATTATTCAGTTCGTCTTAAATTAGTAACCGTAATAGTACTATTTTTAATATATCGTACATTACTATATAATAATAAAGCTATGAAATATTCTTCCGATCTTCTTGATCTTCCATTGGATCAGTGACAACAGTACATCGCACGCGGTCTTCTTGGAACTGGCCGTAGAAGCGACCGGTCACGAACGCTTCTATTAAGCTCGCGAAAGATTGTTCGCCCCTTGATGATTGATCTCTCGAACTACTACGATTACGATTACGATTACGAGCGGTAGCAGTAGTAGTAGTAAAGCTTTTGTTGTTGTTGTTGTTGTTTCTTTTGTTGTTGTTCATATCATCGTTTTCGTTTTCGTCTTCGTATGCGTCTTTGTACTCTGCGTAATCGAACATGTCATCATCATCGAAGTCAACGTCATTCGTTATGTTCTTTCTAACGTCGTCGTCGTCGTACAATACTTCTTCAAAGTCAGATGGAGGATTTGATGTTGTTTTTGTTGTAGCTGCGAACGCCGCCGCTACTGATTCTGTAGGCACTTTCGTTTCTGCATCAGAATTATACGTGCTTCTTTGTTCGGCTGAAGCGTTACTTTCCGAGAGCCATTCGCGATATCCAACCGTGAAACTCGAATCTTTCTTTTCTGCTGAAACTTTTGGTGGCTCGATCTTGGGAGCAACGAGCGTGACATCGATGTAATCAGCGACATTATTTTCATTTTCGCCCTTCTCTGTAGCAACACTGTTGCTTCTGCTATAACCGTTAGACTTTTGTTGTTCTTTGCTCGATCTATCATCATCTTCTTCGCCGTCGAAAGAAATGCCTAAATCGCGCAAGGTATCGCCACCAAATTTCGCCACGCGATTGATGTTTTCGCTCACGAAATCCGTATACGGAATCTCTAAATCTATCAGTTCATCGCTCATTGTCGTCGTCGTCGTCGTATTATTATTATTGCTATTATTTGTTGTCGTTGCTCTACCCCACCTCGGATTTGATCTCGTGCGATATTTTGAGCTTCTCTCGTACGACGTTCTAGTCGCGTCGAAATCTCTTTGTTTATTGTTATTAGAAGCATACGTCGTTCTACCTCGCCCGGAGGAGCTTTTTTTTCTGCTGCCGCTATAATAGCTATCATCATCATCATCATCGTCGTCGTCGTCTTTTTTGCTATTGCTATCTACACCACTTAAACCTGCGTTCATTGCACCAAACAGTAATAAAACGCCTCCCGTACACGCTAATAACACTAAAAATCTTTGCGCTGATGAAACGGCTAAAAGGGCCCATAAACCGTATACGCTCGCGCGAATAGCAAATAAAGGCACTGATTCAGGCACGACTGACTCTAAAGCACTAACGATCGCATTCGTGACGTACGAAAACGCGCTAACTATTTGTGCTAAAACGAACGGGCTTTGCGTTCTTTTCGTATCATCATATCGTCGACGTTCTCTGTTTTTTCTTCTTCTTCTGCTTCCGCTCGTCGTCGTACTCTTATTACTATTACTACTTTGTCTTTTACTACTACTACTACTATTACTACTATAATTTCTTTCGTCGTCGTCTTTGTCGTTTTCTGTTGCAGTCGTTCTATCATCATCATCGTCATTCATGTTCAACATCTCTTTCATTTCAGTCGCGCTATCGAATATCCCATTCGCGAAAGTGTTACTGTTCATCTTCATCGGCGGCGGTTCAACGAATTCTCTTAATTCATCAAAGAACGATGTTGTTCTTGTTCTTGTTTGTGAGCTGAATCTATCATCGTCATAACTTCTCCTCTTCCCCGTCCTCCTCCGTTCTCGTGCTCTTAAGTCATAATCATCGCGAACTAATAACTCCTGCGTCTCGTCTAACCAATCAGAGTTATCTCCAAACACTTCCCCTTCTGCGTCCTTCTCAGTAGCCGTCTTCGCTCTTATCACTACTCTTCTTTTTCTTCTTCTTCGTTTGATGATGTCTTCTTTGTGTGATAACCGTAATGAGCTGTAGTAAATGTTATTATTATCGTTATTACTATTTATGGCACTTGAACATACAGCCACTGATGATGTCGTTCTCGTTCGTTCGCAGTTCTTCCAACGGCAAGTGCTGCACTCAACAGAACTGTTACTACAACTGATACGACCTATTCTCTCCTCTTTCGCGGTCTCTGCATGATTGAATGGTCGCGAACTCTTCCCCTGCGCTGTAGCGCTCGTAACTCTTCCTCTGCTTTCGAAACTGTTCTGATGAAAACGAGTTATCCTTCGCGAAACCAGTCGATTGTTTAACTGATGAGTGAACGAATCAGTGTAACAACTGACGACGTTCCAATCGTGCAGAGCTTTGTTCGTACAGAGCGCGGCTGTTCGTGATGCGATTATCATATTCAATCGCGCAAAAGCGGTTCGAGTACGTAGCTCACGATCACTCGCTTTACTGTTTGTTTGTGTGTTTCAGTCGAGCCTGTTTTGATTAATTTGCCAAAAGCGCGATATATATTTGCTACTCTATACTGGCCAATTGGATACGTTCTTTCTGCTGATGCTCTACACCGCTGATGAAAACAAACACCTTGCGAGCGCCATATGGTAGGAGGGATCTGAAACGTGCTCAAAAAAACACGGTCTCTATACTACTCACTACTGCTACTACTTTTGATACGCACGCGACAGTGTGCTCTATAAAGCCTGTTCGAATAAGTGAGAGAGAGAGTCCTATACTGTTTTGGTTCAATATTCATAGAGTAGAGCGTAAGAACGTGATGGGCGATGAGAGCGAAAGAAAAACTTCCATGAATAATAACAGTACGAACGACGATATGAATAATAATATAAATAATAACAGTACTAGTAAAACTAATAATAATAACAGTTCTTCAATATTTTCAGCGTTCACTAATCAGTTCGGTGAACAACTCGCTTCTATTGCGAAGGAAACGCAAGAGAAGGCTAAAAATTTGTTAACACAAACGCAACAACAACAACGAGAACAACAACAACGAGAACAGGAACAACGAGAACAAGAAAATAGTACTACTAGAAAGAATAAAGGCGATTACGTGAGGTTACCGATTGATAGTGCAAAACGATTACGAGCGCTCGATGCTCAGGATATTAACGAACTCGAACGATTACATAAAGAGGAAGTCGCGAAAGTTATCGCAAGGAATAGTTTATTGCGAGAAAAATTGACACTGTTACGACGACGGCGGCGGCGGCGGAAAGATAGTACTATTAATGGTGGTGGTGATATAGAATTAGCAAATGACGATGATGACGATGATGACGATGCCGATGAAGACGATGCCGATGAAGACGATGATGAATTGATTTCTGAAAAAGTAAAAGAGATTGAAGTTGGTACGAATAGAGTTCTCGTTATTGGATTACAAGAACAAGTGAAAGAGTTAGAGATTGATTTGAAAGAATGCGAGGAAGATTTGAACGTTTCGAGAGAGAATACGAAGAAATGCCAAAGTGTGTTAGAAGATTGCAAAGCCGAATTTGAGACCGCGAAGACACAGAGAGATATTTTGAAGAACGAAGTTGCCGAGTTGTTATTATTATCATCGCAACAAAAGCAGGAACAACAACAACAACAACAACAACAAAAACAACAACAAAAACCTCCTTCGCCGCCACCAAAAGCGGAAATCACTAATGATTATGCAGGTATGATAAAAAAGAAGGACGACTTGATCTATTCGTTGAAGGATCAACTCGCAAAAATGACCGAAAACGCGAAAACTGAAGCGCTGAAAAGAGAAAAGGCTGATGATTTAAAACTAAAAGATTTAGAAGACCAAGTTAAATCGTGGAAAAAAGTCGCGAATGAAAACCTTACTAAGGGTGAAATGAAATTAGAAAACGCTTTAGAAGATGCTCAAATCGAGAAGAAAAAGTTTCAAACGAAAATGAAAACTTTGGAAGATAAATTGAAAGAAGAACAAGAACGCGCGAAGAAATTTGAAACTTTAGCAAGCGATGCAATGGATTGCGGGAGACAACTCGAAACAGAAGCGAACGAGACGAGCACAAAACAAATAAGCGAATTAAGGGAGGCCGCTTCAGAATATTCTCAACGCGTGCGCGAACTCGAAAAAGAACTACTTTCGACGAGAGAAGATTTACAAGAAAAGAAACTCAAAGCGAACGAACAGAAAACAAAAGTAGAAGCGAAAATAATTTCAATGGAACAACGAATCAAAGCTTTAATAGAACAAAAAGATGATTTTGAAATGCAAAAAAACGAAGCTGTTTCTGAAATGACAGCGTTTCAATTGAACATGGAGTTGGAATTTGAACAGCGCTTAGAGCAACGATTAGATAAAACGAAAGAAAACGCGAGACTGGAAATTGAATGCAAAGATGCGTTGAACAGTTTAGATGCGCGCGAAAAAGAATTGCAGAGAGCGATTGAGTTCAATAAAAATTTAGAATTCGAATTGAACGAAACGAAGAAAGAACTCGCAAATTTTAAGCGAGAATATGCCGCTCTTGAAGCTCAAATGAAAGTATTAGTAGGAGCCCATGATAATAATGCGAGAAATATCGCACCCGCGAGAGCTACAATTTCCGATAGCGAGGCTGAATTTTCTTTAGTGACTTCGTTGGAAGCGGCGTTAAAAAACGCGAAAGAATCGAAAGCGAACGCGATGGATACCATCAAGGACTTGAAGAAAGAGCTCGAAAGCTTAAAATTCGAATTCGAATCTTGGCGTAAAAAGGCTAGGAATATAATGACGGAGAAAGATACAGAGTGTGACGAGTTGCGAAAACGTTTAGGTGGTTCAACTACCGCGAGAAGCTCGAGTTTCAATTCTTTATCGAAAGACGAGATATCTGGCACTTCATCATCGAGAGGTTTAGACAAATCTGAGTTTGGGTACATCAAAGCAGTTATAGTTAAGTTCTTATTGTGCGATGATTGGACGCAACAAGAAGCGGTTCTAAAAATTCTCATCGCAATATTCTCAATCGATGAAGATAAAGAACAACTTAAAAATATATCAATCGCTCGACGCTTTCTAGAACCTACTCCAATGTCAACCGCCGAAGTCTCGATTGCAAAATATGCCGAAGATAACGTCAATTATTTCACGAATGATATTTTAGGATTCGGCGAAGTCATTTAGTTATTATTATTATTATACATTTTTTACATAATGGTAGTATTTGCTAAAACTATATCGCACGAAATCGCTAAATGATCCGAAGGTTCTCCATCACATGGACATCCGTCGAATAACAAATCTCTGCTTTTCATACTAATCGGTCTACATTCTTTAATCCATTTTGTTTTTCCTTCGTCGCTCGATGATGACGATGAACAAAATATGTAATCGATCGTTTCCGTAAAGCCAGGCGTAACGGTCGTGAACAACGGTTCGTTTGGATTTTTCATCATACTCTTATACCCGTTTTCGATCATAGATTTATACACTCTTTCCGTAGGAATGCTATTAAAATCACCTCCGACGATGATTCCAATATCTTCGTCGAGTTTATTGTTGCTATTATTAACGTGATCGGTACTACTTTTACTACTACTTTTACTGCTACATTTTTCAAGAACGAATCGATCGATCTGTTTCCTTAAGTATTCCGCTTGTTTCATCTTCACGTGCTCATATTTCGGGTCCCAGTATAAGTGACAACTAACGACGACGATCATTCGTTCGGTTACTTTATGCTTCAACAGAACTAAAGCTGCGACGCAATCGCGCTCGTACTCATTCTTTTCTTCCTCTGACGATGATTTAACACGTTCATCGCTCAAAACTATGTCATTAAACTCAATAGCTCGTTCGTCCATAAAATCGAACACGTCTGTTCGCCAAGATACGAGACTGCCATCCTTTTTCTTATTCGTCTTCTGCGTTCGTTGTTTATAGAACACTCCAAAGGACGATGCAGTGCCATCATCATCGTCATCATCATCATCATCGTCTTTGTTCGATGTTAAGAAGAAATCTTTCCACTCCTTATCGAAATTATCAATCTCTTGTAAGCATACGATGTCTGCGTTTACTTCGCCTATTTTCTGAACTAAGTTTTTCTTTCTTTCGCTCCATTTCAAGAGCTTTCCGTCTCGAGTCTGTGGAAACCACTCTCGCTTGATGTAACATTGTGCTAAGCAATTATATGAACAGACTCTGATCATATTGATATTATTATTATTATTATCGTCGTCGTTCAAATTGTTTATCATATATTTTTGCAAACAGCACAATTTTGATCAAAATCACGCACATCACGCACATTTCGGCACTCAGAGCTCTCTACTACTACTACTACTATCTACTATCTACTATCTACTACTGTTTTTAGTAGAGAAATAGTATACGCGTGTTTTTATTAATCGCACGAACCGGCGGACGACCGCACGAACGATCATGACCGCGCTGACCATCAGGGCGAGATCTTCTTCGTCTTGTAGCACTTCAACGACAACACCTAAAACG
>Ga0302126_10001736_pt1 | contig 12914 bp, 12 predicted proteins | sample CB4_20m_MG_FD_203108 | JGI IMG/M metagenome (GOLD analysis project Ga0302126, IMG submission 203108) | Marine microbial communities from Western Arctic Ocean, Canada - CB4_20m | ecosystem: Environmental > Aquatic > Marine > Oceanic | place: Canada: Western Arctic Ocean | collected 2017-09-24 | reverse complement strand
CAATGGCGGCTGTTACTTTAATGGACTTTCTCGAAACTGGAACGATTCGAAATTCGGTGAACTTCCCGACGACTATTCTTGCGCCGCACGTTAATAGCTCCGGTGCGCGTTTGACAATTGTCAACAAGAACGTTCCAGGCGCTTTGGGTGAAATCACGACGTTTTTGGGATCCAAAAATGCAAACATTTTGCAACAAATCAACACGTCGAGAGATTCCGTCGCCTATACCGTCATCGATCTCGCGGAGATTCCAGAAAATCCAGCCGCTTTACAAGAGGAAATGGCCAAAGCGTGCCCCGATGTCGTGAGCTCGAGATTTATTGGTTCCGTATTTAACGACGATTTGGGATCACCAGGGGCGTACTTCTACGTGAAATGGGCCCAAGGTGAATTGGGCATCTAATTTAAGGAGAGAGAGATGTGTGGATGAGAGATGACAATGAATAATATCATTTATATAATGACGAAACCACACTATCACTAAATACTAATCACACGCTATCACTATCATCATCATATACGACTATCTACAAAACTTCCAATGGCGACACCATTGTCCATCGACTGATATGAATGGCGGCACGTATCCTTTAAATGCAGCCGATAGTTCGATAGCCAACCGACTCAAATTACTCAAGAAATGCCCAACAAACGCATCCGTTTCAGCTAAAAGAAAAGTATCCGTCAGCGCTTGGAGCATCATTTGATCCGCTTGCGCGGATTTCGTGCTATATAAATCCGTTCGTCGTTCGATTAACTTTGTGTTCGCGTATACCGACCTATCCATTTGAACGTGCACGAAGTCGAACTCATTCGCGGCTTGTGAGTTCATGATCGCGTTTAACATCTTACTATCATCGGTGGCCAAAAAAACTCTCGTAATTCCATACTTTTCTGATAACGTTTTTATGTGGGGTAAGTACTGTTCTTCAAACGAACGGCATCTATTTTTCCTTCCAGTCGTGTGGCAGGCGTCGCCTCTTCGAATATGCACGCCTATTAGAGGCTTTTTGAAACCAATTTTCTGTTTAATTGAATTCAGATTCAATCGTTTCTCAGTGTGAGCGTTCAAACGCATCATGTGAGAGACGATTGCAGACCTAAACCAAAACATCCCTCGCTTACCGAACGAACCTTCGGGGACTTTTCTCCAAGGTGATAGATCTCTACATCTATTACGCGGTATGGCGCATCGATTATTATCGGTCTTTATAGGTTTCCACTTTTCGAACGCTGATTTCTTCTCTTTCAAGCATGTCGAAGAATAAGGTTTGAAATAACACTCTACGTCGCCGGCGAGATTCTTTTTATCACAAACAGAATTAATTGCATAATTTAATCTACCTCCGAAAACCCACGCTTTGTTCTGCAAAAACGCGTCTGATAAGTACCCGGATAGAAAATGTAAAGTCGATGCGAAGCCGGCGCCTTTACCACCCATGCCAACGTTATAGGACTCTGTATTTATTCTTTTACATGAACCGTCTTCAGGCGATTGCGTCTTTTGAATCTGTCGCGCTAAATCCTTGAACTCTTCTTCGTTCCAAATCTCCCGCGCTCTTTCGAAACTTTGAGGCAAATATACCCAATCTAAGTTCAGATCTGTTAAGCAGTCGTCTCCGATTTTATCGTTTAAGCATCGCTGTCTCGATCGTTCGAATTCTGATTTATCTTTATCGTTTGCGACTGCCCAAATTTTCACTTCCTGTACTTGCAATTGCCTATTATTACTTGCGACGACATTATTACTTTTTCTCGACGACGACGACGACAAAGATGATGATGATGGTAAAGAAATTTTTACGCCTTTGAACTTAAATCTACCATTCGATTTAACGAGCTCGCCAGCCATATCAATGTTATCCCACGTATATACCATTCTCCCCTCATCAGTGAAGACCTTTTTCAACGCAATAGTAAAGTTATTATTATCATTGTTTTTATTATCACTACTGTCACCGATAACTTCTTCGCCCGTAAATAAATCTTCCAAAATCAACTCGATTACCATCGGTAACTCGTCAGAAATCTTAACTTGATCGCATAAAACGCCTTCTGCAAACTTTATGGAATTACACTTCTTCAATCCCATGAAAACCTCCACTGACCATATCTTTCGTCTCTTGTTCGTCTTTTTCTCCATACTATTATTATTATCATCATCGTCGTTAATATATACTTTCATCCACGGATCGCGCTCGAGAGCGCTAATCGCTACGCCTCTTACTTCGCACGAACCATGGAACGCCCTACTCGATCTCCCATTAATCGCGTTCGATTTCCCACATATGTTCCCATTCAATTCGGATGACATTTGAACTTTCTCATGAGTCGAATTCTTTTTTTCATTATCATTATTCGTTGTCCCTACTTTCAAGGCGATGTTAATCACTCTCTTTTTCTGTGAAGGGAATCCTAAAACAGCCGATGAAGAGGAGGAGGAAGAATAAGGAGCCAAATCTTCATCTCCTAATTCTTCTCCTAATGATGATGATGATGATAATGATGATGACTCTGAACGAACTCTGAATGTACTTTTCTCTTCTTCTTCTTCTTCTTCTTCTTCGGAATCAATGTTATTATTTCGATTATTATTATTATTATTATTACTAGTAGTATTTATTATGTTACCATCTTCATTTACGATATTAAAAAAAAAACGACGATAGATATAAAAACAGAGAAGACTTGTTACTAACGATAATAACAATAAGGCTACTCTCCTTCGCGTACTAAATAATGATATTGATCGTTTATTACTATTATTGTTAATGTTGTTGTTCTTTTGTTTATTGATTGATGTTGTGGACATTCATTAATTTAAGTATTCGCTTCGTTCGTTGAGCTTTATATCTATGCCGCGCGTTTTAAAGAAGATGCTGAGGTACGTGTTGTACAAAAATATCGTTACAAATTGGTTTACTTTTCGAGCAATCGCGCGCGTGAAAGAGAGAGCTAATAAGTTATAGTTATAGTTAATCAATCAAAGATATCATCGTGCGACTCATCGCAGATGGACCAAATCTTATTCGCTAAAGCGAATCGTTCTTCTTCAGTCCTTGGATGTCTCGCCTCAATTTTTCTGACATTTCCGGCGCCAATACTGCTACTACTGTTACTACCGACTGCGATTCGGCCTTGAATTTTGTCCTTAATCTCAAACGCCCAAGCGATTCTTGTAATGTTCGCATATAACGACAAAGATGATTTCAATTTCGGATACTCCAACGTCACTAACGAATCCATGTCCTGTCTTTTTTTTTTCAAATCCCTTTGACGTCTCTGTAAATCCTCGCGCGTCTCCTCCAACGTCCTCGCCTCGCGTTCCATTTTTTGCCAATACTCTTCAGCCAATCTCTTCTCACGTTCGACTATCGCGAATCTCTCGAGTAAGCGAGAGCTTTGTTGTTTACTGTTGATTCTCCTTTCGCCCTGTTTAACTCTTTCGGTCATATCTCGTAACATCTTCTCCATGTGTTCCTCTCTTCTCCTTTGTTCAGAGCGTTGTCTTTCGTACGATTTGAAGATCTCGAACACTTGTTCGCAATCTTCCTCTGGGGTTTCATATAATTTAATGAAATCTTCGATCATTTCTTTACATTCCTGTAAGTCTATTTGTTGTACTATTTGTTGTTCGAGTTCAATGTTGTTGTTGTTATTGTTGTTATTGTTATTATTATTATTATTACTTGACTGCATTATTACTAGTATCTCTACAATTCAAAAATAGCGATGATTTTATTGATTTATTATTTTTGATTGATGATGACGATTATGAGTTTAATTAATTTGTACGTGTTTATATCTTATGACGATATGGGTACGTACGTAAGTGATTGTGAAAAAAAGAGCGCGCTTGATCGATCAGATCGGAATCGCTCGCGTGTGTATATTTTTGTAGCGATATCGTTTTTTGCCGATGCATAGAAGGATACAAGGATACTTCTTTGCGCCTTGTTCTTCTTCTTCTTCTGAAAAGACTTTAAAAAAAAGGCGTTACAGATCAGAAGATGAAGCGTCGTAGCACTACGCACGCGCGCGCTTGGATCGTCGCACTCATCATCATCTCGTTCGTTTACGTACTAGTTGTTCATTATAATATGAACACAAAGAAGGGAAATGATCGCCGCGAAGAAGAAGAAGAAGAAGAAGAACAACAACAACGCTTTTTAGTCAAAGATACTTCTTCGTTCTTAAAGTTGCCTTCAATAGAAGAGTCGGCGTCGACGACGTCGCAGTTTCTCCTTAGAGCTCCCGGCAATATCAAATTGAACCAAACTTCGTCAGTCGCGATAGTGTTGTGGTGCCATGGCGCAAACCGCGAAGAAATGCGAAAATTTGCGTTGCTCAATCACAGAGCGTACGCGCGAAAGCATAACTATGACTTCATCGATGGATCCGCGATCATCCACGCGTACGCACACTTCTTAACTCCATTTTCATGGGCGAAGGCTGTTTTGTTATGGCAACTTCTAGAAGGAGGGACTGCCTATGAGTACTTTATGATAGCAGATTGCGATGCTCTTTATACGCGCATGGATGAAACGATTAATGATCTATTGAAAGCGCTTAAAGTGAACGTAGACGTCGCGCAAGTCGTTGTCGCTGGAAAATATGACAATTCGCCTTTCAATGCAGGAGCAATTTTAATAAGGAACAGTGAATGGTCGCGTTTATTCTTCACACGCGTATTACGAGAGTCCGAGAACACCGTGACGCGTATGCATGGCTGGTGGGAAAATAAGGCGATGATCGATTTATACGAAAGGAACGAATACGAGGAAAGACTAAAGATTTCGATCGCAATAGAAAACGGAACGAGGTTTCAAGCTTTCGCGTTTGATGAAGAAAACCCTTACTTAGACGGCGTGACCTTCATTTGGCATCAAGTGAATTGTCCAGGCCACCCGGCATACGTCGCAAAGAATATCAAAGAATGCGTGAGAAGACTTGAATTTTTTTTTTGCAAAAAGTTCAAAGATGAAGATTTCGCGAAAAGTGCGTGCGATGAAGAGAGCATAAGCGAGAGCAAGAACAAAGAATTCGCAGAAAACGTCCAGCGCTGGCTCGCAGAAGCGAAAGATCAAGCGCTATCGAGAGAGACCGTCCTGAAAGCGCTAACGCAGAAAGACGGACTTTCTTTACTTCTCAACGCAACGACCGCGATCGCGGCATCAACGATTTCACCAACGTCTGCTGAAAGAGGAACGTTAAAAATGTTTCAAGGTGCGGGTCACATCGGCGAAGTTCCATTAGAGGTCATTGCTTATCAAAAAGCATCTAAAGTGAACGCAATATTTCATATTTGCGAAATCGGATTCAACGCCGGCCATAGCGCAATAATTTTGCTTCACATGAACCCAAACAAAGCGAAGTATACAGTTTTTGATATCCCACACGTTAAATGGGGCCATCGATGTGCTCAGTTTTTATCATATCTCTTCCCTAACAGGTTCACTTACATCGAAGGCGATTCGAGTATTACTATGCGAAAATTCATTGATACTATCAAAGAAGGGAAAAATAAACCGTGCGACTTGTTCTCAATCGATGGGAGGCACTCGTTCGAGGGAGCTTACGAAGATTTCAACAACGCTAAACTAGCGAGCGTACCGCGTGGATTTATTCTCGCAGACGATTACACTGACTCGTTTCCTGGAGTGAAACGCGCTTGGGATCTAGCTAAACGAGAGAACTTAATCGAAGAAATCGAATGCAGCGGACTCGTACAACGCGTGAACGGTTTCGATAAAGGATGGTGCTATGGAAGATTTATTTCATCGTCATAGTTGTCGCGCGTATGGTATGTCTCTTATCTCGCGGTCTCTCGTCTCTCGTCCACGCACGAAACTAAGTGCGACGAGTTCGAGCGACAAAACGTGCCAATTACCAAGAACAGTAGCATCGCCCAAAGTCTCTCGGTTCATGCCTGTCAAGTTCAAAGTCGTTTCTTTGAAGCACTATTAGTTCTGTTGTTAAGTAGTAGTAGTAGTAATTAGTAGTAGTAGTTCTAAAATTAAATGTTATATATATAAAAAGCAGTATTTGCGTGTATTTTCAAATTTAACGATTCCCCAAAAACCTGGACGACCAACTCACGATCAACCATCAGTGCTCAGCTCTATAAAACGAACGTAATAAGAAATTAGGAGAGAGATTAAGAGAGAGAGATTAAGAGAGAGTATCATTTTTTCATTCACTTTACCATCTGTTGATTCATTCATTAATCAATTAATTAAACGCACACGCACACACGCGCGAGACGATGACAAAAAGAACTTCGTCGGCGGCTGAAGTTGAGATTTCATCATCAGAAGAAGAAGAAGAAGAAGAAGAAAAAGAAGAAGAAGAGGAAGAAGAAGATCAAAAATCTACTGATGTGAAGAAGAAGAAGGAGAAGAATAGTACTGCTACTAATCAACAGCAAGGGTTCTCTCGAGCGTTTTCGAGTCTAGTCGCGAGTACGAGTTCGGCGAAGAAAAAGACTAAGACTTTGACTGTAGATGATGATGATGATGATGATGATTCAGATGATGAGATTGAAACGTCGTCGGAAGACGATGATGACGAATCGGACGAAGAATCGGACGAATCCGAATCAGATGATGATCAAATTTTACCATTAACGAAGAAACAACTGGAGAAAAAAGCGATTGAAAAGCATGAACATCAAAGGAAGAAACTCGAACGCTTGAGAAGACTGAAAGTGAAAGAAATCGCGAGAGTATACCCTAATAAAAAGATTGTTGGTCAAGATTTAATGAGAGATCAAAGAGAGAAGAGGATGAAGAAAACTGCGACGCATGGTGTTGCGCAATTGTTCAACGCGATCGCGAAAGCGCAGAAAAATAGTAAGAATAATAGTACAACAGAAAGTTTAATTTCAAAGATGGGCGAAGGGAAGACCAAGGCGAAGTTTTTAGCCGAATTGAAAGAATCTTCGAAGATGAAGAAAAACAGTAATAATAATGATGATAACGATGATAATAATAAAAAAAGTAAAACTAGTACTAAAAAGGTTTGGGACGTTTTATCGGATGATTATATGATGGGTAGAGGGAAAATGAAAGATTTCGATAACGGAACAATCGTAGAAGATGAAAGAAGAGACGTCTTGAACGGATTCGACGACGACGACGACGACGACGCGTTCTAGTTGTTGGATTATATATATATATATATGTATATATATATGTATTAGCTTTTTAATTAGATAGAGTATAGTGCGTGATCATCATCATTATATACTAATTACTTTTTGCAGCTGTTGGTTTCTATATTATTATCAACGATAACTTTTCAGTCATCATCATCATCAGAGTTGTTGTTTTTCTATTTTTCTATTACTACTAAATATTTTATCATAGCGCGCACATTACACACAATACTATTAGTAATGAAAGCTCTTTCATCAATAAATAACAATATGCACTAAATTGTTTTCCTGAGTTCATCGCTCGAATGCGCGAATAAACACGCATTCCCGAACCTACAACTCCCTTCTTGCCTAAACGAATTACATAGACGAGTCTTATACCTCGGCCTATCCCTTGCGTTGATCGTCTTTGCGTACGATCTCCCATCAGTAGTAGTATTCGTAGTCGTCGTATTATTATTATTATTATTATTATCATAATATGCATTATTAAAGTCTTCTTCTTCCCCGTTATTATTATTACGACTATTACTATTATTCGCATCTTCAGAATTCATTGTCGCATTACTAATATTATTGTTACTACTATTATTCTTATTTCCTCCAGATGATGATAATGATGAAGGAGGATTCTCGCCACCGCTAGCTCGATTTAAATTACTCTGACTAATATTGATATTACTCACCCCGTTAGCACTAGCACCAACGGTAGAGGCCATTTGCGCGTTATGTTGATGAGAATACGCGCACTTTGCGCCATATGAACACCCGCTATATGTAAAATTTACGGCGCGAGAGCGCGATTGAAAATGTCAGCGTTGAGTCTTGCGTACATCTATATAAAAGGTCACAACACGATATCACGATATCACGCACACAATACAACAGAGAAGAAAAATATCGAATACAACACACACACACACACACACACGCACACGCACGCGCGCGGCGCGCGCGCTTAAAAGAAAAACCATCAAAATCAAATCATCTCTCAACTTCGTTTCTTCGAACATGTAGAATATATATTTGCACAGACAACTTTAAGACAATTTGAACAACATATATATAAAAAATTCAGAAACGGGGGTCTAATCCCTTGTTTGTGATCTCATATGATTCACTCTCTCGAGCTAGTTCATGATCAATAACACGGACCAATTTTCTTCCACACGCTTTTTATATATACATCAATTCTATTCTCTCTCTCTGTCTCTCTCTCTCTCTGCCTCTCTGTGATTTTAAAACACTCCATGTTCGCTTTGTTCGTCGTCGTGTTGTGATGACTTGATCCGGCCGGCATTTCGATTTTCCAAAACAGCGAAAGAGCCGACACGTAAAAACGGGAAACACGCAAAACAAGACGTACTGTATTGAGTAGAATTTCGCGCACGGTTTTGTTATTTGCGCTTGATTGAATGCGAAGTTATTAATATCATTATTATTTTCAAATTGATGAGTATGATATTGGTGGTTCATTAAAGTTTGTGACATATCCTGTTTTTAGGTGATTTTGTGCAGCGTTCGATTTGTGCCGTTTTTTTGAAAGGAGAGAGAGTAGAGAAAGAAAGAAAGACGATAAAGAATGTGATCAGTGTTTGAGATGATTCGAACATCTCTTTCTCTCTCTCTCTCCCTGTCGATCATCATCAGTGGACAAATATGAGCTATCGCACTCCCATGCAATCGACGTCGGCTCGCTTTTTTGTTCATTATTGTTGTTGTGCGCGGACCGCGGAGATCACAAAAAGAAGAATTTCATTTAACATTTAATTCTTTTTGTTCGCCACATAAATTTTCTCATCATCATCATATTATTATTATTATAATCATCCAAAACTTCATAAATAATTTTAATCGATGTACGCATATCAATTTAGTTCAAACCCGCGCCGTCATTAAAATAGCACACAATCTCGCAAACAGTAATAATAATATCAATAATGGCATACGGCGACCCTCCATGGGAGTTCAAGGGCAAAGCTCTTTATCAACTTTCGTTGATTAAATCGAAGGAGGCTAAGAAACATGTTCCGAATGGTGAGTAGTATATACATACATACATACGCGCGCTTTCAAGCACGTTCTCGTTGATATTTTATTGCACGTGTTTACGCATTCGCAGGAGGAGGAGGAGGTGGGCGTTCTCGCGTTTGATCGTTAATCGTTCGCGAGATGTCGTAAACATTAAAGATATATTATATATATTATATTTATTCATCCCATGTGTGAAACAAACAAATAAATAAAAATGAACAGAATTGAAATTGGTCGAATTATTCGGATATACGTTGGGAGGAATTTATTTAGCACGATATAAGGAATCACCATGTGGCGAGTTCGATGAAATGGTCGTACTCGCTGGTTTAGTGTGGAATAAGAACTTGTCGTGCGCGTGGGCGAAAGCCGTTTTCGTGAACGATTTGAAGGCGAAGAAGCACGGGATTCGGACGTGCGGGTTACCGAGCGAATTCGCGAGGTTTAATTTTGTTGGCGGTAGTAAAACGGGTCATGCCGATTTAGTGCAAGAAGAAAAGAAGAATTGGAATAATTGGAATAGTAATAATAGTAATAATAATAATAATAATGGAAACACAGAGAAGAAGAGAGAATTGAGGAGTTTTGCGACGATTTTGATAAATCCAATTGTAATGAGAACGACGACGACGAATAAAAAGGAAAAGCCGTGGTGGCAATCTAATGAAAACAAGAAGAAAAAAAGCAACGAGAAGAAAGTATCTTCGTCATCGTCAACATCATCATCTTCTCCTTCCTCTTCTTTAATCGTTGACGTTTCGGGAAAAAATAAGAACAATAATAAATCGTCAATCGTGTGCGAAATGAAGTTACCTTCAGAGCCGAAGAAAATAATATCTCCGAGGATCAAAATGTTCTTGCCATCGTTTAGTGGGCGAACGAAAACGTGCCCGGAATTGATGAAGTATTCGTTAGAAATGAACGCGAACGTGCGTTTATCCCAACCGATCACGATGATCAAAGATAACAAAAATGATATCATCGATACTAGCAGTTCTTCGTTGAATGGAATATTACACGGGAAGCCTTTGATTTGCATCGCGTTCGATTTTATGACAATGTCCGTCGGTCGACCGGAAAAATGTACTATGTAATATATATATATTTTTTCATTCATCGTCTTCTGAGGACGATAATGCTATAGCTATGTCATTACTATTATTATTATTATTATTATGAAACCCGCCTCCTTCGCCTACCGTTCTTCTCGTTTGTGTTCGCTGACGTCTTCTACTAGCAGAAGTAGTGTTGTATTGTTGTTGCAACAATACCATGCGCCTGTTCGTATAAAATTCCAGGTACCTTCTTTGAAACTCATCGTTCGTCCTAAATCTTACGTTTGCGTGCCTCATTGCGACGCGATGACACGAGGGGCATAAAAAATCACCAGATGGAACCATATCCAATCCAACGCAAAACGGGTGGCAATTTCTTTCACATCCGTCGCATATTAACAAAATTCCATCATCATCTGCATCGTACTCTCTACAGATGTGGCACATATTATCCTCTTCATCGTCGTCATCATCATCTACTCCTAAATCTCGGTCTTCTTCTGCACTTTCTTCTTCCTCACAATCGCTCCAATCGTCGTCATCTGAGAAATCTATGCGTAATAAATCGGCTCTATCTCTCATTCGCCGTAACTTTCGTTCCTCCATCGTTTCTTTTTTCTTATTCTTTTCTCGCATAGGCGGATGTCTATATTTCACTTTCATTCGATGACGACCGCTCAAAAAAGCTTCTTCTTTTGTAGTACCATCATCATCAAAATCATCGTCACGGACAAAAATCTCTCGGAAATTCTCTCGACATGTCGGACACCTCAAATTATTCTCAATCATCGTTCTTGACTTTTTCGTCCACCGTTTAATGCAGTCGTAACAGAATCTGTGTTGACATTTATTCAAATATGCAGATTTATTCATTTCAATTTGATTTAAACAAATTGGACACCACGTAGTATCTGTATCTTCTTCTTCTTCGTTGACTTTTCTGTCCCTATCCGATAAAGGTTTAACGCTTTCGCGCTCACGCATCATCGTGCTACTATACGGGATGATGAGTATTAGTAAATTGCATTATTATTATTGTTATTATTATTATTATTATTATTGTTATTATTATTATTATTATTATTATTATTAATAATAATATGTGCTTTCGTCAGTGTTCGTTTTTATTGACGCGAGAGAAAAATTCAAAAACATCAAATCAGCAGGAAAGAAAATTTAAGGTGCTGCGATCTGATCATTTGACGTTTGATGATTTATTTTTTTTGTTCGTTTACTTTTCTCCATTTCAAAACGGGCACAAACGACACATATTTATTATTAATAGAACATGTCTTCTCGAGAGAAGAAAATACACATGCGCGTACGTCATAAACACACACACGCGCGCGCGCGCGCGCGTGTTTTTTAGATCAATCTCTCTCTCTCTCTCTCTTTATCTTTCATATATTCGTTATTCTTTTTCCGCGGTCTTTCAAAACAATCAAAAAAACAATCTTTCCAATTTTGAATTAAACATTTATTTTTATGTTTTGAGCTAAACTGACATGTATATTATGTAATAATCATAATAATCATTTCTTCTTCTATGCTCTCTCTCTCTCTCTCTGTACAAAACATGCATTAATGTTAATGTTATTATTTATTAAGCATTGCGTCGTTGGATCATGGGTTAAGGTCGAATCTGGGGAACCAGACCCTTGGTTTGGACAGGTGAGTTTGTATATTATTTATTAATTTTTGTTGTTTTGTTTGTTGTGGTGTGTTTTATGCGCGAGAAAGTGCACACTCACATGTTTACGAAGAAGAGATTATAATCGATTTATTGTTTCTGTCTTTTCATGTGCGCGAGAATGATGATGAAGATGTAGTACTGTGTGTAACTCTAATCTAACGCTTTGTTTATTTGTTTTATATGTATAATAACGAACACAGATCATCGAAGTGAAACCGACGCAATATAAAATTGGCGTGAAATGGTTAAATCCGCCATCATCTGCGTTGAACAAAAAAGATGGAGGTATCTATACCTGGGAAGGCACGTCGCATCATATACACTTGGAGACTTTGCTCGAAGTGAATCATGATATGTTCCACGTCGCGAATAGGGCTACGAAAATGACGTCGAAGAAAAAAAGCAAACAGAACGCAGACGAAGAAGAATTCTTTTGTATGTTGAACACGTGTCAAGGACGATGTAAAGGTATCAAGTTTGGAAACGCTGGGAATCAAATTGGACATTCTATGAAGTCGAAAGGGCGCGATTTCGATAATGAAGACGACGACGACGATGATGATGATGAGAAAAAGAAAAAGAAGAAAGCAAAGACGCAGCAACAAGAGCAGACGAAGATATTATTAAACAAAGTGAAGGAAGAGGAAGAATTATATAGAGTTAAAGAAGAGAAGAAGAAGAAAATGAATAAGAATAATAAGAACGAGGGAACGACAAAAATGAACAAAACAAACGCGACGACGACGACAGAATGGGATTATCCAAACGTTACCGGCGCATATTCTTGCCAAGAAGCAAAATTTGAATATGCGAATCATAGGTTCATGAAGACGAAAGATGGTAAAGTTGTAGAAGAAAAACGAGAATTTAAAGTGAAAGATCTTAAAGAAAAGTGTACGTGTAAACGTTTAGCGTCGATTTTCACGTCGAACCCGGAAGACCCAGTTTTAGTAGAAGAAGTGCACGAATTCAATC
>Ga0302126_10001731_pt1 | contig 12930 bp, 5 predicted proteins | sample CB4_20m_MG_FD_203108 | JGI IMG/M metagenome (GOLD analysis project Ga0302126, IMG submission 203108) | Marine microbial communities from Western Arctic Ocean, Canada - CB4_20m | ecosystem: Environmental > Aquatic > Marine > Oceanic | place: Canada: Western Arctic Ocean | collected 2017-09-24 | reverse complement strand
CTGGGAATCTGCGCGCGTATTCTCTCTTCTTCTTCTTCTTCTGATCGTTAGTTGTTTCCGTTCGTTTTTGTTTTAATTTTGCTGATGTTTCCGCTAATGATCCTCGTTGTTGTTGTTGTTGTTGTTCTCCTTCATTGGTATTGTTGTCCTCATCTTCTTCGAAATAATCATCGTCAATGTTAACGTGATAGTCATCGTCCGAGTACGAATCTGATTCTGCGCCAAGCAAAGTAGCAAGGATGGCTGATCCTCCTCGTCTATGCTTCTTCTTTTTTGGCGTCGTCTTCTTTTTTGTTATCATTGTTGGCGTTTGATTTCTTTCAACATCGTCATCGTTGTTATTTTCATCATCTTCGAGTGACTCTGCGTTCTTGTCATCTTCTTCTTCGTCGTCGTCATCATCGTCGTCGGTCTCATCAATTAGCAAATCGTCACAATTATTATCACCATCGCCATCAAAAGGGTCGTGCATCTCGCGAGCTCTTATTTTCTTCTCCGCTCTCCTGTTTAAAGATCTAATATACGACGCGGGAATAACAAACCTAACAAGGATTGCTAAAATAATGCACGCTATAGCCAGCGTTAAAAAGAACAATGACGCGAACGTATTCGCAACTTTCGCAATCTCGAGCGATTTCACGTTTTGTTTCGGACATACCTCGTTTGAGATTTCACCAAATTTAATCGAAATCAAAGCGTTTATGATTGGTTGAAACACTTCCTTGAACTCGTTCGATACTATAGCCGTGACCGTTTCCTTATACGTCGATGTGATCAACTCTGATAGATTTGATACTGCTGATTGCAAGTCAGCTTCTAAATTATTATTGTTGTTATATTCTTTATGTCCTTCTTCTTCGAAATCGCTATTATCAATTGTCAATTTTGCGATCGTTCCGTCCCACCTCAATTGCTCGACGTCGAATTTTCGAACAACGCCGAATAAGCACGCCATGTTTTTAAATTGCTCCTGCGTTAACATCTCCCATTTTTTCTCTGAAACTTCTAAAGCGACATCTAAATCGATTTCCATTGAATTAATTTCTAGGTTTAACATTAAATCTTCAATCCACGAAGGTGATTGAGTTTCGTTCCAAGGGATAATTTTCAACAAACCTCTAACGCGAACTTCCGTTTTGTTCCATCCAACGGAGAAACCTAACAATGATGAACTATCAGCAACAGGGGGTTGTTGTACAGATGAATTGTATTTCTGATCATTATTATTATTATCATTACTCAATTTTTCAGTCAATGCGTGTCCACCGGCAACTGGTCCGTATAAAATATCCGCCGTATCGAGACCTAAGATTTCAACCGCTTCGATTGCGAACGATATCGATTTGAACAACTTATTCGCAGAATCGTCGACGACGTCATATTTTTTCTCAAAGACAAAAATCGATTCGTGCGATTCTGAATCTATTAGTCTCTCTTGAGGGACGGTTAATATTCCAGTATTGTTCGTGAACCATTTAACGAACTCGTTCAAAGATCTCGGTCCGCTCGTTCCAATATACTTGGACGATATGAAATTTAAGACGCGTATTAAAGTCGAGTCGTTCCAATCGAAAAAATCATTTTTTGGTTGTGTTGTTGTTGTTGTTGTTGTGTTATCAGTATTAGTAGTAGTATCGTTGTTGTTGTTGTTGTTGTTCCCTTTATCATCATCATCATTATCGCTTACATCTTTTATGAATAGAAACTCTTTTAAAACGTACTCATCGACGGCGGAAAAAAAATCAAGTGCTTTTTGACTTTCGCTCAATTTTTTCAACTCCGAGCACGCCTCTCGCTCGAAAAGAATCTTCAAAGCTTTTGCAATTTCAGTCGAAGCTTTGTTCAACAATTTTAAAATCTCTTCACTATTTCCGTCGTCGTGATCGTCATCATCATCAGATGCAGAAGAGAACTTCAAATTATCGACGCTCGCAATTTCCATCGAACAAAATTGATACTCGATCGATTTCGGCAGTTTATATTTAATATCACCACTAGTACTACTATTCGAATCAGAATACGCAGAGGAAGAGGAGGACAAAAACTTGATATCACTCACGTTCAACGCAGCTCTGACGATTGACATTTCAATACTCCCTTTCGCAGAATTCGATAAAATTTTATTCGAAACATCCCAGACGCCAGTACATCGCGCTCGCGCGTTTTCGATTTCAATCTTCATCAACGAATCTCTCTTTCTCTCATCATCATCATCATCATCGCTATCGTCATCAAATGCATTGAAATACTCCTTAGATTTAACCGCGTCTACGGAAAACGCTGTACATTCAACGCCCTCGATAGTTAACTTGAACTCTTCGTGAAAGAATTCGATCGAATCTATTTTTTGTACTTTCAGTACTAATTTCGATACGAACTCTCTTAACAGTTTGTCGTTCTCGTTCTGAGTGTTGTTATTATTGTAATTGTTTTGATCATCATCGGCAGCAAAAATGATACCGTTCTTTTGATTGCTATTATTATTATTATTATTATTACGTAGTTCTAATGCGCTCGCATCAGTGAAGAAGAAGGACGTTATTATTAAGAAGAAAACAATAAACATTTATGTTTTCTATTTTATATCTGAAACAGAATTGAAAGTGGATTGATGATGGTAGTTTTAGGTACTATGCACTGCGTTTGTGTGTGAGAGAGATTGAGAGAAAATCAATAGCGTTGTTATTGATGGATTGCGATGATCATCATCGTTCTCTCTTTTTTATTCACGCGTTGATTATATGATTTTGATTTGATTAAGCGCGTTACTATTATGTGGAACGATATTCCGTTTTGGAATAATTCGCTGCCGATATGGATGTGTTTTGAATGACAAGACGTTACTTTTGCGAATAAATAATAACTCTCAACCGAAGAAGACGCAGAGTAAGTATGACCATAAAAAATGCAACGAAGAAGAATAAGAAACAATTTTCGTCAATCACAATCCTATCTCTAACACTGCTCTTTGCGATGATTTTAACCGTATTAGACACTCAAAACAAAGATTCTTCGTTAATTTCATTCACTGATGAGGAATCCCCTAATAACAAAAATAATAGTAATGATATCAATGATAAGATTAATGGGAACGATGACTCGGTATTATCATCATCTACTGCTACTTTTACTCGATCTGAATTAGATTATTTTGGTAGCAATAACGATAGAGATGATGATAATAATAGTAGTAGGACAACGACAGGCAGAACTAGGAAACAGAAGCAGAGAGAAATACTCGCGAAGATAAAAGGAAACGCGAACATGTTAAACGATAAACATCCATCGATGGCATACGCGCGGTTCGATGAGAACGAACACACGAAAAATATAGAACAAAAATGTAGTACTACGAGCGAGAGGAATAGTAATAATGCAGAGTTCATAGTCGACGCGTTTAAGAACTCAGAGAAAAATTTGATAGGGTATTCGCACATGGCGATGATTTCGGAACTACCGAAAGGCGCGTTTTATCGATGGATTCTTATATGGCAATGCTCTAGAGGTATCGAAGGTACTTCCGATATGCATTTAAGAGCTACGTTCTCGGATGATTTACGAAAATGGACCGAATCGATAGTCATAAACGTTAAGAAGGATAAAAGAAACGCGGTATGGGCTCCAGTTTTGCATTTAGATCGAAAAGAGAACATTTTGTGGTTATTTTTCGCCGAAAGCGTGAAATGTTTACGAATGATGACGCCAGAAAATCGATGGTCACCGGGTGGAAATATAATGAGCGTTTCTACAATCGACGGTATTTCGTGGACGAAACCTAAGACATTAATGACTACAGACGCGGAGTCAGGTAATCCAAAAGTTATAGCAAACAAATTAATCGTTCATCCAAAGACTAAAAATTGGGTGTTGCCTTATTGGGGAGAGGCGTCGTCTGCAAAGGGATGCCGTTCCGGCCATCCAACGATTTCGGGCGTTCTGATTTCAAAAGATCGCGGACATACTTGGCATTCTCACGGTAAAGTTCATCCAAGACATGGGAGAGTAATCGAGGGCACTGTAGCCGTTTTATCGTCCGCAGATGACTCGATTTTACAGTTATGGAGATCAAAATCGGGATTTTTAATGCAATCAATATCGCAGAATGGAGGGTTATCTTGGACAGTTCCGAAGCGAAGAACTGATTTGAAAAATCCAGACTCAAAGGCATCGATGGTTGATTTTTCAGTACAATATACAGATGATGATGATGGTGCGGGAAACAATAATATTGATAGTAGTAGTAATAGTAGCAGTGGTAGGATACGCGGAACGACTCAGAGAGTCCTTAGCAACAGCGAACTGGCAGAGATGAACAGTTTAAGTAGTAAACATTACGTCGCGTTAGCGTTCAATGACGCTTCTTCAGGTAGAAAAAAACTCTCGCTCTCTATATCGAACAAAGGCGACGGTAAAGAATTCACAAAGGTAAAAGAAATCGAAAGCGGTCGTACGGGCGTTCATTATCATTACCCAACCGTCGAAGTGGATCCTTATTATTATAACGATTGCTCATCGTCTTTAAAGAGTGGTTCCGAGCGGCAGAAAAGAATACGCGTAATCGTCGCGTATTCCTACATGAAACGAATATCATCGTGGGCGAACGTTTTGAAAGAATCTAAATTCGGTGGTATTAAAGTTGCGACTGTTTTGATATAATTAACCCCTCTTTCATATCACGCTTGCCCATAAGTGTGTGTTTTTAAAGCAAAACGCCTGCTTTTGCTTTTTTATCCACCCACATAAATTTTTTCTCTATCAGTCTATTAAAATCGATTTTAATCATGGTTAACGTTGACGAAGCTACTTCGTTATTAGTAACACAAACACAGTTAGCTCAATCGGTTAATGATAAAGAACGCGATTCTGCTACTATTACTATTAAACTTAAAAGTAGCAACGACGACGACGACGACGGGTTCAACGAAGATAGTGACAAAAACCGCGAAAAACAAAATGCGTTGACCAACGAAGAAGGTGGTAAAAAACGATCGAAGAAGAAGAAGAAGTCCGGAGCGCAACGAAGAAATCAAAAAAAAGGACCGGCGCCTTTGTTCGCGATAGTTTCCGATTACCCAGAGATATTTTCGCAAAAAATTGCCCCGTTATTGAATGGGAACGAGATCAAGTTATTCGCAGCGGCGTCGAAGCAGACTTTTAAGATCGTAAAGAATTCGGGGATTTTAATTCGTGAGCGATTTTGGATGCACGAATTCACTACTACTTCGCAATTAGAATGGGCTTTCGAGCGATATTCGTGGGGGCAAATTCTCGATCGGAAAGGTAAAAACGGCGAAGATATTGCCATGAATCAGGAGTATTTCATCGCCAACGTCGTTTTAACTGCGAACGTCGAACTCGTTAAGTGGTGTCGGGAGCGGAAAAAATGTGCGTGGGACTGGCAATCAACTTACGCCGCAGGGTTTCAAAATCATTTGGACGTGTTGAAGTACTTAGTTGAGAACGGTTGCCCGTGCGATGCACGTACGATGCAATGGTGTGCGTATCGCGGTAACTTCGAGGTTGTGAAATATCTACATTCGCAAGGCTGTGCATGGGATGAAAATACAGCTAAAATCAGCGCAAAATTAGGCCATATGGATATCCTAAAGTATTGCGTCGAACGAAACGTCCCTTGTAATACTGACTGCTATGTACACGCAGCCGAAAAAGGCCAGATTGAGGCCATGCATTATTTGCGTTCAAAGGACAAGCCGTGGAACTGGGAGTGCGTTGCCGCAAGCATACAGTTCAAACAACGCGAGGCGCTTATGTGGTGCTTAGAACAATCGGATTGCGAAAAAAACGACGAGATTGCATCGTGTGCGGCAGGTAACGACGACGTCGAAAGTCTCGCGTTGTTACGTTCAAGAGGTTTCCCCTGGACCGCTATCACTGCGGCGACGGCCGCAAAATTTGGAAAATTTGCCGCCGTCAAGTATTGCGTCGAAAACGGTTGTCCCATAACGAGCGTCGTAACCGCAATGGCCGCGAAAGGTGGGAATCTTGAGATTTTGAAATACTTGAGATCGGCTGCAGTTGATTGCCCATGGGACGCCGGCGCCGTCGCCGGTGCCGCGAACGAGGGACGAATGGAGTGTTTAAGATATTGCGTCGAGAACGGTTGCGAGATGAACCACATGTGCTGCGCCGCCGCGGCGACGGCAGGGCAACTCGCTGCGTTGAAGTACTTACACGAGCATAATTGCGCGTGGAATTTAGAAGCCACTATTTGCGCGAGAGAGAACAAGCATACCGCCTGCCTGAACTTTTTGTTACAAAACGGTTGCCCGGACGAGCTTTAGGGTTACCGCGCGCGAGAGGAACTACTGATCGATCAGAGCGTTAACGAACACTACGCCGCGGTAAAGAGGTCATCAACGTGCCGATGATTGCCACGACGCTAGAAAAAAACGAGTGTTTGGCAGAAGAGTTCTTTGAACGTTTTCAAAACACGTTATCCGCTTTAGTATCGAACGAGGAGTTTAAAAAAGCACAACAATATCCAGTTGTCGTTACCGGCGGATTGAAAATCGATACGTTCGCGTTCCAGAGGTGGGTAGATAAAAAGTACCTCTACGTCGTAGAGACTCTTTACGACAACCAAGGTTTTAAAATCCAGCTCGTAAACGTCAAAATGTACGACAAAAAAACCGGGAAGGAATATTGCCAGCTTACGTTTACGAGCTGGATTTTAAAGCCTTGGTTGTCGTAAAGAGTCTCTACGACGTAGAGGTACTTTTTATCTACCCACCTCTGGAACGCGAACGTATCGATTTTCAATCCGCCGGTAACGACAACTGGACTGAAACGGCCGCGGCGAAGTGTTTCGTTCTCTTCTCGCGCGCGAGCTCGCGTCGTCGCCGCTGGCCGCGCCATCATTTTCAGTCAGATTCTAAACAAAAACCGTCTTAACAGTATCTGTCGTGAACAGAGCATGGCGGACGCAGCTGAAGGATGTGTTGACGAACATGCGTAACCGTCCACTAAACCTCGTTTCTACCAACTACCAACTACTACTCAGTTGTCAGTAAAATACTATATCATAGTTTCCTCATAATTTTCCTTTTCAATAAATTTCTTTGCTTATTGTTGCTGCTAAAAAACAGGCAAAAAAAAAAAAATAGGCAAAAATAGGCAAAAACAGGCAAAAATTTGGCAAAAACAGGCAAAAACAGGCAAAAATAGGCAAAAACAGGCAAAAATAGGCAAAAACAGGCAAAAATTTGGCAAAAACAGGCAAAAATAGGCAAAAATAGGCAAAAACAGGCAAAAATTTGGGGAAGAGTTTTCAGCCACGAAAACAACAGGGAAGAAGAAGACGTCACTTTTAAACGCCTTTTTTCTTACTCGTTATCATCGAAACAGTCCAGAGAAACGGTTTCAGTGATCTCACGCGCACTAAACTCAACGAGCACTATCGCGAGTGAACAGAGAGAGGGAAAGATTTACGAGGCAAGAGAGTAAGAGGTTAAGAGAGCTTTTAGGATAGGACCATCGATAGCTGCGGCAAAGACTAGGAATGGATAGAGACGAGGACAAACAGATCGTCGTCGATGGTCGACCGATTAGGAACAGAAACGAAGAAAAAGTTGGATTAAAAATAGATTGGCAGAGACAGAATGGCATCGTGTATAAGATATTCTTCGCGCAAGTCACGAAACTGATCTCCACTGGCGCAATAAGGCGCCTAGAGATCGAGGACTTGTGCCACTTAGAGCAAATGGGTTCCGAACTTTTATGGGAGAAGTTCGAGAGGAATTGGGAGTCGGAGAAAAAAAGAGCCAGTTTAATGAGCTCGGAGAATAAGAAGAACAATAAAGCGAATTTGATCAAATGTTTATTGAGAGAACATCATTTTACGTTTGCATGGACCGGGGTTTTGTTTGGCATTTCGCAAGCGGCCGTGTTCGCCGGACCGTTGTTATTACGAGAAATCGTGAAAGGTATACAGTGTAGGACTTTGTTCCCGGATACGTGCGAGACTTCAGTGAACGATTTGTACTTTTTCTGCGGATTATTAACCGTAGCTTCTGTTATATCGAACTTTTGTTCAGCGCATCAAGAGTTTGCTTTGCAAAAAGTCGGCGTGCAAGTGAGGAATACTTTAATGGTCGCCTTATACAGAAAAGTTTTAAGGTTATCGCCGAAAGGGTTACAGGCTGAATCGACTGGGAAAATCGTTACTTTAATGTCGAACGATGTGAACAAATTACAAGATTTATTCGCAATGATTCATAACTTATGGGCCGCACCGATTTTCATCGTCGCCTCGTTTACGCTTTTATACGACGTCATCGAATGGTCCGCTTTCGTTGGATTCGCTTGTATTTTTATCGCCGCACCGTTTACGTTCACCGTTGCGAAAAAATTATTCGCTTTGAGAAGGTTAGTCGTTCAATGCGCCGATCGAAGAGTGAACATCTTGTCCGAAGTCGTTTCTGGCATGAAAGTTATTAAGTATTACGCGTGGGAAAAAACGTTCAAAGAGAAGACCGAAGTGATTCGTGACGAGGAAGTGAAATTGGTATGGAGAGCACAAAAAATATCGGCATTGTTCGGTGTTGCTTTGTTCTCGACGCCGATTTTTATCGCCGTATGTTCATTCGGGTCGTTTTCGTTGGCCGGAAATGCAATCACGGCGCCTACCGCATACACGGCTTTAGCTCTATTCAATACTTTGAGATTTCCTCTCATTTTAGTTCCATTTTTGCTGACAACTCTTTTGAATGCCTTGAATGCAATTCAGCGTTTAGGTGCATTCTTAGATCAAGACGAAACAATTGATTTAGAAATCGATCAAGGAGATCCAGGAAGGGTTGTTCTAACAGACGCTTCGTTTTGTTGGCCGACGTTGCCTAAAAAGAATCTCCTCGTTGAAGATGCGAAAGGTGGGGTTGCACAACAACAACAACAACAACCAAAAGCGGCGACGGAAACGAAAGATGATTCGGGGCCGATAAAAACCAAATCAAAAAGAATTGGAAAAAAAGAACAGAAACGCATCGACGATGAAAAACTCGCAAAAGAGAACGAAGCGCAAGCGAACGAGCCGCAGCAAGAACCATTTGGGATGTCTAACGTTTCCGTGAATATCGCACCGGGAACTTTAACGATGATCATCGGTCCAGTCGGATCGGGCAAATCAACTCTTCTATCTGCGTTGAATAAATTTATTACGTTGAAATCTGGGGAAATCAAACTCTCCGGAACGTCCTCATTTTGCGCGCAACAGGCTTGGATATTGAACACATCCGTGAGAGACAATATTTTGTTCGGGAAAGAATTTTCACAAACTTTATACGACGATACGTTAAAGAAAGCGCAATTAGAAGATGATTTAGATCTGTTACCTGCTGGAGATATGACGATGATTGGAGAGAGAGGGGTTACTTTGTCTGGAGGTCAAAAACAAAGAGTTTCAATCGCTCGAGCTTTATACGCAGAATCAGACGTTTACCTATTCGATGATCCTCTTTCGGCAGTGGATAACCACGTAGGTGCGGCATTGTTTCAAGAAGTCATTCAAGGCTCGTTAGCAAAGAAAACTCGCGTGTTGGTCACAAACGCTTTACAATATTTACCGAAAGCTGATCAAATTGTCGTCCTGGAAGACGGTAAAGTTCACGAAATTGGGACGTACAAATCGTTGATGGCGAAAGGTTTAGATTTTTCAAAGTTGATGAAAAACCATGGTTTAGATGGTGAAGATGATTCGAACGATAAACGAAAATCAATTGACGGCGCAGCAGCAGCGGCAAAAAGCATAGAAGGCGCGAAGAACGACGACGACGACGAGAAGAAAGTGGCTGTCAATAGCGAAGCTCCCGCCGCGCAGGCGATACCGAAGAAGAAAATCATCACGGATGATATGATGGGCAAAGAAGAAGAAAGGTCAACCGGTAACGTGTCATTGAAAGTATACATGGAATTCTTCAAAGCCACTGGGACTAAATTTTCTGCCTTATTCGTGTTCTTGCTCTTTGCGTGCGAATACGGTACAAAAGCGTTTCTCGATTTTTGGCTCTCGTGGTGGGCCGAGAACAAATTCGGATGGGACTCGAAGCAATACTTGGGCATTTACTTTACAATTTTCTTAGTAAACGGCATTTCTATATTTTTCAGATCGATTGTTTTCTACTATTTTTGCGTACGTGCGGCAAAGAATTTACACAATAAATTACTATCGCAAGTTTTGAAAATGCCGATGAGTTTCTTCGATACGACGCCGAGTGGGAGAATCATAAACAGATTCTCGAGAGATACGGAAACCATTGACTCTGTATTACCTGGTATTGTCGTACAATTTCTCGGATGCATATCAAACATCATCACTACGCTGGCTATTATATGTGCCGCGACTGTTTGGTTCACCATTGCTTTGCCGCCAGTGTTTTTGATTTACATTTCAGTGCAGCGTTTTTATATCCCAGCATGTAGAGAATTACAACGAATAGAATCGATTACAAGGTCGCCAATTTATTCTGGATTAGGCGAAGCCGTTTTGGGCGTCGAAACCATTCGCGCATATCGCGCTCAAAAATATTTCATTTTTGAAGCCGATATGAGAGCGCAAAAGAACGCCGACGCGTTTATTTCGCAAAGAATGGCCGCGTGTTGGTTAAACATGCGATTGCGTTTTATCGGGACCGGTATCGTGTTATTGGCATCTTTCTTAGTGATTCAAGGCAAAGTCGAAGCCGGCATTGCTGGTTTAACGTTAGTATACGCTTTAGATGTGACTAAATATATGGAACACGGGACAAATATGGCGTCGCAGTTAGAGACGCAAATGAACGCCGTCGAACGCATCGTTCAATATTTAGATTTGCCTTTGGAGAAATCGCACGAGACGACTGATGAAGAAACGCGGAAACAAATATTTTCAAACGACGTCGATAGCGATCAAAAACAACAATGGCCCGCTGAAGGCAAGTTGGAAATTATCGATTTGTCCATGAGATATAGAGAGAACTTACCGTTAGTCCTGAACAAAATCTCATTCACGGTTTTACCTGGCGAGAAGATCGGTATATGCGGCCGAACTGGATCGGGCAAATCGTCAATGTTTGTCGCTTTATTCAGAATCGTTGAGCCCGAACAAGGAACGAGAGTTATTTTGGACGGCATTGATATTTCCAAGTTAGGATTAAGAGATTTACGATCGAAAATGGCAATGATCCCGCAAGATCCGTTCATGTTTGCCGGTACGATTCGAACGAACTTGGACCCTTTCGAAGAGCACAAGGACGAAGAGGTTTGGTCCGTAATTGAAAAAGTCGGTTTAAAACAAACGATCGATCAATCGCTGAAGAAACTCGATATGGAAGTCATCGATAACGGTGCGAACTTTTCGCTAGGCCAAAGGCAATTATTATGCATGGGCAGAGCTTTATTGAGAAACTCGAAAGTTTTAATGATGGACGAAGCGACTGCCTCGGTCGATATGGATTCGGACGCTTTGATTCAAAAAACCGTTCGCGAAGCGTTTTCTTCGTGTACGACGTTAACGATTGCGCATAGATTAAACACTATAATGGATTCGGACAAGATTTTGTTCTTAGATCAAGGTAAGGTATCCGAGTTTGACGATCCTCAAACCTTGTTAATGAATAAAAATGGCTATTTCTCGAAATTGGTCGAAAAGTCTGGTAAAAATCAAGCGAAAAATTTGCAACGAATAGCGAGTGAACAAGCTTTGATTAGAAGCGAGACGAAGAATTTCAATAAATAAATAAATAATAGTATTCATGTTTCATATAATTCTTATATTAATTAATTAATTCTCCTTTTTCTCTTCTTTTTCTTTCAAGTTCAACTTCATTCGTTCGGCCATTAAGCTCTGCTCGGCGGTCGCGGGCGCTTTATATAAACAATACGCCCCAAACGTCATGCCAACAAACACGGCGAAATACATCACGTTCAAAGGCCCGTACTCCTGCACGATCTTCGGTGGTAAAAACACTAACTGCACTTCGTTCTTCTCTAACTTTTTATAAAACACTTCCCTGAAAATCTGCCTCGCGAACAACGACATCAAGAGCTCGGCCTTCGCCTCTTTCAACATCACGAATATTTGCATGCCGAAACAGAAAAAGACTATTAAACAAGCGATCTCGGTGTTCGTCTGCGAAGGCATTAAGAAATTCAAACCGGCGAAGATCTCTAACTTCCCGTGTAATTTTTGTTTCAACCCTTGCGTTTTCTTCGCCTTTTGCTTGAACTTTGCGAATCCGATCACGAGCAGGATTATTGAGAGAACGTAGGAATTGAATTCGCTGCCGTTTCTTGATAAGAACTCGTCCGACGTATCGATCATGTTTATGATCGCTTGTACGTACGGGTGCAGAAAATCTAACATTTTATTCTCTTCTTATTATTCTTCTTCTTATTCGTTATCCCTTTTCTATTTTGATTTTGATTATTTATATCTCTCTCTCTCTACTAGTAACGTTCAAGAGAAGTTTAGAATTATTATTCCTTTTTGTTTGCAACATCATGCAGAAACGCATATATTTTTTAATTTGAACAGATCTGGTTTGACTCTGTCTACAGTCCTCGCGCGCACTTACAATGAAGAGAGTCCGAGATCATCGAACGAAACGAAAACGAATCGATATCGATATCGATATCGATCGCTGGCGAACGAGGTTACGCGGGAATGTTTCAATCAAAATAGGAAGAGATTTTTTGTTTTTGAACGAATTCGAATTTCCTTTTTTTTTGTTTTAACTTTTTGTCGATGCAGAAAATGTGAACGAATCAGTAAAGACAACATCATTATTTACGTACTGTATGTATATATATATATAAGCTATGTATATACTAGTTAGTACTATTGATACACAGAGTTCAAGCCTCTGTCGACGCCGTGCAGAGTTTTAAATATTTATTTCTGATCCAGAGCTCCGTTGTTTGCGAGAGAGCTTTCCT
>Ga0302126_10001728_pt1 | contig 12934 bp, 9 predicted proteins | sample CB4_20m_MG_FD_203108 | JGI IMG/M metagenome (GOLD analysis project Ga0302126, IMG submission 203108) | Marine microbial communities from Western Arctic Ocean, Canada - CB4_20m | ecosystem: Environmental > Aquatic > Marine > Oceanic | place: Canada: Western Arctic Ocean | collected 2017-09-24 | reverse complement strand
TTGGCAATAATCAGTAGCAGCACAATAGCGCCGAATCCACAGCTAATAACATCTAAAAATGAGATGCTCGCTTCTTGCTGTTGCCGCCGTTGTTTTTTCATGGGCACCCAACTTCGATTAGATTAGTGATCATGGCCAGTCCCTGGAAGGTGCGATAAATGCACCTCTAGTGTCGAGCGCTAATTGCCAGAATAGTGCGGCAGCTTCTGGGTCGCCCTCCATTGGAAACAAAATGGTATTTACTGGTATGCCTCTGGGGAGCTTAGAAATTGCAGCCTCGAAGTGGTTTCGTCGCTGTTTGCCAGTGACCATATATTTTTTAGGTGCCGACTCTCCCAGTGTTGGCAAACCATCGGTTAAAATAAACAGATTATCAGGCTTTGAATCAAAGTCGGAGATACTACCTATTGCTTTGGACAGACTAGTTCCTGCTGAGGGTACATATTTTCCAGCACTCGCCATGACCCTCTCTAGTGCTAGCGAATCCGAAGCATCCAACCATTCGCCCTCAGTACCAGCTAACATTGTACGAGTCTCGTTGTTGAAGACGTACACCTGAAATCTACTACTGGGCGGTAGCTGTGCAAGTAGCCATTCTAGGGTGCGTAGTGACCATTGCCATTTGGCAGATTGTTGTTTTTGCGGATCATCCATATTCCGGCGTCTAAGTGTATTAACCACTGTATCTGCGAGCATGCTGGCAGAGCCATCAATTAAAATTAACACCCTTTCTCCACCAAGGGTTAGACCCGTTAGATATTGTCGATTTCCGTCACCCACAAACTCGCGGACTTTATCACCGAATTCCACCTCCTCAATTTGAGACGTTTCGTCTTCTAGCTGTTTGACCTGCCGACGCAATATATCGATGTTGTTGGGGTCTTCTTGGATACTTTTTTCTTTCTCCGCAAGTTCGGTAATAACACGTTTGGATAATCCCTGAGTTTTGACAAGCGTAAGTTCGATTTTTTCAAGACTATTGAGAGCTTTGACCTTATCTTGTTCTGCTTGCTCAATATCTTGTTGAAGGAGACTGATTTCGGAGGAGAGACGCTCATCAGCAATCGGTATTTCATTAGCATTATGCCGCAGAATTAAAAAAAGCAAGGTTACCGCACCAAAGCCACAGGCCATGATGTCTAGGAATGACAAACTAAATGCTATATTTCGTCGCTTTTTAACCATGAATGACCTCTATGAGGGTTAGCGAATGCTCACCCACAATAAGTGTTTCGCCAAGGCTACATTTAGTCGGCAATACCACTCTGCAACTGTTTTGTTGGTAGAGTATTCGCAGCGAATTATCGCTAATTTTCAAGCACACAGCGGCAGCTTTATTAACATCATTTGATAGCCGCAACTGGCCATCTCTAATAGTTATACTTAACGGCTCATCTAAACTCCATGCCTGCCCCTTATACAAGAGATGGGTCGCAATGGTATTTCTGGATTGGGCGCCGAGGACTTTTTCAGGTACCGATGATGAGGGTATTTGCAGTGAAGAAACTCTAATCGATTCTGCGCTTTCAGGGAAAATGCGTTCTGCGATTTTCAAACAGGCGGCAGCGGCATCAACACGCTGAATATTGTCGTTGTCAGCATAATCAGGGACGAGGAGGGGTATTAGGGTCGCGCTCTCGGTAAAGGCGATGTTCGTTACTGACTGCGGGCTAAGCACTCTCTTTAGATGGTCAAGACGACGTTGGAGTAAGCCGGCAATTTCGTCTTTGTGTACCGTCAGTGACAAGTCACCACTGGGGGTATTGAGCACGATAAGGGTTTCGTTATGAATGACTATATCTGACAGCCAATCTGCCATTTGAGTGTAAATAGCCTGCTCACCAGCAGAGTGATGCAGGGGATCATAGCGGTAATCTTTTATAAACCGATCGCTAATATGGTTGGCAACGGTATTATGAATCTGCAGAATACCTAGATCTGGAATAATTTCTTGTTGGTCGACTATAAGCTTAATCTGACCATCACTATGTTCGAAGTGCACCAAACTCAGTACTGTTTGATGTAATTGTAACTCTACTACCCAGCTATCTTCTTTGAGTGATAAGGCAGCCATTAATCCGCTGTCTATAACGCCCAATAATGTACTTGAAGTGGCATTTAATAAACCCACTAATAGTGCCAGCTGAGAATCGCTAAAACTCCCAGGGACACTCAAAATAACCCGTTCAGGAGAGCCTGCTGCGAGAAGCATTTGTTGAAGTTGGGCAAAGGCTATATCTGCATTATGCCGAGCCCATTGCTGTTTATGGGGCAGGGGTAGCTGGTTTAAACGTCTCCAGTAATCATTAAAGCTCGATTGAGGTACCTGCCAATGCATGGCATAGGCATCTGCGCCGCAGGTAATCCCCTTATTGGATAACTGTGCAAAGCCACATTCACTATAGGACTGCTCAAGGTCTGTGGTGATCAGTAGTAATTGATCATTAATATCTAAAACTGCCGTTGTCATGGTCACAGTGACTATGACTTAGCTTTCAAGAAACGAAGTAACTTATTTTCACAATAGGCATGTGAATCAAGGACTAATCGTTCTTGGGTCAGTTGTAACTGATGCATAAAGAACATAACTAACATGCTGATGAGAAGCGCTACAAAGGTAGAGTTGAACGCCACGCCAAGGCTGCTGGTGACACCGGCAATATTACCCTGCATTGCCTCATGAGCTTGACCTAGAGCGGCGCCAATGCCTCTTACGGTGCCAATAAAGCCGATGGAGGGAATAGCCCAGGTAATATAGCGCACCATAGATAACTCAGAATCGAGGCGATCATTTTCAGTATTACAGACACCATCGATGGCCTCAGCTGCAAATTGAACATTGTTGGTCACCTCAAAACGCGATAGAGCCGTCTGTAGGGCACGCGGTAACAGCAAGCCACGTTGTATTTCCGGGAGAGACTGCAGTGGCCTAGCAATTTGACCTGCATCCTCGGGGAGAACTTTAGATCCCTCAGTAATGTTGATCAGGGGTAGATCGAGCATGGATGTTTCTCGAATGGCGGTTCGAGTTTTATAGCCCATAATAGATAGGGCCCAGAACATGAGTATAAAACAAGACTCCTGCTCTAAATCTTTAACCACGATAAAGAACGAGCGTGGCACTTCATATTGTTCACCAGCTGCGGCCATTTCAGCATGTCGCTTAATGGTATTTTCGGCATTGGGTCGCACTACAGTCACATAGATAGTGTGAACAATGATAATAGATAGCAGCAAGGCGACTAACTGGAAGAACATTTCATTAGTAGTGCGGTTGTTTGGATTACTCATTAGCTGCGCCCTCAAATCATTTAAATGTCATACGGAATTGATACTGGGAAATCCTCAGAAATTTCCTCGCTGGGGGTAAAATCGTCATCTTGCTTTGGTGGTGATAGTTTTTGTTGCTCGCTTTGATCAGATAAGGAGGCATCTTCGGCGGGCGAGTCTTGCTCCAGAGATTGCGCCGAAGGACTCTCGGTGACATCGAGTCTGTCAGGTGCTACTTGAGCAATGACCACTAAAGGAAAAAGTAGCAAAATAAAAAATAATCTCACGGCACTACTCCAGGGTTGTCGACGTAACGAGCTATTCTGAAGCCTACATCGAGTCGACCTTCATAGCCAGCATCGCGAAAGCTCAGGCGCAGTTCGGAGCGTGAGCCCAAAGACCAACTAGCGCCGCGAATAACATGGCGATTGCCTGATAGTGGTCCTGTAGGATCAATCATCGGGGCTCCTCGATGAATTTGAATGTCGTAGTAATCATTGGTCCATTCAGAAACATTGCCCCCCATATTATAAAGCCCTTTGCTATTTGGCTCGAAGCTACCCACTGCAGCTGATACCGCATGACCGTCCGTGTACTGAGCAATGGTAAAGGGCAGTAGATACTTGGCTGAGGAATCCGCATAGTTGTCTATAGCCTCCATCGGCGGATAGAGGTTATTCTTCCATGGGAACTGAGTGACTAGCCCTTGATAATCGACTTTAGCCGCCCACGCCCACTCTGCTTCAGTTGGAAGACGGTAGCCATTAGATTGCCAATCAACTCCTGCAACGGAGCCATTTTCGATCTGGTAAAAAGGAGATAGACCGCTCTTGCCGCTTAGCCAGTTGCAAAATAAGGCAGCATCTTCCCAGCTGACCTTGACGACCGGTTGAACCGCCATGTCAAGGCTGATCCCCTTAATTGCTGATGAGCTATGCTGAGTTTTCCAGCGTCTAAATTGGTTGTTACTAATTTCTTTCGTTGCTAAGTAGAACGGCCTGTTGAGTATTACCGACCGCTCGACTTCATTAGCTCTTCGTCCAGGCTGCCTGCGTGGTGCCCCAAGAGAAAAGTTAGCGTTGTTGGGCCGAAATAGTTTTAACTCTGATTCAACAGGACTTTGAATGAAATTGGGTCGCGATGCCCAATAGGCTTGTTGCACAGTCAGTAACTCTATACTCAGTGACTGTTCCTGGTCTGGCCTTGGTATGATTTCAACATCTTTAGACTGATAACCGGGTTTAGATATTTTCAGTAAGTGTGGCTTAGCGGGCAAAGTCAGTACCTGGCTACCTGCACCTACTGGACGATTGTCGACCATTAATAGTGCATCTTTCGGATTCACATTAATTGCGATGTAGCCTATGTTGGCTCTCAGCTTGGCACGAACCTCAAACGTCTGCTCAGGATCAATACTGACTTTTTGAGTATTTTTTAAGTAACCTTCGCGATACAACTCAACAGTGTGCTCTGCAAAAGGTGAAACATCAGCTGTCATAGGCGTGAGCCCTAAAAACTTACCATCCAAAGTAACATTGGCTTCACTTGGGGTACTGACGATGTTTAGAATGCCATCAGATACGATTAACTCAACAGCTTTATACTCCGATGCTGTACCAGCTTTTATACTTACCGAGCCACTCAACGACTTATATCCGGTGGATTTGAATATAAATTCGGATCCGGTCTCTAACACCTCAGTTGTCAGTGGTGTTTGCCCTCGAAGATTACCATCGATAAACAGATCAGCCCCGGTGGGCGTTGAAGTGAAGCGCATCTCACCCCATGCGGGCTTAAGACTAATATCAAGTTGTTGAGTTTTACCCAGGCCCTCTACAATAAACTCTTGTTCAAGGGGGAAGTATCGATATTTACTAATGGTGATTTTATGGACGCCTTGGCTAACATGCTTTACCAAGGTGGGCGCTAATATTGCCGGCTGATTATCAATGCTAACGAGTATGTCACTGAGCGAGGAGGTGATCTCAATATTTCCGGGCAGTGGGAGTAACTGAAGAGGGATCTCTTGATTATTTGAGTCACCCACCGAAAACGAATGCATCAGTGGAATATACCCAGGTTTTGTTGCCTCTAGTTGATAGTCACCTTTGAGAAATAAATAGTTCTCTCCAATATTAAAGGATAGGCCACTCACTTTTATTTCGGCATCTATTGGATCAATTTTAAAAATAACGGGTTTAGATAAATACAGTAAGACCATAATTATCGCGGCTAGGCAACCAAATGCTAAAAGCCCTAATAACCCAGGTGATATGGATGCTGGGCGATCTACTTCTGGCGCTGCTATTGGCGTGAATTCAATCGCAGAAATAGGCTTATTTGTATTTTTTTCAGGCGACATAGCTTTTTACTACTGGGTTATGGCAAAAATGTATCAGGGTGTCATGCATCTGTTATCTTGAAGTATACGCAAAAAGAGCCTTTCTTAGGTCGATGTCTCAGTTGTTTCTTTGCTTATCAATTGCTGGACTAAATACTATCAGTACATATCACCACAATAGCATCTGCCGCTGATTGGCTACCAACCGTAAATTGGGCTCTCACATCTCGGTAACCCTGGCGTTTTCCCGCAGCAACATAATTGCCGGGTTTGAGTAAAACAGTGGTTTCTACAAAGCGATTAAGATTGCCAACGCGATAGATAACGACGTCGGTTAGACCATCGGATTGGATGGTAACCTTAATCTGTATCTGAGATGCGGTTAAAACTTTCTCAAGCTGTTTTATCTGACTAGTTAAAACAGGCCCTGCATCGGGTATATTCTTTGCGTCGGCGAGTACTCGTTGTGCTGATTGGTATATATCAGAGCTCGACAAAGCAAGTGGTGCCTTTAAAATTTCTTCAATTTGATTATTCAAGGTTGCGCGCACTGAGACAGAAATTCTACGCACTTTGGCATTGATCAGGCTCGCGTCAGTAACTAGTAGTTGGTCGTATATGGTTAGAGCCTGCTGCCAGTTCTCCTCAGATTCAAATTGGTTGGCTAGGCGCATACTTTCTGAGACTAATTTCTGAGACTCTTGTCCGTCGACCTGAGTTAAGGCATTTTCAGCACTGAGTTCGGCAGGGAATAGAGTTTTAGCCTGTCTGAATTTTAGGCGTGCCTCAGAAAATTGCTCATTGTCTAGGGCATTAAAGCCCTCACTCATCAGACCAGTAAAATTTTTATCAATGATCTGTTGTTTGACTGAACGCAGCGCATTCTGTGTTTTTAAGTGCACAGAGTCTATGTCCAGCGTCTGTTCATAAAGACTTTTAGCCTTATCTAAATTATTTTCCTGAGTTAATATTGCAGCTTCCTCTAGCAGCACCATGATTTCAGGCAACCTAGCCGCACGCTGAACTAATGTTTGGGCTATTTTGTCCTCTGGATCAATCGCCATAGCGAGAAGTGCATTGTCAGTGGCAATAGTGAAGTCCGCGGTACTGGCGGCGCGCTCAATGGCGGCAAAACTAGCTTCTTTTGCAGCATCTAAAGTTGTTGCCGATTGAGTATTTAGCGCATTAAGATCATCAAGCGCCTTCTGATAGCTGACGATTGATTGTTTATAGTCCCCATTGCCATACTGTTGATCCCCTTGCTCGATCGCTAACAATGCTTGCTCAAACCTTAATCCTGCCCAGAGCTCTACTGCCTGGTTACCTAAGTCGTCTCTCAGTCTGATAATATCAGCCAAAAGTAATTGAGCATCTTGACGATACTTGGTTTTTTCTGCCGCCGTTGAGGGCGACACCGAGGTATTTGAAGCCTCAGACGCCGCAGTCTGGCTGGTTTCAACTATCCAGGGTTCTGAGACTATTTTAGGTAAAAATCCAATTACTATAATGACTAATAAAAGCAGCAAAATTAGGGTTAATTTTTGCTTACCGTTTTGATTATTTGATTTCAATTTATTAATCACTCAACCGACTGCGTGTATTCCAGAGAGCCGCGCTCCTGCTGATAAATCTTGGCCATTAATTCCTGCCACTGTGTATATTGGGCTTGAACTGTGCCAGTTAGAGTAACGGTACGATCCTCTAGAGCGATTACTTGAGGGACGATCTCTGCCTCAAGTGAAGAGCCCATTTCAGCGACTGATTCGTCATATTCGGCAGACTTTTGCTTCTTTTCTAAACCTGACTTTAAAATAAATCCACCAACTGCTGCAGTCGCTGTACTTGCATCGGCGGCGATTCTGGAATCTGCTTGAGTGCGCCCATAAATACCCGCTAAAATAGAGCCAATACCGGCAATAATACGCTGATTCCCTTGTCTGTTAAGTTGTCGCGCTTTAACCACCGAGTCGTAAGATGATTGCCGGAACTCTTGATAGGCAAAGTGCATTTGCTGTGAAAACCCATCGTAATAGTCTTGCATGGTATCGATATAAAGATAATCACGCTGGCGTATCTTTTGTACTCTTTTTAACAACTCATCATCTTCAGCTGGCAAGCGTTCCAGATTCAATATGCCTTTCTTGTTCTCGCTCATATAGTCTGAAAAGGCGTCGGAAGAAAACTGTTTGGCAAAGCGAAGTTCAGAGACACTGCGCAATTCGATAAGCTCCTTCGATGCGAGTTTTTCGCGATAAATAAGTAGGTCATTTGCGATACTGATAAAAAGGTTTTGAAAGGGGTCGCCCAAATTATTTCTAGATTTTCGGTCATAGGCTAACTTACCGACAACTTTTTTATAGGTTTTAGAAAACCATTTTTGCCCCTTGGTGTCTTTGACGACAACGCTCAACTCTAAGGTTTCTCCATCTGAGTGCAAAATTGTTCCAGTAATATAAACGTCAGTGATTACCTGATCATTGGGTGTCACGCGGATCGCACCCCATGCCCCACTTTTCTCCATTACTTTTGCCAGTTGATTAGCAAAGTATATAGCTTCCGCAAAGCGTACCTCAGGAAAAACAGTATCATTTTCATCAGTGAGATACAGGCCGTCATTAAGGGTTGGAATGCCAACATCCAACAGGAGTTCTTCAGGGATTGCGCTGGACGGGGTTTTTAGCAAAAGCGGAGTTGATGAAGTCACCTTGTCAACCGCAGAAAATCCGGGGTTCGAAAGTAACATCAGCACCAAGCCTACACTGTAAAAACGACGGCAAATTCTCTTTGAAGTAACCCCATGCATTGGTAATAATCCTTGGTTATGGTGACTTGATAAGCCTAGCGCTTACCGTTCTTTATTCGTCTGTATTCATCCCATAGCTTCTCTCTGAGGGTAGGGTCAGACTCTTGCATTGCCGCATCACGTATTTGTCGCAACACAATATTATCACCCTGACCATCACCGATATCTTCAGGAGCGACAGTAACTTTTTCAGGTTGCCCAGCACTAGTGGATGGTGTTGAGCTGCTACTGGACGATGACCCCTCAGCTGGAGTTTCACTCTCACCAGGCCCCTCAGATGCTCTACTTTCCAGAGCCTCATCACCTTCGGCCATGCTACCCGCGTCGTCATAAGTTGGTTGATCCGCATCCGACTCGATTTGAGAGCTACCACTTGGCCTTAATATATCAATTTCCGAAGTGCGGTTATTGCCTGTTTGCCCGGAGACATCAGTATCAAATTCGTCCAGTGAGCTATCCAGCGATTGGTCTAACTGATCAACAGACTCCATACCGTCAGCAGAACCAGCAGAACCAGGAGAACCAGGAGAACCAGGAGAACCAGGAGAACCAGGAGAACCAGGAGAACCAGGAGAACCAGGAGAACTAGGAGAACTAGGAGAACTAGGAGAACTAGGAGAACTAGGAGAACTAGGAGAACCAGGAGAACTAGGAGAACTAGGAGAACTAGGAGAACTAGGAGAACTAGGAGAACTAGGAGAACTAGGAGAGCTAGATGACTGCGTTGGTGATGGCATCTGACATCCACTGAGCACTAAGGCCAGTGAAATAGCTATCAACAGACTAAAAAGGCCGCTCGGCATCTTGAATGCTGATTTACTGATGACATTGTTTGATTGCAACGTTAGGCTCCTGGGCTGGCTAAATCATAGTTCTTATTGACGCGCATTGTTTGTGTTTGACCATTAGAGAAAAAAGGCCTGAAGCGCTTCTTACGAAAATGCTTCTGTAATACTTTTATTTCGGTTTTGGTTAAAGTCGTCTTGTCATCGACAACCTGAAAGTCTGATGCAAAGCCCGATTGCGATATTTGCATTGAGACTTCTATTGTCTGGGTTATCTCTGCTGCAGGCGCTGTTTGTTGCATAAGCCGCTGATCTATGCCGTCGGAGAAATCGATTGTCTTTGCCGTTTCAAATGCTAAAAGACGAAGCTCATCGGGCCGCTCTGCCGTAATAATTATTTCCTCGGCCAACTGATATGTTTTAGTGGCAGATGAAATTTGCCCAAAGATCAAATACCAGTCTCCCAAACTGGCAATGGCATCTGCTTGATCGGAAATAGTGGGAGGTTGCTGCTGCATTAATGATTCTATGACTTTTTGCAGTGCAGCCCTCCCTCGTTTAAAGTGTTTATAGGATGTTCTAGGTTCGGTTCGAGCTGCAGAAGAACCTTCAACTGCCACAGAAAACGTCGTCTCACGACGTTCTCCATAATGTTTAATATGGTTAGCAATCAAAAATTGTGCTTGGGCGACACGTTTATATCTGTCAGGGGTTCCAGGGTCTTCTAGACTTGCGTTCTCGTCTAACACGTCATACATTCCATTAGCGAGACGCTCTAAAGAGATCAGTGTGCTGAAGCCCCCTCTAGGCTTTCTGAGTGGGTAAAGCTCTGCATGCCAATCCATTAGTGATTCTATGACGGGCAGCATTCTTATGTCGGAACGACCATAGTTTTTGGTATTCAAGTTGTAGAGTTGATCGAGTGCTTTTTCTGCTTGCTCTATATCGCCTAGATATTTTTCTGTATCAGCTATGGACATCAAGTAGGCTGTCTGAGACAGGCTGTCGAGGCCAAAATTTATCCGCTCAATTTGCATACCGCGCTGAAACGCTAAATTGGCATCGTCATATTGTTGTTTGGTGATGTAGGAATTGCCTAAACCCATAAATAGGTCGGACAATTCCGCAGAGTAGGCCCCTTGATGAGCTTCCACTTCGTCAATGGCAATTAAATAGTCAGAGATGGCGGTGTCAGCTTTTTCTTCGGGTAACTGCGAATAACTATTGGCGACGAATACCACCATAAAGGTCAACAACGTTTTCCTCAGGGTGACTGTGCATAGTCTTTTGATAAAGTCGCCGCGACCTAACCTAGCATTCATAGAATAGCCCTCTTTGATTAACTCCAGATGATATAAAAAATTACCCTCCCACTATTAAACATACTACGAAATACCTACTTGCGGCTCACTTTTTATTCTACAGCGCACTTGTGATAAATAAATTCTCGACCTATCAATGACAGTTTTTCAATCATCGCTTATTCCGCGCGATGCCCAATCTTTGTGATTAAAAACGCGATAGGCCTGCCATGTGAGGATAACACAGCAGGCCGCTTACTAAGCCGCTTCTAACTCTGCTCTGAAATGTTAGTCTCCGGGGTAACTTTTTTTGCATCACCTGCTTTGATGATCGAAATGCCCTCCATGGAAAGATGGCGCTTCACCGCTGCATTGACGTCTGCTGCAGACAGCGCCATCAATGCGGTTTCGTAGTTTTTATCCCATTGCATAGTGCGCTCCAGATCAATGTTGCCGGCGAGAGTTCTTACTAACCGACGATCTTTAGCACGGTCTATACGACTGCTCTGCAAAACACCTTTTCTGGCATCATCTAGCTCTTGTTGTGTAAATCCACTGTCGAGTATTTTGGCTAGCTCTTCTTTAAAGCCAACTTCAACTCGAGCAAGATTTTCAGGTGCGCAAATGGCATAGGCGCCAAAAGTTGCATTTTCATCGTAGGAGCTAGCATTAAACCAAGATCCCGCGCCATAGCTAAGACCATCTTGTTGGCGCAATCGGTTGGCAAGCCTGCTGCTAATAAAACCACCACCAAACATTTGGTTGGCCATCTCAAGTGCTGGATAGTCCGGGTGATCATCGCGCAGCTTAAACTTAATCATCGCACCAAATGCGGCACCTGATTTGTCCGGCGTATCAATAAAACGATTAATACTCTTGGTATCGGCGACCTTAGACTCGATTCTTTGGTACTTAGAGTTGCTGCGCCAGTTAGCCATTATGTTGTTCAGCTGGGCATTGATTTGATCAACGTCGAAATCTCCCACTACTGAGGCTTCAGCATCCTGGCCGCCAACAAAACGGGCATGGAAGGCACTCAGATCTTCAGGGGTTATCGACCTGATCTGAGCAATCTCATCATCAATACTCATTTGATAATAAGGATGGCCAGGGCTGTAAGGATTTAGGTGATTTCCTAATTCACGGAACACACGAGATGTAGGCTGTTGTTTCTCTTGCTCAAGCCCTACGATCATTTCTTCTTTTAAAACCTTAAGTTCTTCGGCATCAAAAGCCGGCCGCTTAAAGATTTCTTCAGTTAGCTCCAGTACCGCGACAAGATTCTCTCTAGTGGTGAGGATACCAGCGCCGGCTCCTGTTACTCCACCACTTACTGAGACGCTGGCTTTTAGTTGATCAAAGGCCGCCTGTAATTCTTCACGCGAGTAGTTCTGCGTGCCGCGATCGAGCATGCCGATAGTCATACTGCCAATCACTGACTTATCGAAAAGATCAGCCTCGTTGCCGAAGTCTAAGTTGATGCTGGCAACAACTGATTCTCCGCGTGTTTTCTTGGCTAAATAGACAACTGTGGATCCATTATCCAGTTGTGTGGTTGTGGTACGCTGATCAATATTATCATGAGAGGGATCAAAGTCTTCGCCTTGAACAACCGCCTCACGACCTTGATAGCCAGCCACGAGGTTTACTACATCGGATTGTTTCAAACGCACAATACTATCAGCCCGATCAGGATTTTTTTCGGGTAAAAACAGGCCCAGCGTTCGATTATCATTGACGAGATATTCAGCAGCAGCAACACGTACCTTGTCGGCAGTTACCTGCTCCATGCGGTCGCGATCTATAAACATTAGTCGCCAGTCACCCATGCCGATCCACTCGGAGAGCTCTAATGCGATACTCTGCGATGAATTAAAGCGCAACTCAAATTGTTTGATCATCTTAGCTTTGGCACGCGCCACCTCTTCATTGGTGATGGGCTCTGCCGCCAAATTCTCTAGAGTCTCAAGCATGGCAGCTCTAGCGGGTTCAATATCTTTGTCGACACCTAACTGCGCTATAAAAATGGCAACACCAGGTTCACCCCACTGAAAACTAAATCCAGATGAGTTTGCGGCAAGATTATTTTTAACCAAGGTTTTGTGTAGTCGCCCTGAGGTAGGGTCAGCCAGAATATTAGTTAACACCGCTACCGACGGATACATCTCGTCAAACCCAGCGGGAATGCGGTACATACTGGCCACGACTTTTACGTCGCCCTCACGACGGATGGTGACCTGTCGCTCGCCGTCCTGAATCGGTTCTTCGGTATAAAGTTCTTGAAGCTGACGTTTGGGGCGTCTTATCTTTGAGAAATATTTATGCACCAGTTGAATGGTTTTATCTTGGTCGATCTTGCCAGACACAATCAGGGTCGCATTGTCAGGTTGGTAGTATTTTCTATAAAACGCCTTTAGATTTTCAATTTTTACAT
>Ga0302126_10001724_pt1 | contig 12939 bp, 10 predicted proteins | sample CB4_20m_MG_FD_203108 | JGI IMG/M metagenome (GOLD analysis project Ga0302126, IMG submission 203108) | Marine microbial communities from Western Arctic Ocean, Canada - CB4_20m | ecosystem: Environmental > Aquatic > Marine > Oceanic | place: Canada: Western Arctic Ocean | collected 2017-09-24 | reverse complement strand
ATAAGATTTATATATGAATTTAATGTATTTACAAATACTATGTTACTATGTTAATATACCGACACGGAGTATATATGCTAAACCTCCGGTTTAGCGCGTTTCAAGTGTAAGGATTAATAGACCTAAGCTATAATCCTCTATAAGAGAAATATCTTTTTCAAACACCAGCAGCAGCAAATTTTGTGCTGCCGAATTGGCTGATTGCAACAAACGACAAAAGAAGAAATAGGGACTACTAAGCACGGGGAGGAGGAAAAGGACGCAGTACGAAACGAGCGCGCGAAAGTAATTCTGAGAAGTAGAGAAACGACTTTAGAAGAGCATGTTAACATAACGCGAGCTTTTTTAGTGGTGTGTGATAGAAAACGGATAAAAGTAGAGGCGCTTTTTGAGTGTTTATATGAAAGTGATTTTTGTTTCGCTCGCGCGCTTAATATATTTAGTACTAGTATATGTTGGCCACTAATCCCACTCCTCCTCCTGTTCTTCTACTTCGTCGTCGTCGTCGTCGTCGATGAAAGGGGGGACGTGCGCGTGTTCGCGAGCGATAGTATATTCTCGTTCTCGTTGTTCGCGGTGTTCGCGGTGGTTCTCGTAGTTTTCGTCGTCGGCGAATTGATAGCCTCGAGGAAGTCGACCTTCGAACGCTCTCGTCGTCGTCGTCTGTTCGCGTTTTTCTTTTTCTTCTACTTCTTCTTCTTCTTCTTCTGCGATAGACTGTGGATTTTGTGACGACAGGTTAGCACTCGCGCGCTGCGCTAACAGAGCAGAGAAGTCGCCGAGTTGTGCACCACTGAAACCACCGTATTGGTTTTCTAGACCGAGCGCTAAGTCATCGTGAGCGTCGTCGCCGTCGCCGCCTTTCATAGCGATGGCTAAATCGCTATCGATTTTGATTCTCGCTTCGGGGCGCTGCACGCGATCGATGAGACGGTGGCCGCCGCCGCCTGATGCGCCACCAGATTCAACGGCGCTTACTTTACCCTTTATTCTATCTTTTGCCCGTCTTCTGAGCTCGCTCATGATATCTTTAGCAGGTTGTATAGTTTCGTGTTTCGATAAATCTCCATACTCTGTATTGTTCGACCATTCGTCGAGTACGGCGATGCATTTCAGCTGCGTCTTTTTTGCGACGTCGTACGCGCGTTTGCGAAGTTCGACGTCCTGAGAAAGCTGAGATTCGCCTCGCATGATGCCTCTGAGTATTTTGATGAGGTATTTACGCAAATTTATAACGATGTTTTCTTTTGCTTTCAATGCGTCGTCGCCATTAGGGCCGATTTGTAGTCTTACGACATCCGCGGTTGCCGACTCGAGAATGAAAGAACATATGACCAAAGGTAGTAGTTTGCGTTCAATTTCTCGTCGCTTGGAATCCTCTTCAGCGGCACTATCATTCGTGATAGGGCTCATTTCACTTCCACCAGTAAATTTACGCTCTATTATGTTCGTAGCAGGCGGCGGCCCCGGAAGTAACAGAGGTGAAATCCCTCCACCTTGTTGTTGTTTGCTACTATTATTTTTAATTTCTACGTCTTCGTCTGCAACATCTTTCAAAGCCTCGAAAAGTTTATCAGCCGCGACATCGCCATGTTTTCTAACAATTCTAACAGCTTCTGATACGAGCGCACGTATAAGTTCTCGACGCTTTGAAAGATCTTCCTCGTTTCGAATATGCTCCCTTATATTCTTTACAAGCCCGTCTATGCTCGTGCGAACAATTTTGGGAACCCACGCGTCTGCCAGCGTCGTCGGCGAGAGCGACATTGACTTTGAATTCGGAGGAGATATGTGCGTCATATTCGAATTCATTGAAGGAATATTATTATTATTCTGCTGTTGATGCGATAGTTTCTCGTCTTTTCCTTTAACGGCTGAGATCAAAGAGTTTACGTTGAAATCCGATCTGTTTTTTGCAGCCTGTTCTTTAATGTTAATAATCCGTTGCTGCTCTTTTCTGTTATTTTCAATAATCGAATTTATTCTCGCGATTCCATTTCTCACCTGTGCTTCGCTCCCGCGAATGATTAACCTCGTTGGAAACTTCTCATCGACCCTACACGTCGCACCGGTCAACCTTTTAATAAGCTCGCGCTTTTCCTCCGAAGAAACGACGTTGATGAAGTTTTTACAATCATGCGCTCTTTCAATCTGTGGTATTTCCTTAATTCGTTTAAACTGTTGTTGTTGTTGTTGTTGATGATGATGATGATCATCGTATTCGTTTTGGTTGTGTACCATCGGTCGTTTCAATGGCTGATGTTGTTGTTCTTTTATAATACTACTCTGATGGACAGATTGTTGCTGCATTTGCGTTTGTTGCGTCGTTGTTGAAAGTTTATGCGCTGTGAGTTTCTTATTTTGCGGTTCCCAAACATCGACTACTTTAACTTCATCATCTGATATTTCTTCTTCGTCGTCATCATCTTCATCGTCATCATCGTCATCATATTCTATATTATTCCCTTCCTTCTTTTTCTTCTTCTTCTTCTTCTTCTTCTTCTTCGCTTCCGCTACGTTCTTATCGCCGCCGCCGCTCTTGCTCGATCTCCCGGGCGCCTCGCCAGTACTCACAAATCTCAAAACTTCAGGCAAACTCCGAAACTTCAATCCTTCTTCGTTGAAATATAACGGGTCCCATTTCCCAGCCATTTGACCGTTCTTCCTCTGCGTTATCGTAATCGTCCATCCTCGTAAGCACTCGTTCGCATCTTTGTTCAGTTTCTTTTTCACTTCTACGCATAGTTTTTCCCACAACTGTTTAATAACGTTCAATTCATAAAAAAAACGAAGAGAGGGCGAAGTCGTCAGTGATTACACACACACACACAGAGAGAGAGAGAGAGAGAGATTGATTTCACGATCAAAATGAATTCTTTGAGAAGAGCTCGTTGTTCATTGAGAGATCTGAAATTGAACGAACTTTAATGAAAGCTGACCTGAGCGCGTTTTTCCAAACCTTCCCGTGCAAGATTTTGTTCATCGTTCGGTAACTTTGGGAAACTCGACATCGTTGTTCTGCAGAAGAAAGAGAGAGAGCGAGAAAGAGGGAATGTCTACGTGATTAACTGTTTCAGTGACGGTGCGAGTGAGCGCGCTTTGGTAACTGATGATACGCTTTGCTTTTGAGTAAAAAGAGAGCAATAATAAGTAGGGAAGAGAAAAGAGCAAAAGACTAAAAGAGTAAGAGAAATGAGAAAATAAGAAAATACTCGAGTACGTTACGAACTTAAAACGTCCGATAATGTCAAAATCTATCGTTGCTATTTCGTAGTACTGAAGTTCCCAGTGGGCGATATGGCCTCGCAGCCTTGCGGTAACTTTAGACAAGACGCGTACTGTGCGGTTATTCGCGCGAGTAAGCGTCCGATCATCGGCGCGTTCTCGTATAAGCGGAGCTCGTCGAAGTAGTCTCTCAAGTAAACCGCCTTGTCGTTTTCGGGATTGAACTTTATGATGGACATGCCGGGAATGTTCTCGATGTTTCCGAAAGAAACGGTCATGTTGAATGTGTAACGTGCGATGTAAACGCCTTCGGTACAGTATTCTTCATAAACGGCCAACGATTGTGTCGTAAAGTTAAACGCGAAGAAGTTCGTGAAGACGGCTACGGTTTCGTCTTCGCCCTTCGCTTTCACGGTTCCATCTGTATACTCGAACGGATAGTTTAAGTCAAAGTTACCGAGACAGTTTCGTTCATAGTTCGTTTCTGCGTTTTGATTGCAAGTAATGATCTGTCTCGCGATTAGTAATTGATCTTCATTGAAGTGTTTCGTACAACTTTCCGATATTTCTTTCGGAGCTAATCCTCGTTGTTCGAGATAGTCCAGTTTTCTTTGAACTCGTAATAACGACCTTCTGCTGCTCGTCGTGGCGAGAACGAAAGAAAGGGAACTAAAGAACGCGAGAACGAAGAAAGGAACGAGCGATGAACGCTTGTTTACTATCGATTTTTTTCTGAACATCGTCGTCGTCGTCGCGTCGAGTTTTTGAAGTTCTTATTTATTTATTTTTCTCTGATATATCAGAGAAGTGGTTTTATACTAGGTTACTAGGTGTTTCCTAGGTTTCTAATACCAGAAATTAACGCTAACGCTAGTCGTCAGCGATCGAACGTAATGCCAAACGCCTTTTGGTAAGAATAACGCATCACCCGGGGCCAAAATTGTATCAACAAATGTCGCGTTTGCAAATTTTGGGAACTTCTTGATGTCCGGATTCTCGACGTCTTTAATTGTACTGCGCTGAAACGCGTTGATTTCAGTATGCTCTGATGTAGTCATCGTTGCTTCAGCGTAGACGTTCTCGGTTTGATCGTTGAGATACAAACGAACGTATTTGAAGCCAGAAACCTGGACGAAGATGTTGGAATACGGGTCTCTGTGTAGAGACGTGCGCGTCTCTCTCGTGCCAATCCAAGCGTTTACAGCGCCTTCGCTCGTGACTTTTCCAAACGTTAACGGCGGTATCGTTATGTATTGTTGTAACTTTGGAGCATGATGAAAGAGGCAATGTTGTGAAACGTATGCAATTTTGCATTCATCATCTGAATCGTTCAAGTTCGCGTCGCATTTGTTACTTCTATTCAAGTATTTCTTCGCAAAATCAGATAATCGAACGACACCTGCTGCTGATGAATCTTTGTGACCGGGATAACCAAATTCGACTGGGACAACCCTAGACCCACCAAAGTCATCATGGCTTAAAAAAGCTGTCGTTTTACACAAATCGAGAAGTTTCCATTTCTGTTCGACGGCATAGTTTCTAATCACGCAAGGAGTTCCATTTTTGAAATATTTTGTATGAAAACTAGCCGTGGTCATTTTTGCGTCTTCTTCAGGCATTTGATTTTTCACGAGGTCTCTCGCAGATTTATTCTTTCCAACGTTCGAGGGCATTTCGGTAACTATTGTTTCGTTATTATTTTCTTTTTCTTTTTCTTCTTCATCACTATCACAAAAAAGCATCTCCGCGGCTCGAATCAACTTCCCTGAAAAGCTCGGAATCTTCAACAAATGCGTTGCATCTGCCGAACTATCGATACCGATTAAAAGATTAAGAAAATCTATCGCGACTCTAGCAAACTTAATTTTTGGACTACCCCAATGTCTCAACATCGCCGGCAAGCGCGGATCATCCTTTGCATTAAACATGGTGTCTTCGCAATCGTCCTCAAACTTCCCGTCCGCGGAGCTTTCTAAAACTATTATTAAATACAAAGCGTGGGCGTAGATTTGCGAAAATAACCAAAAGTAGTTCTTCCAATCCGCCATGCGTTTCTGTTCTACATTGAAATACACCGATCGTTTCGCGCTCTCTAAAGTCATCTCGCTTAAAGCTAGCCAAGACACTTTTGCCCGCTTAGGCGAATTTCCGACGTTCATATCACATTCCAAGCGATCGATCAACGCTCGTAATTCTTCTCGCGCTCTCGCACGATCAAACGCAAAAACGTTCGTCTCTCCATCATCTCCATACACGCTATCAGTAAACTGCTTAAAATACGCACTATTATTAGCCCTCTCCATCGTCATCGTTTCGTTTGTTTCATTCTCGCTTACTTTCTCTTCACCGAACAAGTCCCAAGCAGAACTCGTCGTCATTCTCTTTCTCTCTCTCTTTCCCTCCCTCTTTCCTTTGCTAAATGTCAATCAATCAAAACAACCAATCAATCGATCGATCGATCGACACACACACACACGCAACACACGCAACACACACAACACGCACGCGTAACACAAACTACCGTTGTCTCCCACTACTCCCAGCCGCGTAGTTCTTCTTGTTCAACCCTAACTCTTGCTCGATCTCGGCAATATCCTGATCGACTTCGCCACTCTTCAACTGCAGCACGAACTGATCGCCCCTGGACGTCTTCGCCCTCGCGACTGGGGCGAACGATCCATCTTCGTTCCATTTCGCGACATTTCTTCTGAGAAAACCTGGGTATACGAGTTTGTCGTAATCGTCCTGCGTTAAGTTTGACATTTATTTCGTAGTTATTAATACGATGACGAGGTCTTTTTGAAGCCGCGAAAGGAGTTTTGTTCGTTTTTGGGGAAATCGCTCAAATCGGAAATTGCACTTCTTCGTTTCGTTCAAAAGAGAACTTCCGTTGTTTCGCATAAATAAATAAACAAAGGAAACGATATTTTATTGTAAGAGTTTTAAGAGAGATTAGGAATCACTCGAGAGAGAGAGAGAGAGAGAGAGAGAGAGTTGTGTTGTGTTGTGTGTTGTGTGTGTGCGTGTGCGTGTGTGTGTGAGAGAGTTATATACGGAGGTCAATAGACGACGGACCAACAGGGAAGGAAACAGTTTTGATCGAACAAAATTTAGTAAACATAGTGAGAGAAATAACAACGAATAAATAAATAGAGAGAGAGGGAAGAAAGTGGGACAGAAAGAGAGTTTAATAATATATATAACATGGGAGGTGGTAGTGCGACGACGACGAGCGCTGGAGATCAAGGACCTCCGAAGGTCTCAGCGCAAGACCTTGGATGTTTCACGAGAGTAGTGAACGGATCTGTATCGATGTTTACGTTTGGCGCAATGATCGGCGCGCTCAAGGCGACTTGGGCGGAACAGCCTTTGGCTATTCAAAAAGGGCAAACGTTAACGGCGATTAGGAGCACTGGGTCGGTCATGGTGAACACCGGTGGTTTGTTCGCCGCGGTTGGCGCGATGTATACCGGCACGAGCTGTTTAGCGAAATCGATGCGAGGCGTCGATGATTTCTGGAACGGCGTGTATGGCGGTTTCGGGGCTGGGTTAGCGATGGGTTTGAAACATAAGAAAGTCGGCGTCGCCGTCGGTTCCGGTGTCGCGTTTGCAGTCGCGAGCGCGGCCGTCGATGGATCGGGCGAGAAAATCAGAGGTAACGGCTTATTCGACGATAACGCGACTCCTGGGAGAATCTATTTTCCTTACGAGAAGAAGTAAAAAATCAAATCAATCGCGCGCGCGCGCAATCATCCGTTATATATGTTTTGTAATTAAGAAAGAAAGAAAGAAAGAATAGCCATATACCGTTTTGAGCTGACTCGTTTCTTACCCGCTCATCTTCATAGGTCTTCTGTTCTTCATTTTCAAAATCGACACTTCTCTGACGCGTGCCAGCGGCACAGAAGCGCGAGTGATCAAAACACTCTTCTTCTTCTTCTTCTCCTTCGCTCTTAATATCTCTCACACACACTCTCTCTACTGTATGTCTCAATACGTTAATAATAATAATTTAATTAATCAGTAACGAGTAAGTACTTAGTACACACAATAGAAACGAGAGCGTTATAAACTGAACAGAACTTTGCGCATAAGAAATGGGAATCACTTCGTTATTACAAAACTTAAGATCGATAACGACGCAAGGAGTAGCAATAAACACGTACGAAGGAAAACGAGCGGCAGTAGATTCGTATTGTTGGTTACACAAATGTGCGTATTCATGCTCGCGCGAAATCGTTGAGGGAATACCGACCGATGCGTACGTCCACGCGTTCGTCAATCGCGCGAGGATGTTGAAGAGTAATGGGGTCGATGTTATATACGTGTTCGACGGCGCGAGCTTACCGAGTAAACGAGGGGAGGAATCCGTGCGAATGAACAGAAGAGAAACCGCGAAACAGCTGGCGAGGAAGATGTGGAACGAAGGGAATAGGAAAGCCGCGTTTGATCAATACGCGAAAGCGGTCGATGTGACGTTTGAAATGGCCAAGAGGTGCCTAGACGCGATTAGGAAGCACGGTTTAGGCGAAGTTTTAGTCGCGCCTTTTGAAGCGGATGCGCAGTTGGCATATTTAGCGCTGAATGGGATCGTCGATGTCGTGATTACTGAGGATTCGGATTTGCTCGCGCACGGATGCCCAGTGGTTTTGTATAAAATGGACCAAACTGGAATATGCGACGAGGTTAGGTTTGAGGATTTGCCGAGGAATAAAGGTTTGCGGTTCGACGCGTTTACGCCCGATTTGTTTTTGCAAATGTGTGTCATGAGCGGGTGTGATTATTTAACTAGTTTACCGAATGTTGGGATGAAGAAAGCACATCAGGCCATGCGGAAATGTCGAGAGTATTCCTCAGCGCTTCGTTCGTTCAAGTTCGAAGGCATTAGAGTAGATCAACAATACGAATTAGGTTTTCGAGACGCGCTCATCACGTTTAAACACGCTCTCGTGTATTGTCCGAGGCAGAAAAAGTGCGTGAATTTAAACGCCATTGATAATTCTACAGATACTCTCAGTTTGAGATGTACAGATGAAGACGAAAAGAGATTATTAGGTGATAGAAGAAGCGACGCTATTTCAGAAGGTGTCGCGAACGGGTATTTACATCCAACTACGCTTCATCCGTTTCCTCACCAGCACGGCTCATCATCATTAGCAGGAGGAACGAAGAACAAATTGACGAATAATAACAATAATGATAATACAAAAATGATGACAATGGACAAACATTTTGATACTACTACTACAAATAATAAAAGAGAAGAAAGCGCGAAACAGCAACAACACCTACAAAAACAGCAACAACAGCAAAAGAATCGACCACATATTCGCTCATCATTTTTTGCAAGCCAAAACGAAGAAGAAGAACGACGAGACAGAAGTAAGCGCGAGGCATTAGAGCAATATGCAAAGAGTGCTTCGACGTTGATGCCTTTAGTATCGATAAACAGGGCAACGCCGGAGTTTTCCTTGCAGTCGCCCATGAGAGTTAAACGAGCGAAAACGTTCGACTTGTTCGAAAATTCGAGAGAACCCGTCTTTGTCTCCTCTTCTAAAGGAGATCCTTTGCGCAAATCACCGCGGCTATTAAAGACGAATTTTTTTGACGAGAAAACGATAGAATACAACGACGAGAAAGCTATCGAGGCGATCGATAACATTGAGAAGAAGGCGCCTGGAAACATACTCTCTAAATACTCGCCTGAATTCTTGAAATCGTTCGCTTGCGGCGGTAGCGACGGTCGTCTTAATTCTTCTAAATCAACAGTTACAGTTATTCCAAATACAACTTCAATAGAAAGGAAAAACCAAGTAATTGCGGCGACGACGGCGAAGACGAAAAAAACGGCTTGTAGAAAGCGTCGAACGTCGAAGAGACTTTCGGGAGGGGACGATTTGTTCAAAGAGTTTATGCACGCGAGTACCGAGTAAATATGAAATCTAGACTACTAAGAACACATAGCACGATATGAAAAACCATTCTAGTATATATTTGCGCGCGACGAGAAATCTTCGCACGAGCGCTCTATTGTTTAAGCTATATTTGTTTTCAATCACCGCACTGCAAACGGATTCTTAACTTTACCAGTCCTCGTATCCGCGAGCATCGACACATCTCTTCGATGTTTCGAGTGCAAACGTTGCGCAACAAAATTAATCGTCTTCGGGTTCGTCCTCATCTCAGTCAACTGATCAATCTTCTTACTAACTACAACATCAAACCCATCTTTTTCAAATTTCGCTCTTTGTTGCCCACTCGCCCGTTCTCTCTCAATCTCTCGTTTCATCTGTTTCTTTCTTTTCCTTCGTTGCGACTTTGTATCGTCGAACTCTCTTCGATACTTTGTCGAAGCGTCATTCGCGACGTGTTCGATGACATCATCGTCCAATCGTAAGGCCTCGTCATCATCTTCTTCATCTACTTCTTCATCTACTTCTTCATCATCACCGTTCGCGGCCGCCTTCGAAGCCGCTTTCTCCATCATCGTCCTCTGCTCCTTCCTCTTCTCAGCCGCCTCCCTTTCCTCGTTCTCTCTCTCAACCCTCGCGATCTCCTTCGCCCTCAGTAACTCCTTCTTCCGCTTTTTCTGCACCGCGTTCTCTTTCTTCCCTTTCCTCTCGTTCTCTCGTTGTTCTTTCGTTCGTTCTTGCGCTTCATCGCGTCCGACCTCTTCCGGTTCCGCGTCCGAATCCGAATCTGAAGACAAATCTTCAGTCTTCCCGTTTTTGTCACCTCTCGTTTTTGTCACGACGGTCTTCTCATTGAATTCTTCTCCTTCTTCTTCTTCTTCTTCTTCGTCGTCGTCGGTCCTCGCACCGCTCGTCTTCCCCGATCTGCTCGTTCTCGTCATCTTATTCTATTCGTAGTTTGCGTTCTTTCTTACTCGTACAATGTATAGGGAATTCTTTTTGACTGCTGCACTGCCGATGATGGCTGCTGCTGCTGCGACGTCTTTTTTCAATTCGCAAGTATAGTAGGGAATAAAAATTACTTCATTAGTATAAACACGTCACGCGTGCTACTTAAAAAAGAATAAAAATAAACGACCGACCTCGTCGCGAGGTGACCGCGGCGCGTTCGAGGAACGAGAGAATCCGAGGCGTTAGTTTTCTTCTGTCGAATCGTATTCATAGAAGAAGAAGAAGAACTCTGCGAAATCGAAATCACGAGTGTAGTGGCATATATAACTCTGCAAAGGCAACCAAAAAAAAGAAGGGAAAGAAGAAGAAGAAGAAGAAGAAGAAGAAAATAATGCCTCGAATAACTTGCGTTGGATCGAATGGGCAGAGAGGTTGTGGGACGGTGTTAATGGCACCAGAACCGGCCGCGTTTGTGAGATGTGCCGTATGTCAAGCTATTACGGCGACCGCGACTGCGACGACTAGTGAGAGATTGATAGGACAACAACAACAACAACAACAACAACAGCAACAGCGGAGACAAATGGCCGCGATTCAATGTCAAGGATGTACCGTGCGATTAATGTTTGCCGCAGGGGCGACACAAGTACAATGCGCGTTATGTTCGACCGTGAATAGAGTAGCTGGTACGCGTACGGATGTCTCGCACTGTCGATGCGGCGGGTGCGGAGTGACGCTGATGTATACGAGAGGCGCAACGAGCGTGTCATGCGGGGCGTGTCATTTCGTGACGAATACTGCGGCAATAGTTGGGAGGGAGAACGGCGAAGGTGCGAGTCGATTAGGTAAAGGCGAGGAAACACTCGTCGTTGTAGAGAATCCACCAGTGAAGTTGCGCGATGGGAGAATCGTTACGAACGTTTGCATCGCGACCGAGGTTGTTTCTTCCAACAATAAAAAGAAATGATTTGTATTTTTATATAACAACCTACCTATTACATTACAACAGTATATATACTAGTATTTTACAATATAAAATAACGATAGTGTGCAGAGAAAGCACAACTAATACTATGGGAGACCATCCATATCCTCAAATCAAATCAATCAAATTCTCTCAGTTTAAAACCGAGGTTGATATATTGTAACTCGAGCAAACGAACGGTTTCCGGAACGTCTTCGTAATTCGGTTCTCGCCCATTTACAACGTGCCAATTAATTCTCCATAATTTCAATCTACGCGCCATTCTGACGTGTTTCACTATATGTTTTTCTAAATATTTTTCATACGCCTCGATGCCGTGTACGTAAATCAAAGCGTTCGTTAATCTTCCCTGCGTCGGTCCTCTTCTCGTTGTAATGTACTCAATCACTTGCTTGTTATTAATGAACTCGTCCTCTAATAAAGTCCCTCTGAATGAATCCGGAACATTTCTCGAACTTCTCTCCTTATCGAACTTCACTCTCGTGAAATCGATCGGCGACGTATATCCTTGCCTCGCCACCGTACACATCCATTTATTCGCTGCTTCTCTAGCTTCGTTCATGCGCGCTTCGTTCTTACCGTCCCAATCATATCCATGTTTCTGTCTGTACGATTCCCATCGCTCTTCACTCGTCTTCTTCTGTCGTTGATTCGTATTCCTTGCGTTCGTTAACGACTGCTTACTACTCGTCATGAAAAACGTCATCATCACTCGTCCGTTTTTCTCGTTACCGCTGACGTTCTTTCCAAAAACGAATCTGTTCTTATTACTGATACAACTAAAACTAAACCTATTATTACTATTACTATTACTATTACTATTGTTTATTCTACCACGTATCATTTTCTGAACAGCTTACGATTCATGAATTTGAGAGTTTTTATGTCATCAGATGGAGAAAAATTATGAGTGTGCCTGGTTTAGGGTGTGAAGTTTAGCGTTTACACTTTTGAACAAGAAAATTTTCAAAATTATTCATTTTTCTCATCCTGTGTTATCGCGCATCGTTAGTGCGTGAGTAAACATACATTACGTATAATAAACAGAAAGAGAGAATAACAACAACAACAACAACTAAAACAACAACAACAATAAGAATAAGAATAAGAATGTCAACGAGACGATCACAGCGCGGTAGAGAAGAAGAAGAAGAACGAGCGAACGATGATTCGGAAGATTTGAAACTTCTTCAGACGAAGAAACGGAGAATGAATGAACGGAAACGAACGAGATCGAATTCGCGCGCGAAGAAGAACTCGAACTTTGGAGAAGAAGATGACGAAGAAGATAACGAAGAAGAAGATGATAATGGAAAGAAGGAGAAGAGTGTGAAACAAAAGTCGATTTTGAAAACGAGGAATACTGATAACGATGGACGGAGGAGGAGGAAGAGGAAGGATTATAAAGACGCCAGTACTGAAGAGGAGGAGGAATTCGAAGAAGAAGAAGAAGAAGGAGGAGGACGGGATGGGCCGAGTGTTGATTTGATTGAACGAAAGAATAAAAAGACGACCGCTGTTGCGCAACAGAATACGAAGAAGAAGAAGAAGGAGAAGGAGAGTGCTGAAGAAGAGGAAGGCGCAGATGATGATGAAGATGAAGAAGAAGATGTTGGAAAGTCGACGCCGCCGCAAACAAAGAAGAACAATAAACAATCAAACGTCGCGAACAACGCTGTTTTGCTCGCGAAACCGAAAGGGCGCTTCGAGGAAGACGAAGAAGACGATGATGATGAGGCTGATGATGAGGAAGAACAAACGTTATTCGATTGGCTCGTCGCGAAAAAGGAAAAGAACGAAGAACAGAAAGCTACGAGATTAGCCGCGGAATGGACTAGTAGGTACCAAACAGATAAAGCGAGCGCC
>Ga0302126_10001723_pt1 | contig 12942 bp, 6 predicted proteins | sample CB4_20m_MG_FD_203108 | JGI IMG/M metagenome (GOLD analysis project Ga0302126, IMG submission 203108) | Marine microbial communities from Western Arctic Ocean, Canada - CB4_20m | ecosystem: Environmental > Aquatic > Marine > Oceanic | place: Canada: Western Arctic Ocean | collected 2017-09-24 | reverse complement strand
CGCAGTCGTGCCGCGGCAGTAACGAACGATCGCGATAGGAAATCTTCGTCTTCATCTTCCGCATGTGGCATTGGGCTGATCTCGGTCAACGATGGGAGGCGCGAAGAATCCGCGCGAGAGATCGTGCAAAGAAAACGAGAACTGTTCTTGGCGCAAATGGCCGTCGACGTTCGAGAGGAGGAGATTGCGAAATTGGAGAAGCGCGCGCAGCAACGGGAAGAGGCTTTGAGGAACGCGGAACGGATGTTAGAGGAAGATAAGGAACGTTTTGATCAGTTTTTGAAGGAGAACGATGAACGCGTGCGAGAGGCAACGAGAAGGGCGGAACGAGAGGCAAAGAAGAAACGAGAAAAAGCTAGCGAAGTGAAACGATTGAACGTGGAGATTGCGAGCGCGAGGCTGGATTTAGGAAGGAGGGAAGATGCGCTGGAGGAGTGCGAGGAGTATTTAATGTTTTTGGACGCGTTGACGCCGAAAGAGTGGTTAGCAGAACATCGAGAAGTGAAGGACGATAAAGAGCTTGCGTTGACGATGATTGATGAAGATGATGGAAATGATAACGATGATGGTGATCATGCAGAAAAAGACAAAGAAAACGACGACGATAAAGAAGAAGAAGAAGAAGCGCAGAGAAGTAAGCCGGTGCCGATGTATTTTACGCACCCGCAGCAACTTCTCGACGTCTTTGCGAAACTCGAAGAGGAAAATTTATCGCTCATTAGCGAGGCGCAAGATATTGAAGACAGACTCGAACGAGAATCAGAAAAATGGGCAAAAGAACTTAGAGAACTAGATCTGGAAAGTAGAAAAAATCAAATAGAAATCACGACGTTACGAGAAGCTATCGTTGAAGAGAATAAGAAGAAAAATTCCTATGTTTTGGCGGATAAAAATATCAACGCCGTCAGTAGTACTACTAGTCGTTCGACAACAACGTGCGATAACGTTAACGCAGTAGTAGTAGTAGCGCCTGAACGAGAATTGATAGATTTGACCGAAAAAGTGAAAGAAGTGTACGATAACGTCGTCGTAGCCGTCGTCTTAGATGACATGGCTCATAATAATAGTAATAATAATAATCAACAAGAAAATGATAAAAGTGCCGTAGAAATGCTTCGCGAAATTGAAGATGCGCTCGAACGTTATTTCGTTGAAGTTGAAAAAATGCCAACCGAAATCGTCGCCGAGCGCGAACGCAAAATTGAAAAAGAGAGAAGGCATAGAAATAGAGAGTTGAAAATGCAAAGACAAAAAGCGGAACAAGAAGCGCGACTGGAGAAAGCTATGCAACGCGCATCGGCTCCTGCGAGAGAAAAAAAGGTTGGAAAGCCAATCATGTTTCGCTCGCGTTTGCGAGCAGAAAAAGACGACTCGAACAAAATAAAAAGCGCCGTTCAAGACTTGGCGAAACGGAAAGAACGCCAAGAAGAAATAGAGCTCAGAGCGTTTATGAATCGCGAATTTTAATGATTATTACATGCATATATAAAACAATTAAAAGGGTGGGAGAAACGGAATACGTGGCAATTTCTCGGCCATATCGTATAGAGAAACGCAAATTTCCAACGCGATGAGGACTATAATCGTCCATTCTAGAAAATCGCTCTTTCTGTTTTGCAAAATTTCCAAGTAAAACTTCACTTGCGTTTGAATCAAGTTCAGTTTATAGTCCAAGTCTTGAAATCGATCTTCGAGTTCGAAATCTTGGCGTAAACCTTCCCAAACTATGTTATACTGCGCGAATTGCCAAGCAGTATCTGACCTTCCTAAAAGTCCTAATTTCGTGATGAGTTCGGTCAAAGTGTTGTTGTTTTCCGCAACGAGCGAAAACAAGCGCTTCTTTGAAATATTCAAATCACCAGTAAGTTCCGTACTTTTGTTCAGTTTCGAAAATATTTCAAGCATCGCGTCGACTTTTTGTTCGTAATGTTCCAACGCGACCGTTTGCGCTAAAACGGCGCTAATGACGCTGATATTGTTCACATCTAATCGTTTCAGAACGATGTGATCAGATTCGAGCTTTGCCCATTCGTCTAATCTCGGCGAGACTTTAACCATGTAATCTTCAGTCATTGGATATGAAAGCGGTGTCTCGACAAAATTTTTCGTCAATTCTAAACATTCTTCTCTTTCCTTCGCGCCTACGTTATAAAATACAACCGAGCCGAACTTGAAGACGACCATGTATCTCATCAAATCCGTACTCGGAATTCGCGTTGTCGTAGAAGTAGTCGACGTTTGCGCGTCTTCGGCATCTTTCTCAAGCTTTTCAAATGCCTGCGCGAAACCGCTTTCGACGTCTGTATTATTATTATTGTTATTTATACCCTTCATCTTAAACGCGTCTTCGGCTGCTTTTTGCAAACTCGCCAAAGTCAATTTCTCGTTCGATGCGCTATCGATTTTGTTAGTATCGCTACTGCTACTATTATTATTACTATTACTACCACCACTACTACTACTACTATAATTATCATTATTACTACGATGATGATGATTAAGATTAAAATTAAAATTATCATCACTCACGAGCTCGGCCGATCTTCTCGCCGCTAACCGAATCACTACGCACTCTCTCGTAAACTCCTTCGGATACGTCGGCAACTCTCTCGCCAATCTCCTAAAATCAACCGTACTTCCGATATAATACGCTCTCACTGGTAACGAATAATCAAGCCTACTCGATGAATGACTCGCGTTCGCGTTCGCGTTCGCGTTCGACGAATGCTCTTGATGTTCATGATCCGCGTTCGCGTTCGACCCGAACTCATCGATCATCATCTCTCGTTGCTCTCGCTCGACTTCGGCAACGGCTTTGTTCCAAGCCGCGTCTTCGGCCGTATCGAACACGCCCGGCGTCGCCGGTGGGTTCATCTCTCTCTTCTTCGTCTGTCTCCTGGTCATATTATTCGCAGTAGTGGCAGCAAAACTCGCTGTCGCGTGAGTGGTCGAGAACGCGCAAATCCTCTGCGCTTCGTAAACATGCAACAAATCCTTCTTCTTCTTCTCCTCCTTTATCAGGTTCGATCGATTGCCGCTAATCGCGGTAGTCTCCTGATTCCCAATCGATTTGCTCGAGAACCAGAACCTTTTGCTCCTCCAAGCTTTGGTTTCGTTTTGAACAGCTTCCAAGCGAAGAAGCGATGGTGTTCGTTTTGAACACGACAGTTTACTCACGAACGACCTCGCTTTGCTCATTCTCCAAACGAAGAAGCGAAGCAAGAGAACGAGACAAGTTCGAGATCGATTTATTATTGGCAGAGAGACACCGCTCGTGCAAACGATACACTTTAATTGTTAAATTTAGTTGACGTTTTTTGTGACCTACTCATAAAATCAAAGGCGACAAAAAAACTGGTGATTGCGTACTTTTAAGTGCGTTAAACGCGCTCTAGATCAAGAAAGCTCTCTCTCTCTCGATTTCGCGATTCGAAATCGAGGATTAAAAAACGGAACGAGCGAGATCTCTCGCGTAGCTATTAAACGCGCGGTCGCACTGCGTCTGCGGTTAAGTATTCATCGAGAACGATCGAGTCAAAGATTCCGGAGATCTCCGCTTCAACGAAGAATTCATTTGTTCTCTCTGCTTTTCTTTTTCGAGCTTGCGACTCGAAAACTCGCTCCACAAAAAACTTACAGTGTATCATATTTAATAAACATAGATATATATATATACACACACAGAAACACTGAACGCAGAAAAAAGAAAAGAAAACGAGTAAAGTAGATGCGTTTGTACAACGTGACCATCCAGCGCTCGCAATCGTGCACGAAAGCGATCAATGGGAACTTCTCGCATCAGAAAACGCAGGAAATCGTGATATGCCATCACGGCTCGATCGAGTTATTGCGGCCGGATAATCAGAGCGGGAAACTGCGATCTATAGCGTATCACGACTGCTTCGGCGTAATAAGGAGCTTGCAAAGTTTTAGGTTAGCTGGACAACAGCGCGATTACTGCGTTATATCGAGCGATAGTGGGCGCGTGTGCGTGTTAGAGTTCGATGCGGCGAAAAGCGAGTTTAAGCGCGTACAGATGGGGACGTTCGGGAAGAGCGGGGTGAGGAGGACGATAGCTGGGGAGATCGTTACCGTGGATCCGAAAGGGAGGGCGGTGATGGTCAGCGCTCTGGAGAAGCAGAAGGTTGTGTATGTTTTGAACAGGGATCAAGAGGCGCGATTGACGATATCGAGTCCGTTGGAAGCGAATAAGGCGAAAACGATCGTGTTCGATTGTCAAGCGTGCGATAACGGGTTGGAGAATCCTGGGTTTATGGCGATTGAGTTGTTTTATGGAGATGCTGATAGGGATGATACTGGAGAAGCCGCTGCGAATGCGCAGAAGATGTTGACGTATTATGAGCTCGATTTAGGGTTGAATCACGTGGCGAGGAAATGGTCCAATAAAATCGATAACGGCGCGAATAAGTTGATTCCAGTTCCCGGTGGGAGCGATGGCCCGGGAGGCGTTATCGTATGCTGCGAAAACTTTTTGGTCTATCGCCAAGAGAAACACGAGGAAGTAAGGTGCGTCATACCGAGAAGGTTTACGTTAGCCGCCGAGAGAGGCGTTTTGATCGCTTCGTTTGCTTCTCATAGAAGCAAGAACGGCTTTTTCTTCATCGCGCAAAGCGAGTATGGTGACTGCTATAAAGTGACTTTAGATTGGACGAACAGGAAAGTTTCAGAGTTAAAAATGAAGTATTTCGATACTATTCCAGTCTGTAGCTCTTTATGCGTTTTGAAAACCGGTTTCCTCTTTGCAGGGTCAGAGTTTGGAGCGCACGCTTTGTTTCAGTTCATCGCGCTCGGCGACGACGAAGAATCGGCTGAATCTTCCTCAAAGACGCTCAAGAAAGTTACCGCCGCCGGAAGTAAGAAATCAACAACAACAATATCAAAAGATGACGACGATGATGATCAAGAGAACTTCCTTCCAGTTTTTTTCAACCCGCGAAAGCTTAAAAATCTCGCCTTGATCGATGAAATCGAGTCGCTTTCGCCAACGATGGCGTTAGCGTCAAACATTTCGAAGAAAGAAGAAACGCCAAGACTTTTAGCTTTGTGTGGACAAGGCCCACGATCGACGTTTAGAGTGTTGAGACAGGGCGTGCCTCTTTCGGAAATGGCGCGTTCGCCGCTTCCAGGAAATCCAAACGGCGTTTACACCATTCGCAAATCAAAAAGCGACACGACGGATGCATACATCGTCGTATCGTTTACAAACGCAACGCTCGTACTATCCATAGGCGACACGGTTGAAGAGGTTACGGATACTGGTATCCTTGCAACGTCCTCAACTCTAGCCGTTTCCGCGCTCGGCGATGAAGACAACGGGTCTTTAATTCAAATTCATCCAAGTGGTGTGAGACACGTTCGTGGAAACAACAAAGGCGTAAATGAATGGCGTGCGCCTGGTAGAAAAAAAATCACCGCATGCGCGTGCAACCGAGGTCAAGCGATCGTCGCTTTAACTGGAGGAGAGCTCGTATATTTCGAACTCGACGAGGCGGGACAACTCTTGGAAATTGAGAAAGTCGAAACGAGTTCTGAAATTGTGAGTGTAGACATTCCGCCAATACCTGAGGGATCTTTGCGCGCGAAATTTGCCGCCGTTGCTGGATATGACTCTACAGTTAGAATACTTTCTTTAAATCCTGGAGAAGCGTTGCGCTCTGTAGGCGTACAAGCGACTCCTTCTCCTCCGGAATCCGTGTTGCTTACAGAAGTTAATAATAATTTGAAAGGAAATAAAAAAGGTGGGAGTAGCGCACCGCCGTCGATGTTCTTAAACGTCGGCTTATCAAACGGTGTTTTGGTGCGTTGTGAAGTCGATCGCGTCTCTGGCGCACTCTCTGACGCTCGTTCGCGCTTTGTCGGACAACGTCCACCAAAACTCAATCGCATCGAAATGAACGGCGAGGCTGGATTTTTAGCGCTTTCTACGCGCCCCTGGCTTGGATTCAATGAAAATGGAAGATTTTCAATCGTTCCAGCGTGTCACGAAACGATCGACCGCGCTTGCGGTTTTGCCTCTGAACAAGTCCCAGAAGGTATCGTCGCCGTCGCCGATGGAAGTTTGCGAATTTTAGCTTGCGAAAAACTCGGCGAAGCTTTTTCACAAAGCTTCGAGAAATCTAGGTACACGCCTCGTGCAATGTCAACTCATCCAGACGATCCAGATGTTGTTGCCGTTATTGAAACCGATCGCGGCGTCGTTGGATTCGAAGACCGAAAAGGTGAAGAAACGAAAAACGAGTACGTCGTAGAACCACCAAAAAAGAAATTAAAAACAGAAAATGATGAAGATGAATCTGAAGAAGATGAAGATGACGCGTACCAATTAGCACCAATCGAACAATTTGGAGCGCCGCGGACTACCGATCACGATAATAACAGTTGGTCCTCGTGTGTTAGAATTGTCGACGCGGCAAACGCAGAGACGTTATGCGTCGAGGAAATTAAGAACAATGAACGCGTAGTATCGATCACGCACGCATATTTCACCAAAGCGGATGAAGTATTACTCGTCGTAGGTTCGGCAAAGAATTTTGTGCTTCAACCGCGAGATTGTGACGGTGGTATGATTCGGTGTTATAGATATAAACGAGGTAGTTCGAACGGTGAAACAAATGGAAAGAGCGGCGGAAGCAAAACGATCACGGGCTTAGAGCTCGTCCACGAAACCGTTTGCGAAGGCGCACCATTTGCTATGAGAAACTTTGAAGGCAAGTTACTCGTCGGTGTTGATGACGTTTTGCGCATGTACGATTTCGGTAAGAAAAAATTGCTCCGGAAATCAGAATGTGCGCAGAAATTTCCAAGTTTCATTAACTCAATTAGATGTTCTGGAGATCGATTTTTTGTCACCGACGCGTGTGAATCCGTATTTTTCGTCAAATTCATACGGGAGGAAGAATGTTCTATGCATATTTTTGCCGATGATGTCGCTCCTCGATACGTCACGGCGATGCTTCCTTTGGACCGCGACACCGTTTGCGTAGCGGATAAGTTTGGAAATTTTGCGGCGTTACGTTTACCGAAAGACGTTTCGGATGACATTGAGTCAGATATTTCTGGTGGTAAACACGCTTCAATGCAAGCGACCGCATTCGGCACGCTCAACGGTGCCAGTAACAAGCTCGAAGCAATCGCGCAGTTTCACTTTGGTGATGTCGTATGCTCGCTCACTAAATGCGCTTTACAAACCGGAGGCTCTGAAGTCATCATCTACGCCACTCTCGGCGGCGCCTTGGGCGCCTTAGTCCCATTCGCGAGCAAAGACGAAGCCGACTTCTGCTCGCATCTCGAAATGCATTTACGCATAGAATCTCCACCATTGCTCGGTAACGACCACGCCGCTTTCCGTTCCAGTTACTTCCCCGTAAAGAACGTCTGCGACGGCGACTTATGCGAGCAATTCGGTCGCTTATCGGCCGACGCGCAGAGGAGAATTTCCGAAGAAATGGATCGCACGCCCTCCGAAATCGTTAAAAGACTCGAGCAAATTCGTGCCAGAGCTGGTTCGTAGTAAACTCCAGTTCGAAGTTGTGTGTTTATGTATGCATAGATATTGTTAAATCATCCATCATCGCATCGCGTGTGGTTTTCAATTCGATTCCAACACCTCTCTATTTCGCAATCATTTTCTCTCTCTGTTGTTCTTTCTTTCTCTCTTTCTCTTTCTCTGCTGCTGCTGCTGCTGGCTATTACTCGAATCGATCAAAATCGAAGCGGCGTGATTACTATATGATGCCAAGCAGCAAAAGGAGCAAACGATGGCAAACGATGGCAAATAAATAGGAAAAAAAGAAAAAACGAAATAGTTTTCTTGGACTTTCTTGACTATTTCGACGCGCGCTAAACGACCGATCTATCGAGTTTGTTCGCGCGCGTCCCGAACGCAGTCAAAAAACGATTTAATTAGCGCTTTTACCGTCCTATTATTCTTTCGATAGAAATAAATATCTCTGTTCGATACAGATCGGACGCGCTTCTTCTGAGTGTTAATTTAACATCACGTATTTGAAAATATGCATTTTATTATATCTAAGATCTCGTTCTTCGTCATGATCATGATTACGATCGAACGAGCTGCGATTAAGGCAGAAGCGATAGCTGGGAAATGCTCTGCGTGTAAAGCAGTCGCCAACGAACTCCAAGAAGCGTTGAATAACGAGAACAAGAACAGAAATCACGTCGACATGCGAGGAAGACTGGATAGTAAAGGCGTTCGATACGGGAAATTAATCCCATACGAGGTATCGGAGCAAAGATTTTTGGAGTTAGTCGATGGGTTTTGCGAGACGTCGCGCGTGCCCGAGTATCAACTCTCGCAAAAGGACGAGAAGTTGAACGAAACGCAGGATTCATGGTACAAGGCACCGAAAGGTACAGTTCGTGGAGCGCAGGCGAAGACTGAACAACGCGAGATTCAGGCGTATTGCGAACGCATATTGGAAGAAGTCGAGGAAGAGTTGCAGACGATGTTATACGAGGAGAAATTGAACGAAACAAACGTCGAGCATTTAGTGTGCTTTGAGCTTAGTCCGCAGTGCGTGGATAAGAAAAGTTGGTTGAAGGAGAAGAAGTTGAAGAAGGCGAGTGGGGTTGATAGGCACACTGGCAAATTCGATACTGCGACGATGAAGGAGTTGTAAAATGAACGTGAAGTTTAGCATTATTAAATCGCTTCTGGAAGTCTGTGATTTTAAATAGCCTACTAGCGGCTTTTCCTTGGTTTAAATATTAAATGATTTTATTCTATTAAGCTTTCTAATCGCTACTACTAAGTACTCGAAGACCCAGAATCGCTAGAGTACGACGAAGACGAAGATCTCGACGAACGACGTCCCTTTTTCGATTTCGATTTCGATTTCCTAGATTTCTTCTTCTTTGATTTCTTCTCCTTCTTCTCCTTCTTTCTCTTCTTACTTATATTCTTATTCTTCTCGCCGCCGTCGTTATCAGTATCCCTACGAATTTCAGGTACGTAACCGTCAAGGCCGAATCCAAACCGAGGTTTGGAATAATCGTCTACATTTTTAGGTACTACCGGTTCCTCGACGTCGGCGATGACGAAATCGTACTTGTTATGCGATTTTTCCTTCACGTCCGCTTCGAGATGTCCCCAGTTTACGATGCCACTTTTTTTGATATTTTCTCCAGCATCTGCACCGACTGGTTTTTTTGAGTTGTTAAATCTATCTCCACCGTCTCGCTTTTGTCGTAACTTCATATTTTCTGGATCGAAATCTTCGCCAGTTTTTTGATCGACGAGTCTGATCGAGGCAGATAATTTCATTCTATCACCATCACCTTCAGGTTGCTTCATTTCGATAATTTTCACAAAGCAAGATTCGCCAACTGATAAAACGCCCTCGATTCCTTGTACCTTGTCCTCGTCCGTATCATCACGATCGAATCTTAAATGTTCAGAAATTTCCGAAACGTGCACGAGCGCCGAAGTTCTCGAGTTTTCCAAGTTTACAAAAACGCCGTACGGTTTGATTTGAGAGACTTTGCCTTCGTATACGCCATATAAATCTGCTTCAAACGCGTTACTATTATTATTATTATTATTATTATTATTATTATTATTATTATTACCGTTTTTGTTGTTGATGTTGTTCTTGTTCTTGTTCATGTTCATGTTGTTGTTTTCGCGGCCGCCACCTTTATCGATCCCATTTTCTTGATCTACATCTTTCATTGTCATCCCAATCTTCCACCCGTTCCCTCTTTTCTCGTCTTTCTCGCATTTCAAAATCTTCACAAAAACCTCCGTGCCTTCGGGGAAAAAATAACTCAACGATTGCTTCTTCGCCTCATCTGTATCATCTCTTTGAAACGTTAAATCATCCGAAACATTTTGCGCGTAAACTAACCCGTCCGGCATTATTCGCTCCTCCGCCATATCTCTATTCACGCGAACGAACAAGCCGTACGCCTGTATGCTCCTAACTACGCCTTTCTTAATCTCGCCCTCTATAAACGGTGCTCGATCGTTGTTCGTATTGTTATGATCACGATGATTAGAATTTCGCCTCAAATCGCGTCCGTCTGCGTCCCTGCTGTGCGAGGACCGTTCTCTTCTCCTTTCCCTCGCAGGCGACCGAGAGCGAGAGTAACTCCTTCTCCTCCTATCATCATCGCCATCGTCGTCATCATCGCGTTCTCTTCTTCTCGTCGCAGTTCTCCTCCTGCTCCTGCTCCCATCGTCATCGTCATCGCTATCATCTGACCATTTTTCCTCTCTTCCCTTTCTTCTTCCAACTCTTCTTCTGTTGCCTTCTCGCCGTTCTTCCTCGTCGAGGTCGTGTTTATCACGTACGTCCGCAGTAAACCTACTTCTCCTGCTTGGACTGCGCAGACGACGCGGCAGATCATCGCTGCTCCTACTCCTACTCCTACTCCTACTCCTACTACTTCTTCTTCTTCTCGCGCTGACTCTCCTATCATCGTCTCGATCGTATTCATTCGAAAACCTCATTTTCCAAATCTTAATCGCGAGTGGAAATAAAAATTCAATAAATAAATAATAATAAAAACCCTAAACCCTAAACTCTTCAACTCTGAAACCCTAAACTGAGTTTTAGCAAATTCCACTCCGAAGCTCTCTCTTCTTCAAGATACAAAAAAGCGCTTTCACGCACCAGAAGAGGAAGAAGAGGAAGAAGAAATTAATCAATAAACATCTCTCTCTCTCTCTCGATCTATAAAATTAAAACTACTACCACGCGCTACTGCTTGCCGCTTTGCCGCCGTGGCCGTTCCATCGTTGCGCATCTGAAAACTGTCTCGAAAGCAAATCAGAGACATCGCATTCAGTTGTAGTAGTGATACGATGAGTACTGGTCAAGATGCTGAAGACAAAGACGGCCAACGACGTCGATGTGATGGAGAAGAAGAGCTCGATGAGGGCGATGTCAATAGTGCCAGAAGTAGTCGTGGTAACGAGTACGGTCGAGAATTACGTCGCGAAGAAGTAGTTACTGAGGACGACTGTGAGAAAGATTTTGATGACGATAGTAACGATAATGAAATAAGTGCAAAGATAAACACGAATAAGTACAGGACGAATAGCTCGGCCGTGCGAAGGATATCGCAGGAGATGAAGGAGTTCGTGAAGGACGAACGATCGATTGAGAAATCAACGGATGCGTTCGCGGCGTGGGCGGAACCGTTAGAGGATGATATCTTCGAATGGCATTTTGCGATATACGGAGCAGAAGGGACTGCGTTCGAGGGCGGTATATATCACGGCAGGATCCTGTTGCCGGTCGATTATCCGTTCAAGCCGCCGAATTTTATGCTATTAACGAATAACGGGAGGTTTGAGACTATGACGAAGATATGTTTGTCGATTACGAGTTATCACGCGGAGCATTGGCAACCGAGTTGGTCGGTGAGGACGGCTTTGCATGCAATTCGGGCGTTCATGGTTACCCCGTCAGAAGGCGCTCTCGGCGGCATCGATTTCTCGGAAGAACAGAGGAGAGATTTAGCGGTGAAGAGTAGACAAGAAAAAGTGAATTTTACGTTTGGGAGCGAACAAAGGCAAATGGTTACTAAAGCCGTACACGCGAAGATGCTACAAAGGATGCCGATCGCGAAGTTGGCCGCGAAGAAGATGGCCGAACAATTGAAAAAAGAAAAAGATCGATCACATAATGAACAACAACAACAACAACAACAACAACAACAACAACAACAACAACAAGGTGAACTAGAACGAAACATTCACGGAAGTACGGAAGAAACAAGGACGACGACGATTGGTGGTGGGAATGTGACAGTAGCAGAAGAGACAGAACAACACACTGGACAACATCCATTGCCAACAACAACAGTAACAAGAACGCAGGTACCATCGGCGGTAGTAGCGGCTCGAGTGACGCAAACTCCGCCACAACCATCGCCTACTACATCCGATCGACAACAACAACAACAACAACAACGACCAATAGCACCAATAGCACCACGCGTAAACAACAACAACAACAACAACAACATCAACGACGACGACGACCGAACAGTGCCTATGAAAATTCTTGATTCTCTTTCCATTTGCATCGTCGTCGCCATCGTAGCCATTCTCCTCAAACGAGCGATGTTTGTTCCTCTATAATAAAATGTCTCAATTATCCACAAAAATAGCTTGATGAGAAAAACTCCCCATAAATATGACGCCTTCGCAAATGAATCAATCGACTCAAATGACCCACCAACGATTATGCACTAACCTCACTGCCTCATCATCATCATCGTCATCATTTTTTCGTAATAAATTAATCATCAACAATCGAAAACTTGTTCTTTTGTGGAAAAAGAAATCATTCATCCAATCATTATCTTCTGTATCAAACATATCCAGTTCCGAAAGAAGACGCGATGGTGAACAAAGAATATCAACCGAGGGATCGGCGAGACCTGACGAGGCCGAAAAATTCCCTCTCTTACACGAATCAAAAGAATATTCGCACGTATCCCCAGGCGTCTGTGATCTCCACGCGCGCGATAAGTTAGTGAGGAAGGAATGGGTCGTACTTTTAAGGAGCCAACACGCTTCACATCGAGCGAACGCGCAAAGAACGTTCGAAATGTTCCATAAAGAAGAAGATGGGGAGTATATGGAGAGATATCGAAAATGGGAAATAGCGTACGATTTGTTCTTATCGGAGGTTGAGAGCGATTCTTACGAAGGCGGGACGTTGTTGAACGTCGTGAGCGCGAAAGAACGAATGTTGAGGGAACATTCTTTGGAAGACCTGTTTAAGGCTGTGAAAGCGAGCGAGAACGCGCTGTGTTCGGATGTTTTGTTCAATTCGTTGAGAGATGATGTAGATTTCGCTGAAGATTCGTTGAAAGCTGCTATTGAGATTGCACTCGCAGGGAATTTGTTCGACGCAGGAGCAGCGCAAGCGGTTCAAAACGTAATCG
>Ga0302126_10001722_pt1 | contig 12947 bp, 13 predicted proteins | sample CB4_20m_MG_FD_203108 | JGI IMG/M metagenome (GOLD analysis project Ga0302126, IMG submission 203108) | Marine microbial communities from Western Arctic Ocean, Canada - CB4_20m | ecosystem: Environmental > Aquatic > Marine > Oceanic | place: Canada: Western Arctic Ocean | collected 2017-09-24 | reverse complement strand
TGCACCAAACCCTGAGTAAAATGCTACACCTACTATACAGCTGCTTGAACTAGCTTCGTCAGAAACTTTCCAAGGATAGAAGGCTTGAAGGGTAAGGTCAAGAACTAAGATATTATTTAGTTTAGAAGATACTGTCTCACCGTTGTTAGGATAAGCCCAGTATATTTTCTTGTTGATGCTGTCATAGACTGCAGTAACTTTAGACTTAGCGTCTGTATCTATGGCATCCCAAAAGGTTTGAATGCTTGTAATAGTAAGGTTCTGTTCTGAGCCTTGCCCTGATACACTATCCATAGATAAGGTGTGGATACCAAAACGTGACCACCAGAAAGGTAAGCCCTCAGCTTGGATAAAAGACTGAGGGTTAGCCAAGCCAATGCTTGACACACGGTTGACACCATAAGCTGTAGCTGAGAAGATACCGTCCACGCCTGTGATTTGCCATACGCCATTCTCAGCAAAGACAAACAAGGAGGAACGGAAAGGATAAAGTAATTGGATGTTGACAGCATCTGGGATGTTAATGAAACCACCGTCAGTTGCCAGTAGGTCTGAGAAGTACTCAGATGTTGGGTCATTCTGTTGGTAGCATTTACCTAAGTCTGCGTTGTCTTCAACAAGGCGAGAGAACACAATCGTACCTGCATGTTTGGCACTTGTTAATCCACCATAGAACACACGACCTGAGAATGACGCAACAGATTTAAACCGAGATGCTTCGACCTCTGTAGGAAGACCAGACCTGACTTTAGAGAAGAAGTCAAGAACAAAGTGACCGTTACCTGTAAGGCTTGAACCAGCATAGACTAAGGCCCACTCAGCTGCATCAAATGCATTGTCTGCATCCTTGCCAGCATACCAAGGGTGTGTCAAAGGTGGTAGTTGGTTTGAGTTAGCAGCCTTGTACGTAACTAAAGCTGCAGCCCCTTTTGAGCCTACCCAGCCTGAGTTAGCTGTGTCGTAGTCACGAGTAGCGTTTGACAAAGCACCAGATGAATAGCTATCAGTATCCCCTTGCCATTCAAAGTCTCTTGTCTTAAAGGATATGGTTGCAACGGAAAGGGAAGTCCCATCCCAAGATACAACAATGGTGTTGATGGCTTCAGAGGAAACTATTAGCGTACCATTAATACTTGCGAACTGACACTTAGAATTATTAGAACCAACTGATCCAGCAAACTCATGGTCAGACAAAGCAACACTTCCTGAAACAATCTGACCTGAGTAAGGTAGTTCAGCTTTGTTGTAGAAGTAAAGGGTGTTACCTTTTTGTACGGCTAGGAACTCAAGAGATGCGTTACCGTTTACGTTAACCCAATTACCTGTATTAAATAATTCAGTATCTGAAATTGTGAAGGATGACAAAATTGAGTTGCTCTCAAGTGTCAGAGACTCACGCCTGCGCCTTGAGCCATCCCTGCGAAGGTCACAGTTTAACTCATTAACGGAAGCACCTTCAGGGAAAGTTAATTCAGCAGCCTCAGTTATAAGGCCCTTGACAAAGTTATTGACTGTCTTTTGATTTAAGCTCTGCGGCATCTTTTACCTTCTTACGTTCATCGAACTCTTTACCAAAGTTCTCTCTACGGGTGGTACTGGTTTCTCTTTTATCTTTAAGATAATCTCCAACAGCCTTTTTAGCTTTAATCATAGAAGAGTACCTACCGTTTAATTCCTTAGGTACTGATCCCTTCTCGACCTTGACAACAAAGAATATAAAACCGCCAAGCTCCTTTTCAATAATAATATTACTTTGCATCTTGTTAGATTTGCAGACACAGCGTTGGTTAACTGTTTCTTCAATAAACTCTGTCATCTATACTTTCCATAGTTAGGACGCCGATTAGCAGTCTTAGTTTTATGCATGTCGTTCTGGACGTATGACTTAAGGCGTCTAGCAGTCTGCTCTATCTTGGGGTCTGACCCACTCTTAAAGAGGGAGAAGCAAGTTGACTTAGCCTCAGCCAAAAGATAAGGTAGCATGTTGTCATCTAGGTCAGGCTCAAATGAGTCACTGATTGTAAAGGATGGGTATACTGATCCGTAAGCCCTGCTCTTTGACTCCTGTAGTGTTGTGTCAATGGCACTGTTGTACGAATCAAATACAATAAAGTTATCATCAAATGATGTGTAGTAGGTTGGGCTTACGTTGTTAAGAACAAACAAGTCAGTGCCACCAGCCTTATCTAAAACCTTTTGGGAGCCTGAGCTTGACTCATCCATACGAGTAATAAAGTCTAAGGGGTTAATGTAATAAATTTCCACGTAGGTTGACCCAGTGGAAGCTGTGTTGTAGAAAACACGGTCAATACTTTTAACATCTGTTGGGTATTGAAAATGAGTGGGGTGTGCAATATCTGACAAAGCTGTCAGTTTTAGAAGTTGCTGGTGCTCAGGTATCTCACGGGCTGACACAATGTTATAGAAGCAGTCTTCTATTACTGAGGCTACTTGCTGTGCCTCAATGCTGTCACCTATTGCGTTTACATCCTCTGAGTCCATATCACTCAGAATACTTTGAACCATTGAGAGGAGTGTACGTTTCATTATGTGCGATCCAATACTATGACGAACCTTAATGCTCTTGCTGTTTGTGACGCACCACTTGTAGCTACTGTGATGAATGAGTTAGCTGTTACTGTGTGGTTAGATGATGGGGATACAGTGTCTACGTCACCTGCAGCGGAACCAGACTGAGTTACTGTAATCGTACCCATAGTTGCTGCAGCTGCGTTCTTTACTGTTATGACACTATTAGCATGGCTAATGGCTCCTTCAAGTACAGTGACAACCTTATTGATTGTTCCTGCAAAAGGCATAGGTACATAGACAGTTGCTGCTGTTGATACATCAGTTATGAAGCCACTGATAACCTCACCAGATAAAGTTTCCTTAGCTGTCCAAACTCCACTAGCTGATCCATTAGAGACATAGACCTTACCTGCAGTAGCTCCGTAGGCACCCTTAGGTTCATGTAGGTATGGGTCTGTAAGAGTACTGTGGTTTATATTAGCCATTAGGTTTCCTTACTAAGAGTAGTATACCTTATACCCTGCATCGGGTAAAGATATTTTACATGTATTTTATAAGTTTGTCAAGTGTAAAGTGAGGTGGGACTAAAATAAAAGCCCCACCCCTTTATTGTTTATGCTTCGATATACTCAATTACGAGTTTACCTGCGCCAGCAGTAAAGGCTGCAGTTGCATACAAGGCACCTACATAAGCGTTAGCTGCGCCAACACCAGCAGTACCACCAACCAAAGCACCGTTACACAGAACAACTGTGTTAGCTGCCAAGGCTGTTTTAGCAATGGCTGCATCAATGCCATCGGCATCAATAGCTCCGTTAGCCGCATTAAACAAACCAAGACCCAGTGTACCAGAACCACCTGAAGTAAAGGCAGTAGTGACTACAAGGGTAGCTGCAGTAATGTAGGAACCAGCTGGGATAAACGCATCATTAGGTGTCGGTGCTGTTTGAGCAGTACCTAGTAATGTTGCGTCTGGGATTTCAACGACAAGCCACTTAACAGCATTAAGCGCCCCACCGTTATTTTTTGGATCACCCTGAGCAGTGCCAGTAAGGGTGAAAAGACCGTCAGCATTAGTGTAAGACATTTTTGTATCTCCTTATACAGCAGTGGACGTGATAACACGAACCATGTTTTCAGGGCGGTACAATTTTACACCGTAACGACCAGTAGTTACAAACTCGTGGCGTTGAAAGTCTTTGTTGTACTCATAATCTACTTCAGGCTGTTGACGCCATGCACCCACGAATGGGTTTACGGTGGCATTAGCTGAGAAGAAGAGGTTTACTTTTCCGTTAGCAGAGGAGAAGTTGTTAGTTGTTGAGCCATCACGCTCAGGCAAAGCACTGTCAGTTGCATCTTTGCAATAGTTAGATGTATACACATCAAAACCATATACGTTAGCTACAAAGCGCATACCAGTTGCGATACCGCTACTTACGATACCTTCAAAGCGAGGGTTGTTTGACACGTTAGCTACGTTAGTAAGAGTGTTAAGAATAAACTCTACTGACGGGTCAACGATAGCAACCATGTTTTGATCTGGCACTGATGCCTTCTTCAATGCATAACGAGCATAGGCAAAATCTTCAAGTTGAATTTTACCTGCGTTACCACCTGACATACGGTGGTGGATGCTGTCAATGTCTTCCTGTGAGTTTGCAGTGACACCAGCTTCAGGGGACGCCATAGTGGTAGTCTCGAAGTGGGCCATGATTGCGCGCTCTTGCTCAGGAACAAAACGACTCATCAATTCGTTAGCATAGAAAGTGTCTTGCTCAGCTTTCTTAGTCATGTAAGTGGCTGATGACAGATACTTATCGACTGAGAAGGTGAACTCACCTGTGTCAAGTGGGCGATATTCAACTGCTGCATCTTCAACATAGTTGTCAACTTGCGCTTGACCGATAGATGGGATGTGAAAAGTGTTTCCGTCAGGAAAACCTTCAAGCATACGCACATACTTTTGTGCCTGCATTTCATCATTTAAAATTTCCTTAAGCTCAGATGTCCAAACGTCCGTCCGAGTAAGGAGGGTAGAGTTGGCTGTATTCATACCAGACATGTTACTTCTCCATTAGTTTCCAAACCTATCTCCCATGCGACCCTTATCTTCCATAAGTTGTCTTTGTATCTTGGGAGTATAGTATAGGCTACGATTATCCCGACGAAGGTTTTGGTAATAAGACCAATCACGTTCTGTCGAGGCTTGCATGTTAACACCCTCTGTGCGAACCGAACCTTGTACCATAGGTCTAAAGTCTTTCTTTGGTTCACCAATAAGGCTGAAAAAAGCGTTAGGAGATTCGGAAGCAATTTCTTGCATACGCTCGAAACTCATCCCTAGTTCCCTTGCTTTCTCTTGGATTTTAGTTGTGGCGTCTGTGCCGTAACTCTTTTCCATTTCCTCATTAACGAGTCTAAGATTTTGTTTTACAACTGAGTCTTTGTCCCGTTCAGTTAGTGTCTTTTCAACAAGGCTCTTCAGGTCTTCCTCACTGATGTTACGAGTGGTGTTCTCTCTGTCAGTGTTACTGTTATTATTATTGGGCGCTCCATTATTCACTGCAGTAGAATCAGTGGCCTTTTTCTGGAGTTGTTCGAGAACTTCTTCCTGATACTCTTTCTTCTTTAAGTCTTCACGCATTTGTGTCAACTGTGTTTCTAAAGTCTGAATGTAAGTATCAGCTTCTAATTTACCTTTGGCTAAAACCTCAGGGTTAGACCAGTTCTCTCCCTTTGCCTCTACGAGTTTTGACAAAAAAGAATCCTGTGGTGGGGTTGCTTCTTGTGTCTGCTCTGTCTGAGTGGTCTGTGCGGTTGCAGTTCCCTCAGTGAATACCATATTATTATTCCTTGTCTAAGTTGATAAGATCAAGCACCGTGGTTAGTGCTCTGTTATACCCGATCCTATCAGCTTGCTTGTAAGCCCATGAGGGACTATCGTAATCCGCTGTAGGTAGGGTGTCCTTGAGTAGTGGCTCAAGAATTTCTTGTAGGCGTCCGAGGCTCTCACGAGTTGACATGATGCTCTGTCGTACTGCCAGTTTGTCTTCTTTAGTTTTGCATTTAGTAAACCAAGCCGACTTCATTATATACCCTTCTCAACTGCAATCTGTTGCTCTTCTTCAAACTGAACCTGAGCTTCCATTGCAATCTTCTGTGTTTCCATTTGCTCAATGACAGTGATGTTCTCAGAGAACAAAGCTGGTTCACCTAGCTCATCTGCAAGGATACGAGCGAACTCTTTACCTGACATGTGTGCAGCAATGGTTGGGTCTGCAAGTTTAAGTTGGTACAGTTGGGTGATAGACTGTACACGTTGAGCACGTTCTGCGAAGTGACGAGCACCCATAGGAATGATCTTGCCGTTGGCTTTAATGTCTTCCTTGGTGATCTGCTCAAAGAAGAACACACCTGTGTCCTCATTCAATACTCTGATTGTGTCAGCGTAATCCATGTTACGTCTAGCAGCCTCTAGCATTGCATTAAGTATTGGCTCAAGAAACACACGCTCAAAGTGAGCAGTCTTGTGTTGGAAGATACGGCCTGCAGCTGTCATAAGAGACTGCACTTCGAAGGCTGTCTTCTCGCCAGCTGAACGTATGCCCATAGCTTCACGAGGAGCACCAGCTAACATCTCCATTTTATTCTCTAGGTTTTGAATCTGGAAGTCAGCGTTAAGGGCTGTAGAGTCAGGAGCTAGGTAACCTACGTCACCCTCATCACCTAAGTAAATCCGAGATCCTGGTTCAAAATCAAAGTCTTCCACGTCACCCCTAATCTTAAGCATAGGGTATGCAATCTGATCGAACACATCTGACTTAAGGTTCTCTAGGTGGTCAATGCGGTACTGCATACCTACTAGGTTGTCTAGCGGCCCCATAGAGTAGAGGTTGTCAGGACGGTCACGCCAGCCTGCGTGGAAGACAGAAGCCTTACCTAACCAGCTAGGGTTCTGCTCATTGGACAGGACGTAGGATCGGTCTACAACTGTGATAATACGGTTCTTGTGGTAATGGTTATGGTCTGCGTCATACATGTCACCGTAGAATGTAAGTATCTCTACAAAGTCTGACTCATAGTATTCCTGTAAGGAAGAGAAACCATCCGCAATAAATGCCTGAGACTTTGACACATCAACATCAGTACCACTAGCGGCTGACCTATTGAAGAGCATCTTCTCAAAGATTTCTTCCATGTAGGCGTTGTCAACTGTCTCATCAATCTTTCGTTTAACCTCACCCTTTGTCATAATAGAACGAATGATCTTAGGGGAGCTACCAAAGTCAGGAGCTAAAGGGTTAAAGCATATATCAAAAGGAGAGATACGTACTAGCTTAGGGCCTAGGTAGTTGACAGCCCTCTCACCATCTTCATAGGTGGTGTAGTCCTTAACAAAGTCAACGGAAGCAAAGCAATTACCATACTGGATATAGTCATTGATTAGTTTGCTTGTTGTGTTCTCAAAGTCAGACTGACGTATTTTGTTTTCTAAGTATGCTTGGATAGTATCTCGTTTAGCTTTAGTGTCTGAGTCACTGTCACTAGCTTCAAAACGAAACCAACGCTTCTGAGGAAACAAGGCTGAGAAGTAGTTAGCGTGTAGGTTGTCTGCAATCTGTGTGAGCTTAGGTGTTGTTGTGCTGTTAGTCCAAGGTAGTTTAGAGTTAGCTGTGGTACGGGTATCAGTAGCGTACACGTAGTTTCTTAATTCTTTCCACTCATCAATCTTTGTTTGACGGGCATTGTTCCATTCTGTCCAACGATCTGAAATTTCAGAGGCTACACTGTGGGGGTTAATCGTAGTTTTAAAATCAACTGTTGTGCCAGCCATTAGAATGAAACTCCACCAAATCTTGAATTGAACTGTACGACATTAGTAGTTGTTCGTCTTACAGTACGAGAGGGCTTAACAGCCATGTCTACCACGGAGGCAAGTGCGTCAATAACATCGTCGTGTGGTGGGTTGCGGGATGACAACTCTTCCTCTAGGATTTGAGTATTGCCGCCCCTGTAGTGCCACATGCTAAGGTTGTCGTACCTAGGTTCTAAAGCTGAAGCTATACGCTCCTGTTTGTTACCTTGGTTTTTGTTAGGTCTGAACTCTTCGATGCTGATCGAAAGACCATGTTGTTTAACTAACTCTTTAAGTTGCTTAACGATTGCAACCTGAGCTACTGATGTCTCAGCCCTCATCTTACGAAAAGACCACTTGCTTGACAGATGAAAGATATGCTCAAAGTATTCTGAGATACGATCTGTCTTAAACCTGTCAATATCTAAAACAAAGACATTGTTATCTGAGTCTATTCCTACAACAACTATGGCTGTGTAGTCAGCTTTCTTTGACAAACTAAATGCGAAGTCAACTGCAGCGTAGACGTTAAGCTTGTTATCCTTGTAGAACCAGTAGCCGTTATCTTGGCGAAGGTGCTTCCTGTCGTAGTACTGAAACTTGTCTTTACCTACTGGTATGTTGTCAGGGTCACTAGGGTCATTGTAGTACTGCGCTCTGAACTGTCCCTTGTCTAGGTACTGCCCACGCTTCTTAGCTAGGATTTTAATGTCAAAGCCAAACCACTTACCATCTCTTCGTTGAGTACGAGGCCATAACATTTGCCCTGTACCATCTCCACGTTCCTCTACTGGACGCTCAAAGATTTCGTAGATGTTCTCTTCAGTTATCTTGTTACCGTCATCATCGTATATGTCTTCTGTCATTTGCAACAGATCATTGTACAGATCGGCTGGGTGGTAACGGGTTCCTACAACCCACTCCTGTGCGTTGGCTCCCTCAATAGATGACAAAAGAGAGTATTGACTTTTAACTTTGTTTCTGCCTTCACCTGTGTATGCATTCTCGTAAACAACAATGTCATCTAGAACGGCAATGTCACAGTGCATCCCTGTAAGGGAAGTAGTAAGGCCGCCAGTAAACACTGAGGGGTCACGTACATTTTCTTTCTTACGTAGTGGATGATCCAACATAATCTCTGAGTTAGTCCACCTAGTTCGTCTACCTTCATCTGGGTTAACATGATCGGGCCAATACCTAGTATAAATTTCAGAGGTTAAGATACCTTTAATAAACCCTAGTTGTTTTTCGGCTAGGTTAGCTGTGGCTGATATGTAAAGGATGCGAAGGGTAGGGTCTTTGGTTAGCATCCAAGCTACACGATATGCAACAAGTCGAGACTTACCGTGGTCACGAGGGAAGAGAAGAAGCTGGTGTGACTTATGATCTGGTCTTGTCCACCAATCACAAACATCTTCGTGGCACTGTCCTAAGAGTTGCTCAGGGGCTACCAGCCTAATGAATGTAGCTAAGTCAGTCTCAGCTGCTTGTTTGATTTGGTCTAGTGTGTCCATTGTACCCTAAGTTGTTTTGGTTGTCAACTATAAAAGTTAATTTATTTATCACTAAGGTGAAGTGGGCCAATCACCACCAGTACCATCCATGTCTGGGTATTCTAGGTCAGGCCAGTTAGAGTGGCTAGTAATGTCCCGCAACGCGGTTCTATAGGTAACCCAATCTGATGCCACGGATGTGCCAGCCTCAAGGGCTTTGATGACAACCCAATCACAGTCAGTTAATCGTTTGTCACGTTCTGCACGGTTACGTAGCTTTGTTTCTGCAATAGCAGCTGCAGTCTTTGCTGCCTTCTCATCAGTGGTTAACTCAACAACACGCCTAATGTAAACTTCACCGTCAGAAAGATATGGCTCAACGCTTTCACTCTTATGGGTAGCATTGTCAAAAGACAAGAAGGTTACAACCTTTACACAAGAATTATTTAAAAGCCATGCATCGTTTGGTTCAGCTGAGTAGAAGTTAGTGTTAGGAAATAGTGTTCTGTGGGAACCCACCTCAACTATAGTGTCACCATTCATTTTTGCTATCTTCATGGTTATTGTCCTTTGTCTGCGAATGGTGCTGATGGCGGGGTGAAGTTGTTGGTGTAACGGGCCATTTTAGAGATACGCAACTCATCAATGTAGCCATCAAAATCGTACGTTGCATTATTGTAGTAGCCGCCAAGAATAAAACGATCATTCGGCTGGGTGTAGACAGTGCTATCCGAATAAGTGCTTCCCGATTGCGTCCCGTCAATGAATAATTTAGTACTTGTCCCAGAACGACAAACAGCAATGTGATACCAAGTATCTGTTGATATTGCGCTGCCACTTATAATTCTATTACCAGCATTGACACGATAAACAATCTTATCTGAAGTATCTGTTTCTAAAGTAAACATCGGGCCAGAACCATCATTGCTATTTCGTGCGTCTAGAAGAACTTCCTCTCCGCCTCCCGTAGTGGAGTTCATAAAGAACTCTACTGTGAAATCACCTGACCCAAAATTAACTATGTTAGAACCTTCAATATACGCTTTACCAGACCCATCAAACAACATTGAAGTGTCACCAAACTTAGCTTTTGCCGTGCTTAGTTTTACATCATCCGCCAACGTCAGATTGTGCTGCGCTGCGCTGTCAATCGCCTGACCGTCTGCCATGTTGAGCAATAGTTCGGTGTTGGTAATTGCTGTGAGTGGAGCAGTGGGTGGGGTAAAGTTAGAGGTGTAAACAGGAGAGCCTTTTACAATCCTAAACGATCCGTGAGTGCTAAGAGCGCCTGATGCACCTCCACCTATACGGTGCTCCGAGGGTGAACTATAACCAAGAGTGTTGCTAAAGGTGTACGTCCCTAAAGAAACGCCATCTTGAAAAAGTTTAAGTGTGTTTCCCGATCTGGTCAGAGCTAAGTGATGCCATGCGTTTGCTTTAACGGTGTGGGAAGGTGTCCATGTCGGACTGCCAGCGTTTAGATAGATATTAAATTGAGCAGCGGTAATACTAATGTTAAGGGCAAAATAGGAACTGTCCCGTGATACATAAAGACTTCTATCGCCGCCACTACCATATAGCCAAGTTTCTACACAGAAATCACCCGATAAAGCAAAGTCTCCATTCAGAGGAAGGGCTATACTGTCAGATTGAGCATTAAAAATTAATCCACTCGCACCATTCACGGCTGCGTCATAAACTGAGGTTGTCAGAAATGGACCGAATGATGAGACGGATGGGCTACCACCGATTGAAATAGCTCTGGCTCTAATCGAATTATCAACAAAACGATTGTCTTGGCACATCAAGATTTCAGTGTTTGTTATAGCGGTCAAAGGCCCATCAGGAACCGTAAAACTAGCACCACTATACACTGCTGATTTTGTGTATCTAAAGTTTGATGCTTTTCCTCTTAAATTGTAACCAGTAGCCCAATCCAAACCACTAACGAAGAAATCCTCTGCATCAACAGTACTGGTGTCTTGTCCTTGGGCAACACGAGTACCATCAATATAAAGACTTAATCCATTAGTTCCAGTAGATGCCCTGACAACAGCTATGTGATACCACTGGCCCAAGTTAGGAGTAAAATCGTAATCTATAGTATCGCCTTTAGTGAACAACCTGTTTTCATCTGCCTGCTTACCTAGAACAATAAAGTCTGCACCTGCTCGACCCATTAGCCAAATGCGCTGATTTGTTCCTGCCCACTCACTCCAATTTATCCAAGCCTCTACTGTGTAAGCACCAGTACCAGCGCCTAAATTAGTTCCATCGCTAAGAACTTTTGTAAAGGGGCTGTCTGTTGCCGTGTAGTTTACACTCCAATTCCCAGCATCTCGAGCAAACGGGCCGAAGCTGCCCTGCGTTGCATTGCCTGCGGCTGTGATTGTGTGGTTGCTAGAACTACCATCGTCAAACGCATTATTGACACCGTTGTTTGCCCCCTCAAAGTGTGACAAAAATGACACACGGTTGAAATCATCGTCTGATGGTGTAGCAATCGCAGTATTAGCCGAAGAACCAAAACCTAAAAGATCATATCCAAAACTACTCATTAGTTGTAATCCTTATGCGTCATTCGCTGCGTCAGTAGTAAAGAAGAACTTGATACCCAACAAGCGAACTGCGCCAGTTTGACCAGAGGCACTTGTGTCTAGGTTTACTTGGAAGAAACATAAGTCTGCTACTGCAGGTGATCCAGCTATCGTAACTGCTCCACTCTCAGCTGAAACCATTAAGTCATTTGATGTACCACTGTGAGCCAAGGCTGTAGTAGCAACAAGAGTACCGAATGCGGTGTTGATTGTATCATCACTTGACACAGCAATACCGCCTAGCTGCCAAGTAACATTGCCTGTATTTGTTCCTGTTACTGTCCACATTGGCTGATAGGTTACTGTACCTTCGTTCCAAGACTTAGGGAACGCAACTGCAAACTGTGCGAAGTCATCTGCATCAGCTGCAAAGTCTAGTACCTTTAAGTCAGGGCGAAGTGCTGTAGTCTCAACCTGTGTTAAAGCAGAGCAACCGTTTGTGGTAGATGGGTACATAGCTGCAGCGGGAACCCAAATACTTTCTTTGCCTGCTGTCTTAGCAACCTTACCGTCTAGCTGGTTTAGTTCAGCCGCCGTACTTGTAACTGCAGTAGACCCCAGAACAAGACCACTATCTGCAATGGTTGCTGTACCTGTGACAGCTATACCTGATGTGTTAACATCTAATCGTTTAGTGCCACCAGCTGTAAAGCTAACAGTATCTGCTGCTCCAAAGAACATACCTGTGTTTACATCACCTGTGTTGGTAATGGATGGCGCAGTGTTTGATCCATCTGCGAATGACACAATACCAGTAAAGGTAGGAGCACTTGATACAACTCCCTCAACAAAAGCTGCAAGCTGTGTACCTGTGACTTTCTTAGATGTGCCAGCCTCATTAATCTCATACTCGTTGGCACCTACTGCAGCTGACGCAGCTGGTAGTTGAGAAATTTTTACGTTAGCCATTTAGTAAATCCTTTTCCAGTCGTCGGATATGTTTTTGCTTAGTTTTTCTGGGACTTGCCAGTTACCGTTGTATTGAACGTAGGGTGTAAAGACAGTCCACACACCAGCTTGTTTTATATATGCCTCAGACAAGAAGGGAAGTAGTGTCCCGTTTATTATTATAGTTGATTCACCTGAGTTAATTACAACGTTAGCGGTTACTCGTGTGTCACCGTCTTCTGTTATACGTATGTCACCACTCTCTAGTACTCTGGTAACGCTCCCAGTTATAGGAGAAAAACTAGCTGACTGCTGAGAAGTTGCTACAACTGTTTGTGTCCCAGTACCAGTTAGGTTAGCATCAGCTGAACCATTTAGTGAAGCTACCGCAACCTGAGTACCAGTACCTACGAGAGAAGTCTCAGCTGGTATGTAGTTCTCAGTAATGCGAGAGTCACCACTCTCTAGTATTCGGGTATCACTACCCGATTCTAATATTCGATAACCGTCAGCCATAGTTTAGTATCTACCCTAAGCTAAAGTTAAATCAATATTCCCAGCGGCAAAGTCAATGGTGTC
>Ga0302126_10001719_pt1 | contig 12964 bp, 15 predicted proteins | sample CB4_20m_MG_FD_203108 | JGI IMG/M metagenome (GOLD analysis project Ga0302126, IMG submission 203108) | Marine microbial communities from Western Arctic Ocean, Canada - CB4_20m | ecosystem: Environmental > Aquatic > Marine > Oceanic | place: Canada: Western Arctic Ocean | collected 2017-09-24 | reverse complement strand
GGAGCCCTAAAGAATGAAAATTCGTAAAATGAAGACGAAGACGAAGACAACGACCTGACTGAGTGATAGCTGAAGCTTGCAAACCTCAAACAAGTATTACTGGTATTAGGAATCTTTATGACCTTACTGATCAAGAAATTAAAATTACCTTCAATCAAAAGAACCTATTTTCATTTCGTCCATTCATTTCCATTTCCATTTCCATTCCCATTAAAGACTGACTTGTATTTGTATAGACCTTTATATTACCAGAGACTGATTTGGCTGTTGTGGGCTTTCATTTGACGCAAAGTCGAAGCCATGAGGAGTGGTCAATGGACAATTCCTTACCGACCAGTTTCAGTTGGCTTGCTTTTATGTGGTAAGACTCACGAATCTCAGGCTTCCTGGATTGGTAGATTGTCGTGATTAATTAAAAGTGAAAATTCAGTAGCACTTATTATTAATTAATAAAACAATGTCAGCCAACAGAAGAATTACACGCTCAATTTAACCGTCAGAGTCGGAGCAGCCCACTGATCGAAGCCCGACCCCTCTTGAATCTAGTTATATCCCATCATCCCTGACAGATCCTAGTGATGAAGTTCGACAGATCGATCAAGGCAGACCTGGGCGCCAAATAATCCATGCAAATGAATATATTGCCGCGAGGCAAGCCCAGCATCTCGAGGCGCTGGATAGCAACAAGCCTTTGCAGAAGTTGTCTGAATTTAAGCCTAGAACTAGAAATAGAGTAACGAGTAAAATCTCCAAAGAGTCGAAGAGCCGGGTGAAAAGCAGTCCTAAGAAGAGAAGAGATCACGGAAAACAGAAGGTGAAGGAGACCTGGAGAGATAGACGTCACACCGAGTATATCAGCAGCGAGCCTTATGATTATCCTAGTGATCTCGAACTCCAACCCATAGATTACGAGAGCTATGAAGTAAATACCCCCCTTAAAAGGCAAATTCCGCGCACGGACAAAAGTAACGATGATGGTAACACTATTGACACCCACATATTGGCTCCTTATATTCCTTAAAACTTCATAGACCAAACGCACGTGATCAAATATCCGTTTGCTTAGTGCTTTGTCCTTTCCGGTATACCGCTGGGGTTGGATGGCCTCGCCAAGGGGGTCGAAAAGCTTGAAGGTGCCTTGCTGGAGTGTAGCAGATCTTGCAGGTGTGTCGTGTGCAGACTTAATGGGCTCGAGGACCCTCCCGAGTTCGACAATGCGCAGCTGGTCGAATTGAAGCTATAAATGCTTGTGAGCAAACTTCCTCTCGGCTGGTTGTTCAATCACCAGCTCAAAGCAATCAAGGTCTTGGAAGCGAGGTTCAAGTTGTTAGATGGCATGTGTCTCGCAGACGACATGGGTCTCGGAAAAACATTTACAGCCCTGGCCTTGTTCATGTACTTCCTCAAATGCAAGAAGATCATGATTGTTTGTCCCGTGATCAACATCTAAACCTGGCAGAAGGAAATCGCGAAATTTAACCAGAGGTGTACGGACGCAAAAGGTGATGTCTGTAAATACGAGTTGTACACTCTTGATGTGAATATGAGTCCCATTGAAAGGTACGAGCATCTCCTTGAGTGGTGGCATTCAAAAGACGCGACCTCTCGCATAATTCTCTGGTCGTATTCCTAGTTCAATGCGCACTTCGCTCCTTAAACTAACCGCGGCCTTCTGACTTGGGCTGACGGCTTGATCTTTGACGAGGCGCACGTAATGACAAACCCCATGGGTGCAAACTGGCAGACTGCTTATGCGATGACTACCGAGCTGAATCAGACCGCGAAAATGTTGCTGATGACTGGTACTCCTGTATAGAACTCCACGGCAGACATTGCTCCGCTCATAAGTTTGATGGACCCCAAGGGGGCGTCAGTTGTAGATTTTCGGACGAAGGACCATGCGCCACCAGGCAGTAAGCACATCGTACTCGGCCCTCTTATCCAGAGTAGTCCTGATCAAAGCGTTGTCGATGCCTGGAGAGCACTGTACACACGGAAGATGTTCTACAAAACATTCTTCTTCCGGAGAACAAAGACCACCGTGGCTCGCTTAAGGGAAACTCTGCAACCAAAGAACGAAGTGATCATCTGGATTAAGCTTTAAGATGAAGTGAGGACCGAGTACAAAGTCATCAAAAAGCGCCTCGGAAATGATTGCAGTGATGTGTTTAAGGCACTGGTGCTTTTACATCTGACCAGGGACTTGGAGGTGTTCCACGAGTCCATGAAGAAGAACTACAAGCCCGCTAAATGGCCACGGCTGCAGCAGTCAATCAAGAAGCTGAAAATACTCAGGGAAAATGACATGAAAGTCGCCAAAAGTATGGCTATCATGAAGCTCCTCGAGCACCTTCGAAAAACGCGTATCGATGATAAAATTCTTGTCTTCTCGCATTCAGTCAAATACCTGAAACAACTGTTTAAGGATCTGAAAGCGGCCACCAGTGCAGTGGGAAGCAGGGTGGAGTATGCTCCAAAACTGCTTATCGGAGAAATGCTACTTAAAGATAGGAACGCAGTCGTGAAGGCAATTTCGTAAGCCGGATCTTCTTTGCGAATCTTTCTGATCTCGACCTAGGCTGGGGGCACCGGTCTCAATCTGATGGCGGCCTCTCACGCCATCATAGTCGATGAACATTGGAACCCATCGTACCAAGCCCAGGCCGTCGACCGAATTCACCGGGAGGGGCAAATCGATGAAGTCAACATCTACCGCTTCGTGACCCGGGACACGATGGACCAAAGTATCCACCTCAAGCAGATCAGGAAGCAGTCGTTGCTGTAACGCCTGATATAGGGTGATGACAGGAGTCCTTCGGTTCGAATGCAATAGGAGCGCAATCTTTTATCGTCCACCAACTAAGAACGGGATGAGCATGATGTGAATGATTATTTAGTTCTTAATGATGACCGAGTAAGCATTGCTGAGTTGGGAGTCGGTGACAACTTCTCAAGCATCCTGACACTCTTCTTCGGTGATGAAAATGTCATTGGCTACACCAACCGCAGTAATTTGCATGATTCAACATTTTGATTGCCAAAAACTAATTATTAAAGTTTAAGAATTATAATTCCAAAACGAAACGAGCCTCTTTATCTCTACACCACGTAGAGATCTCTTTGAATCCTTTTTATTTTAGCAGTTCTGCCATCTTCTCTGCGAATACATGATTTACTCTTTTAAGATTCTTCAGATTAAACAGGAATAAATTTTTATGTCAGAATTGTGTTTATTTGATCAGATAGCCGAATTGGTGTTTTGGGCTAGCTAACTTATCAGATTTTTTAGATTATTTTTTATTTTAAAATTAATATCTTTATTTTATCTGAAGATATAAACGGTGCTGGGTGGATTCGAACCCAAAGGCTAGACGAGTTCAGTCTTAGGAGTGAACTCGTGGTCTTTCAATCCTTCCGGATAAGTTTTACGTTAGATGTATGCTACTTAAATTGTTCTTCTGTTTATTTTTTTGTGTTTTTCATTTTCGACTTCTGATATGTTTTTTGTTATTGTTGTTAATTAAGTTGTTCTTCTGTTTATTTTCAATTAATTAAATGAAATTTTCTCGAACGGATTTGGACATTATTGAAAAGTAGTTGCTAAGTATCACCACCAGGAGGAATGCGATGGAGGATACTGTCTCTCAGATGGCCCCTGCAACTCAAGTTATGAGTCCGGTGAGTCGGTTTGTGTATGCTTTTACTAAGCTTAATCAGTGTACGCAGGCTAAGATACTCAAAGAGTGGTTTGAGCTGCATCCGCCTTAATCGGTGAGTGAATAGAATACAGTAGGGGATGAATTTTGGAGTTTTTCGGCGTAGCGGCATTCAGAATGGGTTCCCACCGATGAAGAGTTCAGGCAAGTGATCTTTGACGACGGGTACGAAAGACTCCAGCGCATTTCACCTGATGTTTTGCCTCAACAAGCAATTGTGACATAGGGACAGGGAATGGGGAGTGGACCTGCCGGGACGTTGTCGTAGCCTTCTCAAGGAGTCGGTCAATTTGTTGGTGGACCACTCGATTAACTGCAGGCAGTTAAGGTCGAATTGTCTCTTGCAGTTGACGGTGCTTCGGAGTCAAGCAGCATCGTGGTAAGTATTCAACCAAGTTTTAATATTGAGTTTGTAGAATGATATTGATCCTAGTGATCTGCCTTTGTTCCTCCAAAATATGATCCTCGCGTCGATTAAGGAGTTGGAGAGAGCGGGGGATCGTCTTAATGCATACAGCTCTGGACGTCAAGCCTCTGAGATTCCTGGAAAAAAGGTGGTCAAGAGCGACAAGGAGTTAGAGGTCGAGGCAGAAATTAAGTCTTTGAATAAACGCCTGCTTGGCTACTAGTCCCGACTGCGTGAAGTTTCGAGACAACAAACAAGGATGACTCGGGGTCCAGTTGTACCTAAACGATCTACCAAAAAACGAACCAATCCTCTTAAGAAGACTGAGAAGTAAGGGCTGGTAAACTTGATAAGCAGCGATGAAGACAGTCAGGAAAGCATTCATAAGAGCATTAAGAAACATTCCAAGAAGGGTGGTGGAACTACGCCGAAGAAACACGGGTTCGAGTAGACCATCAGCAAGACCATCGATGCTTCCAACAAACAATGTTAGAATGAGCTCATTGGAAGGAACATGAACGATCTGCCTCCATCTTTGAATATAGGCAAAAGGACTTTCAGCAAGCACGAGTCTGATCAGAATGAGTTGAAAAACTCCCCAGTCAAGGATGTTGCTCCCAAATCTCCGCCGAAGACACTCGAGTAGCTCGGAAACTAAGCTCTGTAAGTAAACATGAACGCATTTTATTCTTTTTATCTAGAAACTCGCCAAGCCAAGAAGCAATTTACGATTCCGTCCGACAAAATTCTCATGCTAGCAAACTCAGTAATTTGTATCAGGATGTGATGTTTTCTGACATGTGTGACATTTGCTTAAGTAAGGTAGACACCCCTATTACGCCTTGCAAGTGTTCAAATCGGTTCTGCATCAGCTGCTTGAAAACATACACGGATGATAGGAAGGAGAGATATGGTGACGGTCCCTTTTATCCATGTCCAACCCAATGCCCAGAAGAATTTGAGTGGCCCCGAGCCCTCGATAATTTATGACAAGAAAACACTTTTATATGTCAAACTCTCCTTTTTATTTCCTCGATTTCCTTTCTTTTGATTTTCAGTGACTTTTCAGTGGCTATATTTTACTCATATTTCAGCGGAGTTTCAATTCGATCTTTATCAATTTTATTTTAATCAAATGTCGAAAAACAATTTACCACCAGATCTTTCTCAGTATTCGGACCAGGATGCGGCAACCTTTTAGATCAACGTGCAATTGGTGCTTGAGTAGCTCCAAATCCAGCAATATGAGAATATGTATATTGGCACCAATTATGAGCAGCTGTTTTCAAGGCTGATGTCGTCGGATATGCTCATTTTGGAGTCGATCATCATTCATTGGTTGTCATTCATTGGGAAGGCCGATGCGAGTCTCGAGCTGGACACTTATGGGGAAGAGTTTTTCAATTGGCTGGAAGACAATGAGGCTGATCATGACACAATGCGTCAAAATGGCCAGGTAATTGCTGATCTGCAATAAGTTCGCTCGGAAGCTTAGAGGAAATACATAGAAGATACTTCTCTGGCATAAACCGCTTATGAAACCGCAAGGAAGTCTGAAATGTATTTTGAAGATTGCTAGGGAGACCTCAAACAAGTCGTGGAGGGCCACTACGCATATGTGAAGGAATTGACCCTTGCATAGATTCGCCTTCGAGAGTAATAGACTGCTGATGAAATCGAAGCTGAGCAGTATGATATGGCTATGGCTCAAGCTCCAGCTTAGACTCCAGCTCCAGCTTAGACTCCAGCTCCAGCTTAGACTCCAGCTCCAGCTTAGACTCAAAGTGGGACTTCTTAGTCTATGAATGAGGTTGATCAAATCGTCGATGATTTACATGATCAAATCGATTCTTTTGTAGTCCAGATTTAAGCAAAATCTAAGTCACAGCTCATCGCCGAGTGGGTTAAGAACAACAGGCAAAATTCTTTCAAGTTTCAACAAGCGATGCTCGAGGCCTTCATGAGACTAGGAGATACCACTTTTCTCATGGCAAAAACCTTTCTGTAGGCAAATGACTGGAACCTCTGTACTGCTCTTGACAATAAGAGAGCAACTTATAAAATCACTCCTGACATTGAAAAGCAGAGTTTGCTCAGGAAGAGGCGCTACCCTTTCACTCATAAGACGACTGTCCCAGAAATGTGCCTTCCTTGCTTAGATGGGGTGATGCATTGTTAAGCTTGTATTTTGGGTGCTTGTGCTAGCTGCAACGAAAATAGACTCGCAACCCAGAAAAGTTCTCCTATCTCTTAAATGTCGCCAAATTTCGGAGCTCTTAGAAGTGCGTTGAACCAGGAGAATCCAAAAACTCAAGGTGGTCAAGGATCAAGTTTCGCCGCTAGCACGACTTCTACCGCTGGCCAAACAACTGCACCTACAAACAGCCCAGCTCAGGTTGTTTAAACTGCTTAGAGTACAACAGCTGCTCCAGCTGCTCCAGCTGCTCCAGCTGCTCCAGCTACTCCAGCTACTCCAGCTACTCCAAATTCTTAACTGTTGAAACAGTTACAGAATGATGATAAGGACAACAAGAAGCCGCCAAAGTAGTGATGTTGCAAATGAGTCATAGTAAGTTTACATTCATCCGAGTCGTTAACCGTGTTTATTTTAGTAGAGTTAGTTCAAGGTAGTTGATGTGGTATATTCGTCATTTGTATGTTTTATCTTTCAAGTTTAAGAATTCAATCAAGAAACAAACTCAACTCTCTGTTCTCATTTAATTGTATTCATTTCTTACACTCGTAACAACTTATTCACCAATCACCCTTATCTTATACATAGTGTTATATACATATTTAACCTCTTTTCGAGGTTATTAGTTATTCTTTAATTTCCTTTTACAATGCAGCAACAATTTCCGGTGGAATCCCTTGAGGTTTACGCGAACCAATCTTAGGTAGAACTCCCTGCCGAACTTCTCCAACTGCTCCTGACCCGAATAGACTAGCTGGTAGCCTAGCTTGACGAAGTGCTGGCCCACGAATACACGTCGCCTGATCATGAGGTCGTCACTCAGCACAAAGACAAGGTCGTCGCACTTAGAGCCAGAGTGATCACAGCCAGGAATGAGGGCGTCTTCGCGACCGATGGGGACTATGAGAAGTACATGGCGTTCAGAGAGAGTGCTCGAGCAGACCTCCTCATCTTCGAATTATACGGCAATAGTTTGTACCGTCATTTTAGAGACCAGCGGGACGCCCTGGCCTGGTTCGAACAGCATATTGGGACTTTCTGATTTTCTGCATTTCCTACCTTAAGAGGTTAATTTCTTAAGCATTCAATTTCATTCTGAAGTTGGTAATCAAGTACTTTGGTGTTAACATTTCAAACAATCTAAACTAAACTTTTCTTCATTTCTTCATTTCTTTTTGTTTCTGAAGGATGGTTTATAATTTTTTAATTTACTCGCTATTACTACTATTATGATTCAAAACCCTGCTTCAAACCGTGTCTACGCTTTCCAATGTCTCGAAATAAGAGTTGCTCAGCTTTTAGAAAATTGGTTGGATGCTGATCTGAAAGAGCTTTAGAAGCTCACTGATAAATTCCCTCACGTTTTCATGAGTTCTGCCCTCGGTAAATTCGCTCACGAAGCCATTCATGCCCTCGCCAGATTCATTAAAGGAGCCACTTATATTAAGAATTTGATCAACACCTGCTGTGGATTCCCCAATTTCTTGACCTATCCTGCTGATTTATTCAATACGCTCGCAGCTGAAATTGAGCTCCAAATCAACTTGTTGTGGGACGGATACATCCCTGCAAAAAAGCTGATCCGTGAAGGTATCGAAAAGTTGGACCAAGAGGCTCAGTCTTGAAGGTTTGAAGTTCCAATGAACAATTTGCTTATAACATAATGTTATTTGATAAAACTCAAGTTTTCAACTCAACTCTTATCTTCCTTCATTTACTTTTTGATTTCAATTCATTTCAGCATTTCCTCTCGATCAATTATAATTACTTAAATCTTCTCTAAACTTTCTTGGAAATGGCTATGATTATGAATCCACGTAGATTTGCTTGGCACGATTTTCACAACCAAGCAACGGTCTTGTTCCTTACGGCCGACGCTTTGTACGTCTGCTTCAAATCGAAGGGCTCAGACAAGTATTGGGCCAATCACTTCAAAAGCTTGCTAGACCTGAGATAGGGGCTCCTCCAACTGCAGAGTTTCATCTTCGAGGTCCGGGGCTAGAGCATGTTTTGGGATCAAGCTGACGAACATGATGTTGTGTATTTTCACGAATGGAGAGATATCATCGAGGGGCATCTCGAGGCGTATGCAGGGTTTTGTGAGAGTTTATCTGACCATATGGGGCTAATTTGAGGCGTAACAATTTGAACAACTTATGATTTCAACCAATTCAACTCTTCTCATTTATCCGATTCATTTCTATTTGCCTTGCCTTGTAATTACTTCTATTTTATTTGTTTCCATGATTACTGACCGCATCCGTGTCTAAGAGATCCAGCATGTGCTATAAAAAATTTAGAGTTTCAGGCTCATGATTAAGAAGATGGAGAAGCTCCCTCGTAAATACCCATACAGTTCCGGAGCCAAATTCGACCTCACTCATGTGAGACCTTCCATCGAAAGATACACTCAAAGAGTCAGAAGGCTGAGAGATTATATCGCAAACTGCGTACTGTAGAGAACTTTCACTTTTAACAGGAAAACTGACCGACAATACATTGAGTTCAGAGATGCTGCCAAGCTTAGACACTCAACGATAATGGAGGAATACCTCAATGAGTTTAAGCCGGTCTATGACTTGATTGATGCCCTCAAAGACGCTAATGCCATTGATATCCTTCAACCTCAGAACTGACGCCGAGATAAGTATCTACATCCACGGGCTAATTTATTATTTGAAACAGTTTTATCCCCAATAACACGGCCTGCCATAGCAAGTTCGCCATTCTGAACCAAACTCTCCTCTTCTTTTTTGATTTACCCTTCATTTCTTCTTCTTAGTACCACTCAATCTTTTTCCATCTTTCATTTGATCCTTTCCTTCCTTCTTAAACACTCGCTCTTTGATTTTTGTAATTGTTTTTTCTTAATTTTAACACCTAATGTCAGCATTCATACCATCGAGTGGTCTATCGAGTGGTCTATCGAGTGATCTAGCGATTTTCTTAGGACAGCAAGTCCCCGAAGCCAAGGAAGAGAACAAGCCGGTAACCTTTGTCATAAAAGAACCCTCTGATTTTCAAGAAGCACCGCATTGCGCCTAGCCACAAGCTCAGCCTGATGAACAAGCCGCTTGCGGTCACGTGAAGTAAAATCAGGTAGATTGTGGTACTTTGATCACTGGTCCTGAAGAAACCGACCACTACGCCATGTCTATCGCCTACAAAAGCTACACCGGAGAGACTGAGCCAGCTCATCTTCATTTGAGCAACTTGAGGTAGATTGATGTCAATATCAGGAACAAAAGTAACAAAGAAGCCAGGCTTGATAAGTTTGAAATTTTACGGGCTTACCTTGTATTAAAGGCTAAGGCTGAAGCGGATAATAAAGCTAAGGCTGAAACTGAGAAAGCTCTGGCTGCGGATGAGAAGAAAGCCAGAAACCTTCGGAAGAACAAGAAACATCGAGACAAGAAAAAGGCTAAAAAGCTCCTTTAACTTGGTGAGCCCTTGAATTTTCCTCCAAGCATCAACCCTTAAAGTTGATTTTTGATTCGTAACCCAAACAATTTAACTTGCGATACCAAACTAAAACTTCTTTCCATTTCTTTCATTTGATCCTTTCCTTCTCTCAAGTACTTACTCTTTCAAACCATACTCACTCAAAGCCAAATCTTCTTTATTTCGGTTCTTTTCAATTCTTTAAACTTAAGCATTCAATCTTTGATTAAGCTTGTAACTATTTTTTAATCTCTACTTTTCAATGGAATCTGTTCCGCAATCTTAAAATACCGACAGGATTTATAACCGTAGCTAAGATTTCAGCTTGCTAGAAGCCAGAAATTCTTGGTTTTTCAACAGGGTCGACGCTGATCTTGATAGGCTTTAGAATATCGGTCCAAGTTCTTTATTCGATCTGACTGAACCCAGATTATCCTTCATTTCGCTCATTGAAGGATCTGATTCGATTAAGGTTTCTCTCACCACTGCCCGCGCATTACCTTACTTCTTCACCTTATCCGAGGAGGACTACACTGAGCTCAGAGATGAGTTTTCGATTTAAATCGACAATTTGTGGCATGACTACCTCCAATTGAATTAGCCGCTTGATGAAGTGCTCCAACAACTTTGAGTGCTGGCTGATTGATGTAATTTTTGCTCCATAAACAAATGCTTTAAGTTAAGTTCGATCTCAAAACTCTCTTTTCTATTTTTATCTTCAATTTCATTCTCTAAGCACTCGCACTTTGATTAAGCTTGTAATTTATTTATTTCTTAATGTTTACTCACTAATGCCACCCGCAGTTCCCTTTCCTATCCGTATCTTAGAATTCAACAGACTCTCTCGTGGTTGCACGAGGTTTCTCGGCATGGTCAATCTTAATCTAGCTGATTATCAGGCGCCCAGTCTTATTCGTGCAAATATCGTTGAAGTCAGGACATCAGTCATTAATCTAAATGATTCCATCATCCATGCTCGTGATTTTAATTACATCTAGACCCTCTCCGAGGGGGATTACATTGATATCAGAGCTGATATTGCGTTCTTACTCCTTGAATTGAAGCAAGTTTTTGACTTTTTGAGTTCGCCTGCTAACTGGGGCCAGCTTGAGTGATGACAGGTGTTCCAAATCAGTACTTCATCATTGTATGTTGCCTCATAAAATAAACCTTTTCAAGTTTCAAAGACTCTCTTTTCCATTTTCATTTAATTTTCCATTTAATTGCGTATCCTTCTTACTTTGTTATTAATATTTGAATTTAAATGCCAAAAAAGAGCAAGAAGACTATTGCCATTGATAAGGCTGCGGAGAAAGAGGCTAAGAGGGCTGGCAAAGATCGTAAGTCGTTGATGCCTGAAACATAAGACATTCTCGATATCTTACCCGAGACCAGACTACGGCCTAGAAAAAGCATCTCGTAGAAGCCTCTTCATAAAGAAGACAAGACTCTACAGTACGATCCACAGCCTCAGGATCAACTTCTTAGCTTTATGAAAGTGTAGGCGTCATTCCGGCTATAGAATCCGACCAAGGATAATAGCCCCTGTAAGACCATGGAGCAGCACATTGAACGGAAGCGCGATGAAGCTCGATAAAGTCGTGAGTTTTACGCTGCGCTCTAAAGGAACAGAGTCAATAGGAACATGCGATCACAGTCATTGCCTCGTTTAAAGTAAGATGTACCGCGCAAAGTTTTGAAAATTACGAATGCCCGCAACATGCCAATGCTCCGACTGGACTTGGAGGATGTCGAGGATTTAACAGTCGAACAGTCCCGAGTCATTCGACGGGTACAGCCAGTAAGGGATAACATTCCTATTATTGGTCAGAGGCGAAGCAAGCAACAAGTCTAAAGGCAAAATATCCTGAATGGTAATAGCCCATCCCCTGTCCCACCTTCGATGAACATGAGGAGAAGGAGGACATCGTTAGTGGCACCTCGGCCAAGTAAGGTTAAAAAGCCCGAGGCCAAGGTCGAAACTGGTTCTTAGACTCGATCGTCAGCCCATTTCTAGAAGTCATAGCCTCAAGTGGAAGAGGCCGAGGAGGATGCTTAGATCCCGTCCTCCTATGCGTGATCGAGTTGTCATTTGGCCAAAAAGCACCAAGCCAAGGTCGAGCCTGGATTATTGCTTGCCAGTGCCATCTGCTAGCAAGACCCAAGTGATGCCGATGCTGTTGATTACCCATGTATTTGTTACGGAGGCTATGGAGTTCTTCCATCTACCAAGCCTCAAGTGGGAGAAGCCGAGGATCCGTCCTAATATGTTTGATCCAGTTATCATATTTGAATTATCAATTTTGAATTATCTATCATAATACCTTTATATTCATATTTTTTCTTGAATAGTTCGATGGGATAGTCGTTGGAACTCTGGGCTCGATATCAGTTTGTGATTTCTGGCTCTGGGTTCGAGCTCCTATCTCCTTCATTCTTTTGGTCATTTTCATATATTGGTATATATAGTACTACCTTTGGTCATTTCTTTCATTTCATTTTGCCGCAATTATTATTTTTATGTCTTCGATTGACAACATATTCGATTTTGTTGATAGCATTCTCAACAGTGATGGGGTCAACTTGGCTTTCGATAAGTGCTCGAGGGTCTTGAGCGCGGTGTCGTATAAAAGTAGCGTCAGTCCAGGCACCCTCATTCAACTATTGCTCGTACTACTGGCGATGGGCGCGATGGGCATGGTCTATTTGAGCCCTCATTTTAAGGACGTTGTCCTGCGCGTCATTTGCATAATTTACCCAGTTGTCAAGACTTTGGACACCCTCGAAGGGGACGATCCAGTCTTATTGAAGGCCTGGCTCTCTTACTGGCTGGTCTATGCGTTGCTTCGGATCGCGAGGAGGGTATGCAAGCTTGATCAGAGTCGATTACCATATATCTGCTTTGTTGAAGTTGCCTTCTTCATCTGGCTTTAGCACCCAAGTTTTTGCGGGGCGTAGAAATTGATAGGATGGCTGTTGAGGCTCTGCAACCACCAGATCTGCATGCAGCGGATGTGCTATCGGTTTGAGTGCTCTGTCAAGCTGGGGCTCTACAACTTGATGAGAGGCCGGGACATCTATGGTCCTCACCAACCTATCTTGGCTCTGCCTGAAGCACCTGTGTTTTGAGGATTGTGGTTTATTTCATGTGGTTGTTATTATTACTTTTAATTAACTTTTAATCGTTGAAATGGTCATTCTGGGGGT
>Ga0302126_10001715_pt1 | contig 12981 bp, 7 predicted proteins | sample CB4_20m_MG_FD_203108 | JGI IMG/M metagenome (GOLD analysis project Ga0302126, IMG submission 203108) | Marine microbial communities from Western Arctic Ocean, Canada - CB4_20m | ecosystem: Environmental > Aquatic > Marine > Oceanic | place: Canada: Western Arctic Ocean | collected 2017-09-24 | reverse complement strand
ACTTAATGTGTCTTGCATAAAGTGCTTTGGGCTCGTGTTTTTTGCGAGGTTGTCAAAGACCGTAGGTACGAAAGTTTAATTGTAATAAGCCTACGCAGATGGCGGTACCCTAAGGGATAGCATCCTGATAGAGGTCATCGTTTTGTTGGTATTAAATTTATTTAATACTTTTATTTAACGGAAGGAGAAGACCTTGAGTCTGAATCTTGATGAAAAAAAGGCAGTAGTTGCTGAAGTTAGCAAACAAATTGAAAATGCTCAATCTATTATTCTTGCAGAATATCGCGGAGTAGATGTTGGGAATATGACAAGCCTAAGAGTTAAAGCCAGAAATTCTGGCGTGTATTTAAAAGTGCTCAAAAATAAGTTGGTTAAAAGAGCGATTGAAGATACACCCTTTTCTTTGTTGTCCGAAGATATGGTTGGCCCCTTAGTGTTTGGTATTTCTGATGATCCTGTATCGGCAGCTAAAGTTTTAAATGACTTTGCTAAAGAAAATGATTTGTTTGTTATTAAATCAGGAGCAATGCTTAATGAAAGGTTAGATGCCGATGCAATTAAAGCATTAGCGTCATTGCCAAGTCGAGAAGAATTACTAGCAAAACTATTGGGAACAATGCAAGCACCAATTGCAACTTTTGTACGTACTTTAAACGAAGTACCAACAAAATTTGTAAGAGGGTTAGCAGCGGTTCGTGACCAAAAACCTGCGTAATCATTCTATGACAGGGCTTATTTAAACTATTAGGAGTAATAAATTATGGCTATCTCAAAAGAAGATATCTTAGAAGCAGTTGGATCAATGTCTGTTCTTGATTTGTCTGAATTAATTAAAGAAATGGAAGAAAAATTTGGTGTATCAGCAGCAGCAGCAGCAGCAGCACCTGCAGCAGCAGCAGGTGGAGCAGTAGCAGCTGAAGAAAAAACTGAATTCGATCTTCATCTATCAGGAATTGGTGATAACAAAGTTAACGTAATTAAAGCAGTAAGAGAGATTACAGGTTTAGGACTTAAAGAAGCTAAAGATATCGTTGACGCAGCGCCGAAAGTTGTAAAAGAAGCTCTTGACAAAGCTTCCGCTGACGAAGCACTGAAAAAGCTAACTGAAGCCGGCGCAACAGCTGAACTTAAGTAGTTAATATAAAAGAAAAGGCTGGATCCTTTAAATAAGGGTTCAGCCTTACTTTATTTTAAAAAAGAGTTTATATAAGAGAAAGTTTGTAAAAGTTTTTTCTTATATCGATTGTTAATCCTGGAGATGCTATGAGCTATTCGTTTACCGAAAAAAAACGTATTAGGAAAAGTTTTGCGAAGAGAGAAACAGTACTTGAGATTCCTTACCTTTTGGCAATGCAGCTTGAGTCTTATAAGGCCTTTCTTCAAAGAGAAGTGAAGGTTGAAGACAGAGAGATTGCTGGACTAGAGTCGACCTTTAATACCCTTTTTCCAATATCAAGTCATTCTGGGAATGCGAAACTTGATTACGTGAGCTACAACCTCGGTAAAGAAGTGTTTGATGTTAAGGAATGTCAGCAAAGAGGCTTAACCTATGCTGTTCCCTTGAGGGTAAAGGTTCGCCTTACTATAATGGACAAAGAGGCATCGCAACCAACAATCAAGGAAGTAAAGGAGCAAGAAGTTTACATGGGTGAGATTCCCTTAATGACACAAAATGGGTCGTTTGTGATTAATGGGACTGAGAGAGTTATTGTGTCTCAACTTCATAGAAGTCCAGGAGTATTCTTCGAACATGACAAAGGTAAGACACATAGCTCAGGTAAATTGCTCTTCTCAGCAAGAGTAATACCTTATCGTGGTTCATGGCTAGATTTTGAATTTGATCCGAAAGATTACCTATATTTCAGAATTGATAGACGAAGAAAGATGCCGGTCACAACATTACTTAAGGCTTTAGGACTATCTTCGGAAGAAATTTTGTCTACTTTTTATGATCTTGATACATTCGAGATTAAATCTAATGCTTTCCAGTTTCATATCATCCCTGAACGATTTAGGGGTGAGATCGCTAAATTTGATATAAAAGATAAAAAAGGCAATGTGATCATTGCAAAAGATAAGCGCATAACGGTGAAGCACATTCGAGAAATTGAAAAAGCTGGAATAAAAACTATTAGTGTTGATTCGGATTATCTCGTTGGTAGAAAAATTTCAAAAGCAATTATTGATAAAGACAGCGGTGAAGTTATTGCTGAGACAAATGCTGAGATAACAGAAGAGTTGATAGAAAAGCTATTGGAATTAAAAGTTCCGGAATTTAACACGCTCTATTCTAATGATTTGGATCACGGCGATTTTCTATCACAAACTCTTGCGTCTGATGACGTACCAGACCAATATAGTGCAAAAGTTGCCATTTATCGTATGATGCGACCCGGTGAGCCTCCAACAGAAGATTCAGTTAACGGATTATTTGAAGGGTTATTTTTCAATGCTGATCGTTATGATTTGTCTAACGTGGGAAGAATGAAATTTAACCGAAGAGCTTTCCCAAAAACATACGACCAATATGCTGAGTGGATGAAAAGATTTCATGATGGCGTAGGTGACAAGGACGAGACAGGAGAGTCGATTCTATCTCATCAAGATATCCTGGCCGTTGTTGGTTTGTTAATTGAGCTTAGAAACGGAAGAGGTGAGATTGACGACATTGACCATTTGGGAAATCGACGAATCCGATCGGTTGGAGAGTTAGTAGAAAATCAATTCAGAACGGGCTTAGTAAGGGTTGAAAGAGCAGTTAAAGAGAGGTTGGGTCAGGCCGAAGCAGACAATTTAATGCCTCACGACTTGATTAACTCTAAACCAATATCCAGTGCAATTAGAGAATTTTTTGGCTCCTCACAACTTTCACAGTTTATGGATCAAACAAACCCGTTATCAGAAATTACTCACAAAAGAAGGGTTTCTGCTCTAGGCCCTGGTGGCTTAACAAGAGAGCGTGCTGGCTTTGAAGTAAGAGACGTTCACTCAACTCACTATGGGAGAGTTTGTCCAATCGAAACTCCTGAAGGTCCAAATATTGGCCTTATTAATTCGCTTGCTATGTTTGCAAGAACAAATAAGTACGGCTTTTTAGAAACTCCTTACAGAAGGGTTGAGGGTGGTAAAGTCACTGCTGACATAGAGTATCTATCTGCTATTGAAGAAAGCGACTATACAATTGCGCAAGCAAATTCTGAATTAGGCACAAATGGTAAATTTAAAGAAGAGTTAGTTTCATCAAGATATAAAAATGAATTTACGATGGCTGGAAATGATAGCGTTGATTTTATGGATGTTGCACCAGGGCAAATTGTTTCGGTTGCTGCGTCTTTGATTCCATTTCTAGAACATGATGATGCGAACAGAGCATTAATGGGCGCAAACATGCAAAGACAGGCTGTGCCCTGTCTTAGAGCAGAGAAAGCGCTAGTAGGAACTGGGATTGAGAGAACTGTTGCTATGGATTCTGGCACAACGGTTCAGGCAAAAAGAGGCGGAATTGTCGATTATGTAGACTCAAACCGAATTGTAGTTAAAGTAAATGAAAAAGAAACTGCTCAAGATGGTATTGGTGTAGATATTTATAATCTTACTAAATACACAAGATCCAACCAAAATACCAATATCAATCAAAAACCCTTAGTTCGAATGGGAGATAAGATTGACAGAGGCGCTGTAATTGCTGATGGAGCATCAACAGATCTAGGTGAGTTAGCTCTTGGACAAAATATGTTGGTTGGTTTTATGCCATGGAATGGTTACAACTTCGAAGATTCAATTCTTATATCAGAGCGAGTTGTTTCAGATGACAGATATACCTCAATTCATATCGAAGAACTGTCTGTTGTGGCTAGAGACACTAAGCTTGGACCAGAAGAGATAACTCAAGATATTTCTAATCTTTCTGAGCGAATGATTGGTCGTTTAGATAATGCTGGAATCATTTTTATTGGGGCAGAAGTTGAGGCCGGTGATGTGTTAGTTGGAAAAGTAACACCTAAAGGTGAGACACAATTAACTCCAGAAGAAAAGTTATTAAGAGCTATTTTTGGAGAAAAAGCTTCTGACGTTAAAGATACAAGTCTTAGAGTACCTTCAGGAATGTCTGGAACTATTATTGATGTTCAAGTTTTCACTAGAGAAGGTATTGATAGAGATGACAGAGCAGAGCAAATAATTGGAGATCAATTGATAGCATTCAAAAAAGATGTTGCTGACCAATTAAGAATTGTTGAGAGTGATATTTTCGGACGTATTGAAAAGATACTTCTTAACAAGGTTGCTGTAGGTGGACCAAAAGGAATAAAGAAAGGCGACAAACTTAGCAAGGAAAAATTAGCTGAGCTTGGTAAATATGAGTGGTTTGATATTAGGGTTTCTGACGATAAAGATTCCAAGCAATTGGAAGCTATGAAAGAAAGTTTTAATTTTGCTAAGAAGGAATTTGATAATCGCTTTGAAGAAAAGAAAAGAAAGCTAACGCAAGGCGATGAACTTCCACCAGGCGTACAAAAGATGGTAAAAGTCTATTTAGCAGTTAAAAGAAGAATTCAGCCAGGAGATAAAATGGCTGGACGCCACGGAAACAAAGGCGTTATTTCAAAAATTGTTCCTGTTGAAGACATGCCATATATGGCAGATGGAAAGACCTTGGATATTGTATTAAATCCATTAGGCGTTCCTTCACGAATGAATATCGGTCAAATCTTAGAGGTTCATTTAGGCTGGGCTGCAAAGGGCTTAGGCGATCGAATTGATGAAATGATGAGAAGTAATACTAATATTGCTGAGGTAAGAAAATTTTTAGACAAAATTTATAACACCTCATCCGGTAAGGGTGAAGATATTCAAAGCTTAAAAGATAATGAGGTGAAAGAGTTAGCAGAAAATCTTTCTAATGGCGTACCATTTGCTACTCCAGTTTTTGATGGTGGCGCGGAATCGGATATTCAGCAGATGTTGGATTTAGCATATCCCGACGAAAGCGACCATACGAAAATCTTAAATTTTGCAGCCAACAAGACTCAAGTACGTTTATTTGATGGGAGAACTGGTGAAAGTTTTGAAAGGCCAGTTACGGTTGGATATATGCATGTATTAAAACTTCATCATTTGGTTGATGACAAGATGCATGCTCGATCTACTGGACCGTATTCATTAGTCACACAGCAACCATTGGGCGGAAAAGCTCAGTTTGGTGGGCAGCGATTTGGCGAAATGGAGGTTTGGGCACTTGAAGCATATGGGGCATCTTACACATTGCAGGAAATGCTGACAGTTAAATCAGATGATGTAATGGGTAGAACTAAAGTTTACGAGAATATTGTTAAAGGCGAACATAAGATTGATGCTGGCATGCCAGAATCATTCAATGTGTTAACAAAAGAAATTCGCTCTTTAGCGATTGATATTGATCTTGATAGAAACTAGGAGATAGGACATGAAAGCATTATTAGATCTATTTAAACAAACTACTCAGTCTGAGGAGTTTGATGCTATTAAAATTGCTTTAGCTTCTCCTGAAAAAATCAGATCATGGTCGTATGGTGAGGTTAAGAAGCCTGAAACAATTAATTATCGAACCTTTAAACCAGAGCGGGACGGTTTATTCTGCGCTAAAATTTTTGGCCCAGTTAAAGACTATGAATGTTTGTGTGGAAAGTATAAACGCTTAAAACACAGGGGTGTTATTTGTGAAAAATGTGGTGTTGAAGTAACTCTCTCGAAAGTTCGAAGAGAGAGAATGGGTCATATTGATCTTGCGAGCCCAGTTGCACACATATGGTTTCTTAAGAGCCTCCCTAGTCGGCTTGGAATGGTTCTTGATATAGCATTAAGGGATATTGAGAGAGTACTGTACTTTGAAGCGTACATGGTCGTAGATCCAGGCATGACACCGTTAACGCGAGGACAATTGCTCACTGAAGATGATTACATGGCAAAAGCTGAAGAATTCGGTGATGAATTTACAGCTGTTATGGGAGCTGAAGGCGTAAAAGAGCTTTTGAAGTCTATTAATATTCCATCTGAAATAGAAAGAATGGCTGCTGACATGGAGGCCACAGGATCAGAAGCAAAAATTAAGAAAATTGCCAAGAGACTTAAAGTGCTTGAAGCTTTCCAGAAGTCAGGAATTAAGCCTGAGTGGATGATTCTAGAGATACTTCCCGTACTTCCTCCTGAGTTAAGACCTTTAGTACCTTTGGATGGCGGACGGTTTGCAACCTCAGATCTTAATGATCTTTATAGAAGAGTTATTAATAGGAATAACCGTCTTAGAAGATTGCTTGATCTTAGGGCGCCGGAAATTATCGTAAAAAATGAAAAAAGAATGCTTCAGGAGTCAGTTGACTCACTTCTCGATAACGGTAGACGTGGGAAGGTCATGACGGGGGCCAATAAGAGACCTCTGAAGTCATTGGCTGATATGATTAAAGGGAAGGGTGGACGATTCAGGCAAAACTTATTAGGGAAGCGTGTTGATTATTCTGGCCGTTCTGTAATTGTTGCAGGACCAGAGTTGAAGCTTCATCAATGTGGACTTCCTAAAAAGATGGCTTTGGAGCTATTCAAGCCATTTATCTTTAATAAATTGGAGTTGCTAGGACTTGCTACAACCATAAAAGCAGCCAAGAAGAAAGTTGAAGAAGAAGGTCCTGAGGTTTGGGATATCCTTGAAGATGTTATACGTGAACATCCAGTGCTTTTGAATAGAGCTCCAACACTTCATCGCTTGGGTATTCAGGCCTTTGAACCTGTATTGATTGAAGGCAAAGCCATTCAATTACATCCTCTTGTATGTTCTGCATTTAATGCTGACTTTGATGGCGATCAAATGGCTGTTCATGTACCTCTTTCAATTGAGGCCCAAATGGAAGCTAGAACTTTAATGCTGGCATCTAATAATGTATTGTCACCTGCAAACGGTGAGCCAGTTATCGTTCCCTCTCAAGATATTGTTCTTGGTTTATATTATATGACACGAGAAAAAATAGCTGCTAAAGGTGAGGGGATGAAGTTCTCTGATATCAATGAGGCTCGTCGTGCATACGACCAAGGATTTGTTGATCTTCATGCAAAAGTCACAGTTCGTGTAGATGAATATGAATTGAACTTTGATAACAGTAAGACGTTAAAAGTTAATAGATATGAAACTACCGTTGGAAGGGCTTTATTATCAGAAATACTTCCCCACGGATTAGCTTTTGAAAACATCAATAAAACGTTAAAGAAAAAAGAATTATCAAAGCTAATCAATTTAAGCTTTAGAAAGCTTGGAATCAAAGAGACTGTGATTTTAGCCGACCAACTTATGTATACAGGCTATAAATTTGCAACTAAAGCAGGTATGTCAGTGACTGTTCATGACATGCTTGTCCCATCCGAAAAGGTTGACCTTATTTCTGACGCAGACCAAGAGGTGCAAGAGATTGAAAATCAATACTCTTCTGGTTTAGTGACTCAGGGCGAGAGATATAATAAGGTAGTAGATATTTGGGGACGTGCTGGAGACAAAATTGCTGATGCAATGATGAGAAAGCTCAAAGAAGAAACTGTTATTGGTCACGATGGAAAGGTTGTAAAAGACGACAAAGGAAACGACTTAAAACAAGAGTCATTCAATGCGATTTATATGATGGCAGATTCTGGAGCAAGGGGTTCAGCGGCTCAAGTTAGACAATTAGCTGGTATGCGTGGCTTGATGGCTCGTCCAGATGGATCAATCATTGAGACGCCAATTAAAGCAAACTTTAGAGATGGATTGAATGTTCTACAATATTTTATTTCAACTCATGGAGCTAGAAAAGGTTTAGCAGATACTGCACTTAAAACAGCTAACTCAGGCTACCTTACAAGGCGTCTTGTAGATGTAACTCAAGACTTGGTAGTCCAGGAGCATGATTGTGGAACCGATGAAGGGCTGGTTACTAAAGCGCTTGTTAAGGGCGGTGAAATAGTTGAGCCGCTAAGTGACCGTATACTCGGTAGAGTGGCAGCGCTTGAAGTAATGAATCCAGAAACTCAAGAAGTGTTATACCCAGCCGGAACATTACTATCCGAAGATGAGGTAGAGAAGATTGAAAGTTTAGGTATCGATGAAGTTAAAGTTCGAACAGCTCTTACGTGTGCAACAAGATACGGTATTTGTGCTAAGTGTTATGGTCGAGATCTAGGTCGTGGCAACTTAATAAATCAAGGAGAGGCGGTAGGTGTTATTGCTGCTCAGTCTATTGGTGAGCCTGGAACACAGTTAACGATGAGAACTTTCCATATTGGTGGCGCGGTTTCAAGAGCGGCATCAGTGAGTCAAATCGAAGGAAAGTCAGCTGGTACCGTTAGATTTACCTCTACTATGCGATACGTTACAAATGCAAGGAACGAGAAAGTAGTGATTTCCCGTAACGGAGAATTCTTGATCGAAGATGATTCCGCAAGAGAAAGAGAAAGACATAAAGTGCCATACGGTGCAACACTGCTTGTAAATGATGGAAAATCTATCAAAGTAGGAGAGGTAATGGCAACATGGGACCCTCATACAAGACCTATCATTTCAGAGTATGCAGGACGTGTGAAATTTGAAAACGTTGAAGAGGGCATTACTGTTTCCAAGCAAATAGATGAGGTTACTGGCTTATCATCTTTGGTGGTAATAGAATCTAAAACTAAAGTAGGTCAATCAAAAGGAACAAGGCCGCAAATTAAACTTTTAGATAGTAATGGAGAGGAGGTAAAACTCCTTGCTTCGGATAATTCTGTGAATGTTACATTCCAGTTAAAATATATCATCACAGTCGCAGACAATCAGGATGTAAAAGTAGGTGACGTATTAGCTAGAATACCTCAAGAGTCTTCAAAAACACGAGATATTACTGGTGGTTTACCACGTGTTGCCGAATTATTTGAAGCACGTTCCCCTAAAGATGCAGGAGTGCTAGCTGAAGTAACGGGTACGGTATCATTCGGAAAAGACACTAAGGGTAAACAAAGACTAGTCATCACTGACGCAGATGGGGAAGCAAAAGAATTCCTAATACCTAAAGACAAGCATGTCACTGCTCATGATGGTCAAATTGTAACTCAGGGCGAGGTTATTGTAGATGGTCCTGCAGATCCAGCAGACATACTTAGGCTTCAAGGAAGAGAAGCGCTTGCAAGATATATTATTGATGAAGTGCAAGATGTATACCGTTTGCAAGGGGTGAAAATAAATGACAAGCATATTGAGGTAATCGTAAGACAAATGCTACGTAGAGTAAGGGTAGTAGAAAAAGGTGACACTACGTTTATTCCTGGAGAAGAGTTAGAAAGAGCAGAAATACTGACAGCTAATGAAGCAATTGCTGCTCAAGACAAACAACCTGCTAAATTTGAATATGTGCTCAAAGGTATTACAAAAGCTTCTTTAGCAACCGATTCGTTTATATCAGCAGCATCGTTCCAAGAAACAACTAGAGTTCTTACCGAAGCAGCTATTTTAGGTAAACGCGATGAACTAAGGGGCCTAAAAGAGAATGTGATTGTTGGCCGATTAATACCGGCTGGATCAGGTATGGCACATCATTTAAATAGAAAGGAAGCAGCAAGAATTAAAGCTGAGGCAGTTAAACAAAGTGCTGAAATGACGAGCCTTGAAAAGGCTGAGGCTATTTTTGCTTCAGATGATGAGGTTAAGCCAATTTCCATTGAAGCTTCAGCATCAACAGATGTATCAGGAGATAATTCTGAGGTAGAGATGCCAACTGAATAAATTTTCAGTTGACAATAAGACAGAAGCAAAATACAATTCTCGCCTTTTCTAGCATTAGTCTGGAAAAGACGAGATTAAGTTAATTTAAATAAATAAGGATAGGCAATGCCCACGATAAACCAGTTAATTCGGAAGCCAAGAAAAAGAATTATTGAAAAAAGTAAGGTGCCAGCTCTTGAAGCATCTCCTCAAAAAAGAGGGGTTTGTACCCGCGTGTACACAACAACACCAAAAAAACCTAACTCAGCTTTAAGAAAAGTAGCAAAAGTTAGGCTAACAACTGGCTATGAAGTAATTAGTTATATCGGTGGTGAAGGCCATAACTTACAAGAACATTCTGTTGTGCTACTTCGAGGAGGACGAGTGAAAGATCTTCCTGGTGTTCGTTATCACATGGTAAGGGGCAGTTTAGATACATCAGGGGTTAAAGACAGAAGACAATCACGCTCTAAGTACGGTACAAAACGTCCAAAAGAGGCTTAATAATTTAAAAGGTTACTTGATATGCCAAGAAGAAGAGAAGTCCCAAAAAGAGAAATACTGCAAGATCCAAAATTTGGAAGCCAAGAAGTTTCTAAATTCGTTAATGTATTAATGGTTAGCGGTAAAAAATCTGTTGCTGAAAGAATCATTTATGGTGCTTTCGATCAAGTTCAAACTAAAAGCGGTAAAGATCCGATTGAAGTTTTCTCGTTAGCAATTGACAATCTCCGACCAGTTGTTGAAGTTAAGAGTCGAAGAGTGGGTGGGGCGAATTATCAAGTTCCTGTGGAAGTTAGACCTCAAAGAAGATCGGCGCTAGCAATGAGGTGGCTCAAAGAGGCAGCTGTAAAAAGAGGTGAAAAATCAATGGATCTACGCCTTGCGGCAGAAATTTTAGAAGCATCAGAAAGTAAAGGTGCGGCTATGAAGAAAAGAGAAGAAGTCCATAGAATGGCAGAAGCAAACAAAGCATTCTCACATTTCCGTTTTTAATTTTTAAGTAAAAGGTTGACTTAAGTGGCTCGCAAAACTCTCATAAATAGATACAGAAACATTGGTATTAGTGCGCACATTGATGCTGGTAAAACAACAACAACAGAAAGAATCCTTTTGTATACTGGGATCACGCATAAGATTGGAGAAGTCCATGATGGTGCCGCTACTATGGACTGGATGGAACAAGAACAGGAAAGAGGCATAACAATTACCTCTGCTGCAACAACTTGTTTCTGGAGTGGAATGGGTAAGCAGTTTGATGAGCATAGAATTAACATTATCGACACCCCTGGTCACGTTGACTTTACTATTGAAGTTGAGCGTTCGATGCGTGTGCTTGATGGAGCATGCATGGTTTACTGTGCTGTGGGTGGGGTTCAACCACAATCAGAAACAGTTTGGAGACAAGCAAACAAATACAAGGTGCCGAGAATGGCTTTTGTGAATAAAATGGACAGAGCTGGAGCAGACTTTTTTAAAGCTTACGATCAAATGCGCTCACGCCTCAAGGCAAATCCAATCCCTATTCAGGTTCCTATTGGAGCAGCCGAAACATTTACTGGAGTTGTAGATCTGGTGAAAATGAAGGAAATAATTTGGAATGAAGAGGATAACGGAGTAACTTTTGAATATAAAGATATTCGTGATGACCTCAAAGAAGAGTGCCAAAAATGGCGTGAAAACATGCTTGAGTCAGCAGCAGAGGCAAATGAAGATTTAATGAACAAATATCTTGAGACAGGAGATTTGTCGGAAGTTGAAATTAAGCAAGGGCTTAGAGAAAGAACTATCTCAAATGAAATTGTACCCATGCTATGTGGCTCAGCCTTTAAAAATAAAGGTGTTCAAGCAATGTTAGACGCAGTGATTGAGTTGATGCCTTCACCTCTTGACGTCCCCCCTATGCCTTGCATTGATGAAGCTACAGAAAAAGAAACAACCCGTGAGGCTTCGGACTCAGCACACTTCTCTGCGTTAGCTTTTAAAATTATGACTGATCCATTTGTGGGTCAACTTATTTTCTTTAGAGTTTACTCAGGAGTAGTTAAGGCAGGTGACACCATTTACAACCCAATTAAAGGAAAGAAGGAAAGGCTGGGACGTATTTTACAGATGCATGCTAATAACAGGGAAGAGATTAAAGAGGTTTATGCGGGAGACATTGCAGCAGCTGTAGGTTTAAAAGACGTAACTACAGGCGATACTTTGTGCACTGAGAAAAATGCAGTAATTTTAGAGCGAATGATATTTCCTGAGCCCGTTATTCATGTAGCTGTTGAACCTAAAACAAAAGCTGACCAAGAAAAAATGGGTATAGCATTAGGAAGGCTGGCTCAAGAAGACCCTTCATTTAGAGTTAAAACCGATGAAGAAACTAACCAAACTATTATTTCTGGTATGGGTGAGCTTCATCTTGAAATTCTCGTTGATAGAATGAAAAGGGAATTTGCGGTAGAAGCCAACATCGGGTCCCCACAAGTTGCCTATAGAGAGGCGATTAAGAAGTCAGTTGAGCAGGAAGGTAAGTTTGTTAAACAATCAGGCGGTAAAGGTCAGTATGGCCACGTTAACCTACGAATAGAACCTAACGAACAGGGTAAAGGATATGAGTTTGTTGATGCCATTAAGGGTGGCGCAGTGCCAAGAGAGTTTATACCCGCAGTTGACAAAGGACTTAAAGAAACGATCAAAGCAGGAGTGCTTGCTGGATATCCAATTGAAGACGTAAAGGTTACGCTTTATGATGGCTCATACCATGATGTTGACTCTAACGAAAATGCGTTTAAAATGGCCGCTTCATTCGCTTTCAAGGATGGATGTAGAAAAGCCGATCCAGTGCTTCTTGAGCCGATGATGTCTGTAGAAGTAGAAACACCTGAAGAATATATGGGTGACATAATGGGTGACCTATCTTCCCGAAGAGGTATTGTCCAAGGAATGGAAGATAATGCATCAGGAAAAGTTATTAGGACAGAAGTGCCACTAGCAGAAATGTTTGGCTACTCAACAACGGTTAGATCGCTTTCACAGGGTCGTGCTACATATTCGATGGAGTTTAAGCATTATGCTGAAGCTCCAAGAAATATTGCAGAAGCAGTAATTAATAAACAATAATTTTTAAGAGAACAAAGGAAAAAGATTATGGCTAAAGGTAAATTTGAGCGTACCAAACCGCACGTTAACGTAGGAACTATTGGTCACGTTGATCATGGTAAAACTACTCTTACTGCTGCGATTTCATCAGTATTAAC
>Ga0302126_10001712_pt1 | contig 12995 bp, 9 predicted proteins | sample CB4_20m_MG_FD_203108 | JGI IMG/M metagenome (GOLD analysis project Ga0302126, IMG submission 203108) | Marine microbial communities from Western Arctic Ocean, Canada - CB4_20m | ecosystem: Environmental > Aquatic > Marine > Oceanic | place: Canada: Western Arctic Ocean | collected 2017-09-24 | reverse complement strand
ACTTTGAATGGATCTTCACTCGTCGTCGCAGTCGTCGTTGCCACGACGCAGACTGTGTTATTGTTATCATCGTAATCATGATCATGAGTCATACCAATCACTGGTTTCGTGTTCTTCCTGGAAGCCGCTCCATTGTTCCTCTTCATCCCTACTATTAGTTCCTTTTCAGGAGCAGAAGAGGCTTAGAAAAGCTTACTTGGTTAGTATTTGATGAGGACGCGATACAGACGAGGTCTCGGCACAGCACGCGGTTACGTTCTGTTACTAATTAAGTCGCTCTGTGTATGTGTGTTGTTTCTCTCTACTGTACTGTATAAAGGAGTCGCGAATCAGTTTTTGCTTTCTGCTGATGTTAAATTCTGTTTTTGCTGTTTCGTTTTCAGCAAAACGAAAAATGTTGCAAACGAGTGATCTGAAACCTACTTAAACGTCCTTCGATTGCGTTGAAATTTCGTGCGTGAGCGAAAAACGTGTGTTTTCCTATGTAATCGATTCGAATCAGTTTTTGCTTTCATCAGTTTTTGCTCTCTGTTTTTGCTCTCTTGCTGATGATGATGGTGCAGATTTAATATCTTTAAAACGAATAGACGCGCGCGAAGAAGAAGAAGAAGTCAAAGAGACGTAAGCTTTAAGAGACACGGAGACACGCGGAGACAGACAGACAGACAGAGCGAGAGAGAGAGAACGTGACAGCATCCGCTTTATTAAGCGGTTGATATCTCTGCCACTACACTCGTACGATATCGCGCGCGTGCTCTTAACAACTTAACAAAGCACATCAGAAGCAGTCGCGTTAGATCAGCGAAATCAGTTCTCATCAGCACGTGCTCGATGCGAGAGAACGAGTAGGCGGGAGAGAAATTTCGCCTACTATATCGTATACTGAGCCGATGAAGGGCCAAAGGGGTACTAGCTTTAACTGCCGTGCTGCATTATTCGTCTATCAGCAGCGTGCTTCAGTTTATGTCATCATCAGGTGAACTGATGAGGTAAATATTGAAATATTCTCATCAGCATCATATCAGCAATTTCTTTTTCAGCAGAAGCACGTTCAGCTGGCATGACCAGTACTGGCACATCAACAGCGCTCGTTTAAGCAGAGCAAATACTACTACTACTCATACTACTAATCATCATCATCATAATCATCGTCCATAATGTCTGCAGATCTAACCGCAAACGATGCGCAGAAAACGGCTGAACAGATCAAGCTAGAAAACGAGGCCTCGAAACTCATGGCGCAGGCGAAGAAACGAATGGAACAGAACTTCTTGATCAGTTTCTTTCAAGCCAGTGGACAAAGTAAATACGAAGACGCGGCGGATATGATCGAACGCGCGAGCACGAAATATAAACTCGCTAAAGCATGGTCGAAGGCCGCTGATGGGTATTTACGATTGGCTGAAGATGTATACGCGCGCATCGGGTCAGCGCATGAACAGGGCACTAATTTCGTCGAAGCCGCTAATTGTTTTAAGAAAATTGATAGCGAGCGAGCTATTGAGTGCTTTAAGAAAGCGGCGAAGACGTTCGCGGATATTGGGAGATTAGCAATCGCTGCGAAGCATTTGAAAGAGTGCGGGGACTTGCTCGAATTAAAAGAACGAAAGCTAGAAGAGGCGATGAAGGCGTTTGAAGCCGCGGCGGATTTATATCAATCGGAGGAACAACAATCGACCGCGAATCAATGCAAGTTAAGAGTCGCACAAATCGCCGGTGAGCTCGGGAAATATGAAACAGCGTTCGAGACGTTCGAGGAATGCGCTAGACATGCAGCAGAGAATAACTTGTTGAAATATTCAGCGAAAGCGTACTTATTACAAGCCGGTATTTGTAGACTATGTTTTCAAGATCCAGTCGGCGTCTTAAACGCGTGCGAGAGATATAAAGATATCGATCCATTGTTCTTAAACTCGAGAGAGGATGAATTGTTGAGAGATTTAGCGAACGCGAGCGAGCAAGGTGATCAAGATTTGTTCGCTAATAAATTAGGCTCGTACGACGATATTTCGCGCTTGGACGCCTGGAAGACGACTTTGTTATTACGCGCGAAGAAGCGCATTAACGAATCCGGTATAATGGGTAACAGTAGCAATAACAATAACAATAACGGTGGCGGCGGTGCTTTGGACGAGGACGATTTGACCTAAAACACTTTTAATCATGTATATTAAAGAGCGAAGAGACTGTCGAGAGACTGTCGAGAGACTGACGAGAGAGAGAGAGAGAGAGAGAGAGAGATGTACGAGCGAACACGAACAAGAAAGAAGAGCAAATATCTATCGCCACCACTGCATCATGAGCATTACAACGCTACGAAGCGTCTTTTCGATAATTACGACGTCGTAATCATCCAAGAGACTGATCTTTTGTAATTCTACAACAAAACCAAGCAGCATCAGCATCAGCGTCAGAGCGTGCGCGATATAAAATAGAAACTACTACAGTACTAATACGTAGTAATAATAATAAACATATCAAACCAATATTATAACGCACGAACACGAACACGAACACGAACACGGACAAAATCGTTATTAAATAAATCGCGATCAAGCTATAACTGCTGCTACTGACCAGAGAGAACACATATACTTTTACAGGATGTACTTCGTCATCGAAGACTTCATAACCGACGAAGAAGAACGCGAGCTTACAAAAGAGATCAAAGAAAACAGTAAAGTGTCATCGCGGGGAGAGAACAATAATAGTAAATGGCACGAATTACATGGGAGAAGAGTGAAACAATTCGGTGGTAAAGTCGATCAGAAACTGACCGTTGGGGAACAGCTACCAGCGTTCTTACGAGATATAATTCGAGCGAAGTTATTGAAGAACGAAAGAGTGCAAAGAGCGTATGATGATATGAATAATATGAATATGAATACGAATAATAATAATAATAATAGAGGAAATGATGACGATGATGATGATGATGATGATAATACGAAGAAGAAGAAGAAAACATTGAGGTTGAACCATGTTTTAGTGAACGAATACTTCAACGACTGTGACCGCGCGATGCATGGAATAAGGAGCCATCAAGATGGACCGTTGTACGAGAACTTCGTATTAGTCATTTCGCTCGAAAAAAGGAAGAAGGAAAAGATCGTGTTCACCCCTCATAAGGATTACGCTGGAGAGTTTGATGAGTTCGTAGTCGAAGTACCGAGAAAAAGTTTGTTCGTGTTTTATGGTGATGCGTATGATAAGTACTTGCACGGTATCAATCGTGATTCAGAAGATGAAGAAGAAGAGGATGAGGACGTTAACGAACGGAGGAGGAGGATTTCTTTAACGTTTAGGAACGTTTTGAACATGAAAATGATCAGTAAAGCGATATTAGGTAGTAGTCTGTTCAAAAGTAGCAAGACGCACGCACAGCAACCTTATTAGGACAAAGACGCGTAGAAAAGTAAATAGAGTACTGCTATAGTAGGAGTAATAGAAAAAGATTATTAGAATTTCTTATACGGGAGATACTTCCCACTTAATTCAATGGTCACGCGATCTTCCCCTAACTCTCCAACGGTCTTCCTTAAATCCATCTTGAAATCGATCGCTGACATTATGCCGTCTCCGAACTCTTCGTGTATTAATTCCTTAAACGTCGTCCCGTATATATTCACTAGTTCATAAAATCTATAAATCAACGGGTCAGTCGGTACTGCTTGCCTCAAACTGCCCTTATAAGGCACTTGCTGAAGCAACAGAACGGCCGTCTTCGGTAGTTTTAACATCTTCCCGCATCGCTCTGCCTCGTCTTTTGACATTTGATGTTGCCCTAGCAAACAAGCGACTATCCATTCCTTCGATTTCTCGCACTCTGCAGCGATCTCGTGCCATTGATATCCTAGCTTTATTCTCTGTAGAACTATTAATTCAGTGACGTCTTCTCGGCTCACTGAATCCGAATCCCAATCTATTCCCTTACTTTCGGTCGCCCTTAACCTACGACGACGACCGGTACGAGCATCGGAAGAAGAACGATGATAATAACACCGAGTCTTCACGGACATGCGAGTCAAGCAATTTTGGATCATGACTTCGATTTACTTTGTCAGAGAAGATGAGTTCTCTCCTTTGCGCACGCGTGTTCTGTTTTATCCCTCTCACTTCTTCTTCTTTGCTATTTAATCCACGTCTTCTGTTACCACGTGGTGTATTAGTTGGTGTTGAGTATATTGTTATTGTTATTATGTTATCAAAAAGGTGGTGTTTGTGTCCTTTGGTCATCGCGTTGGTCGTTATGCTGATGGGCACTCTAACTAACTAAAAGAATCACATGCGCCACCCTAGGAGGCACTTGGCTATTATATGACGTTAGTGGAGAGGTGTGCCCCGATTATCAATTCTGAATACTAGGGGTTAGATTCGCTAAAAGATACTTCTAGCTTTGGCTAGAAGTTGTTTGTAATTAATTCTTCTTAAACTCTCACTACCTACTACTAACTAAAAGAATCACATGCGCCACCCTATAGACACTCTCACTACCTCCTCCTACTACCTAAAGAATCACATCCGTCGTCGTCGTCGTCGTCGTCGTCGTTGTTCGCGTTTCATGCATCATGTTCTCATCTGTTCATCATCATCATCGTCATCATCATCATCAATCTCTCTCTTCGTTTACTATTTGCCGTGTGCATGCGTAAACATAGTACGTATTATTATTATACAGTCAAATGGTTGTACCCATGCAGATACATTATTTAAGATGCTATGATGCTGCATTGAATGAGATTGATGAGAGCGTGATGAGAGCGTTACACGCGTATAATAAATAAAAATGCAGCAGCAAGGCTTACTGTTCACCGAAACACAGCGGAAGATTATCAGAGATTCCGCTCGCGTGACCTCGACTGTGTCGTTCGTTTCCTGTGCATTGATTTTATTCAACGCGGTTTACTTGGCGAAATCGACAACGAAAGCGAAAGCGGCACAGTTGATCTATTTCTTAGCCTTGACAGATTTAGGATATACAATCGCTTGTTTATGTTTCGATACGGATCGATTAGAGATCGAGTTCGATAGCGATAACGAGAACGATTTTGGTTCCAGAGGAGGTCGAAGGATGATCGAGAGGCAGTGCAAGGCGCAAGGGTTTTTCGTGCAACTGTTCTCGACGCAAACGGCGATGTGGTCGTTCGCGATGAGTCATTTCACGTATAGTTTAGTATGCGAGAAACGAACGATTAGGGATATGAAATCGACAAGATTTTATTGTGTACTTATTTCTGTAACAAGTTTTGCGATGGCGTTTGTACCGCTTTTGAACGATTCGTACGGCGACGCGCGAATCGGGAAATGTCATATAAAGAACGATGGGACCGAAGACGCGGTTATTGCCCGTTTTCTCGTGTTTTATGCACCCATTTGGTTGATCATGATCATGAATTTTTATGTATGGGTTAAGATTTTCAAGACCTTGAAGACTCTGAGAAAGTTCTTGCATAACGAACAAAGCAACGGCGCGAATAATAATAATACTAACAACGTTATCATCATAGACGATGAACTAGAAGAAGATTGGGCAAAAGTAGACATTTTAGGCAATGACGAGGACGAAAACAACAACAACAACAACGACATCTCTACTGGTGCAAAGAATGCAGTGAAAAAGGCCGAGACGTTATGCTACGCGTTGTCCGCATATCCAATCATTCAAATTGTCACAAACGTGCCGGGGAGTTTAATGAGAATTGAAAACTTGTTCGATTACGAATCCCCTGACGTGAACGTCTATTTAGCGACGACGCACGTCGTTTTGAAGAATTTACAAGGTTTCTTTCATTTAGTCGTTTTCGTATTCGTGCATCCGAACAAAACGGAAGTGAAAGAGACGCTTAGTAAGTCAATAGACTCGATTAGACGATGTTTTTGTATTAAGAGTAATAGAAGAAGATTTGGTGGTGGCGCAGTACGATTGAACGACGATGATGATCAAGAGATTTCTATGGTACCTTTTGAAATCGAGAGAAGCTGAATTCTTAGCATACAAATACAAATTTGTACATACAGTAGATTATTGCTTCTCTTACAAACGACCCGGTAGAGATATAATAGTAATATAAAAACAACAGCGCATAATAAATGAATATTGTAAATTTAAATCAAAACTTCGACGTCGCCTAATAGAGCGATTAACTTTGCGACGTCTGAAAGAACGCCTCCTGCGGTTACTCTTGAACCAGCGCCTGGGCCAGAAATCGTCAAAGTCGAAGAAACTCGCGCGTTATATCTCGATGATTCGATCTCGATAACGTTTTGCGAACCAGATAAAGACGCGAACGCGTGTGCTTTCGGGAACTCCATGAGTTCGACTTTAAGTTCTTTCGTTTTCAAATTCGCGCTACCGCAAAATCTCAAGACGTTCCCTCTTTCTTTCGCCTCTGTAAACCTTTGAAGGATTTGTTCGTCGACTTCGCTTGCGAATTTTTCCTCGAACTCTTCTTTCTTACACGATCTTAAACTTTCTGGAACTAAAGATTCAATCATAGTTTTTTCAATAGTAGCGTCTAGCCATCCCGCCTCTCTGGCCGCGATGACGACTTTCCTCGCAACATCTTTCCCGTTCAAATCCTCACGCGCGTCTGGTTCAGTAAACCCCAAGTCTTTCGCTTGCTTAACGACTTCGGAGAACGGTTTCGTGCCGTCGTATGTATTGAACAAATACGACATCGTTCCACTTAAAACACCTTTAATTTCAAAAATCTCATCCCCCGACGCACTAAAGTTTCTAATCGTTGAAATAATAGGCAACCCGGCTCCAATCGTGGCTTCGTATAACCAATGCGCCGTCGACCACGAGCTCGAACTCAAACCGCGACATTTTTGATCTCTCGCCGAATCCCCCGAATTCACTTTCTTATTCGCCGAAACGACGTGTATGCCTAAAGCTAAGAAGACGTGATACATGTCCGCAACTTCCTCCGAGGCAGTTAAATCGATTAAACAATACGCCGCGCTCTTGTTCTTGAACTCCTCCAAATCTTGCAACACTATACTTTGCCTCTCCTTCTTCGTCGCACATTTCACGATATCTAATTCCAATCCTAAGCCTTCATAGAGATTCTTCGCCCATATCGCTAAATCATTCGTCCCATCGAACATAGTTTCCAGTAATTCGCGCGCGTGTTCACTAGGACGAAACGGTTCTTTGAACCTTATCTCCTTCCTGGAGTCCGCGATGAACACTATTTCGCACTTTTTCTCCAAAACATCATCGCATAACTGTAAGACGAACTCTTTCCCTATTAAACCTGATCCGAGGATACCGATCGATAGCTTGAAAGTATCAGTGATCCTTTTGTCTGCACGAGTGCTATTCATCGATTTCTGTTCGTTCTCCGATTCTTTCTTATTATTATCACAGTGTTGCTGCATCATTAACTCTATTGATACTATTATTGTTATTACAGTGTTGCATGCGTGTGGTTATCTCCGCATGTCTATCTTTGTTCAACAATTAAGTTTTCATTATTAGCATCAGCTGTCAGCAAAAGTCATAAAAAAAACCAAAAACACTAATAAGATCATCAATGGTCAGCGTTGCATCGTTTTGTGTGAAGAAAGAGAGCGTCATGAAAGCGCAGGCGAACGATACGGTTAAGAGCGTTCTGGAGACGTTATGCGATAAAGGTAAACGCGCGCGATTACTGCGATGATTACGTTTTATATTTTGTTTTATATTTCCAAGAATTTAAATAAGTTGATCAGATCTGTGTTTGTTTTCTCTGTTCCTATCGCGCGTTATGTTATTCAACTGATATATATATATGCGTTTTATCAAAACAAAACGTTGTAGGCATTGGTTGCGTCGTCGTCATTGATGAGCTCGATTCAGAGAAGGTCCTCGGGATCGTCACGCATACAGACGTCACGCAATTGTACTTGGACTCTGTTCCATTGACCGAGGCGATCAAGAAGGTGTGTACGAAAAAGCCCGTCGCGGTGAACATGCATACGTCGAAAGACGAAGCGGCAGAGTCAATGCGCTCGTGCAAGTTACATCATTTGATCGTTAACGACGATGAAGGGAAGTTTCATGGATTAATTTCGTCGTTTGATATTGCGCGCGAAACCGCTCTCGACGCAAAGGCGTGGCCCTGGCCTAGGCCGGAGCATCATTCGGATTTCATTCATTTCGTCCCAGGTTCGGGAAGTAATAAGGCGAAGCATTAAGTGATTAAGAAGAAGAGTGAGTGCATTTTCATTTCGTTTTAAATCAAACCCTATATACTACTACTAAGAAACTAATAAACTAATGAACTGAACTATATAAACACGTTCAAATTATTTTATTTAACCTTTGCTCGCGAATAGTTGTGAAAAGAGTTTCTCGGCCCATTGAGGAACGTCTTCGTCAATCGAGGGAACAAAATTCACTAAAGGCTCTTGCACGTGATAACGGATTTTTCGTCCCTTTGAAGCTCTGCGATCGACAATTTTTCTTCTCTTCGCTGGCTTTGCCGCATTTCTCGGAGCGTCTCCATCGACGTTGCCAGATTCGAGAAACTCTTTCAATAATTGTTCGTACATGTCAAAATCATCGTACGATTCGACATCTTTTCGCGTTTCTAATATCTTCATAGCTCTTCTGTTATTGTTTTTGCCACCGCCGCTGCTGCTATTTTTGATCAATCCATCGTCATTATCCTCGTCATCTTCATTATGATCGTCAAAACGTTCATCGTCTGATTCGTCTGAATCGAGTCTGGATACGTGGATGTTTTCTCCCAATTTTTTCGTGCGCATCAACGCCGGACGAGATCTATCGATTGCCTTCTCCGGCGCAAGCATAGCCGCGCGTACTTGCTGCGAAATGTTTTGATTAAAAGCTTTCAAATTTGCAGCGTTTCCAGAAGAAACTTGGGATTTTCTTTGCCATCTGTCGCAACTGGAATCTCGAAACTCTTCAAATTCTTTTTGCATCGTTTCGCATACGTCCCAAAACTGATCCGTAGATGCGTATTCGCCCTTTTCTACGTTCTCACGTTGTTTAAGATTTTTCACCTTATCTGCGCATTCTGCCATATCCAAAGCGCCAGTTTTCTCGAATTGTTTCATCAAATATAACTGTAAGTTCAACAACGTCGTGAGCGTTCCTTTTGCAACGCTCGCGAGCTCTACGAGGTGTTCGTTCACGTTCGAATTATTACGTCTCAAGCCTTTGTTCGCAATAGGTCCCGGCATCTTCATTCCATTCTCGATACCTTTTTGTAATTTTATTCGCATTCTGAGCATGTGCTCCCACAAAGCTCTTTGGATTCGAACGGATTTAGATTTTTGTTCCGTCTTTTGTTTATTTTCAGCTAAACGTTTCGTTTCGAGTTCTTCCATTTCAAATTTCTTCAGTTCTTTTTCGAGCTCTGGATCTTCTTCCTCTTCGTCGAATTCATCTTCATCTTCTTCTTCTTCGCGATGATCTTTGTTTGATCTCTTCTTTGTACTTTTTTGTTTGTTACTATTATTCGTATTTTTATTATTCTTTTCCATAGCACTCGCGTAATCGAAATCATCATCTTCTTCTTCTTGAACAAAATCGTCGTCCATCGTCCCTGCGCCATCATCATCAGAATCATCACCATCTTTATCCTTTTCTTCGACATCCATTTCATCCTCATCTTCTTCTTCTTCATCCTCATCATCTTCTTCCTCATCACTATCCGAGATATCTAGTCTAGGTAACTCTGATTCGAACTTCTTGAAGAGCTTTGCGGCTTCTTTATCGCTCCTTCGTCTTTTGCCTTTTTTCTTCGTTGCCGTATCTAAAACTGCTCGCATTTCATCATCGTCCCAATCATCGTCGTAATCTTTATCTTCATCTTCTTCTCCGTCTGATTTTTTTTCGTCGTCTTCCGAATCATACTCTGCGAATTCGTCGTCGTCTTCGTCGTCGTCGTTTTCCTTTTTTGCAACTTTCATCTCTTGTATATCATCAAATTCTTCTTCTTCTTCATCATCATCATAATGGTCATCGTAATCATCATCATTACTAAACATCTTCTCCCTCGTCGTACTCTTCCCTCTATATTCCTCCATATCATCAATCGCGATATCCGCTCTCATTCTTAGCTTCTTCCCGTCGTCAGCGTTTGTTAACAACTTCTCCTCAAAGCTATTATCGTAGTCATCTAAATCGCTCTTTGTCTTCGTCTTCGTCTTCGTCTTCTCCTTTGTAATATAACCATCATCATCGTCGTCGTCGTCTAATACTGAATCCGGTCTCGCTGGATTATTATTATTATTATTATCATTTTTATCATCGTCATCGTCATCACTGAAATCGTCGTAAGAATCATCTTGACCGCCGTTATTACTATTAAACTTCTTCTGCGTCCTCTCGAACTCTTTCAAGATATCTGGAACTTTCTCGAAATCGTACTCCTCCGCTCTCTCGAACTCGTCCTCCTCATCCTCGGTCTTACTGATGGTCATTGCACTGGTTTGATTAGCAAACTTTCTCAATAACTCTTTCGCTTCTTCGCTCGAGATTTTCTTCTTACGTCCGATCGTCTCCATTGAAACCTTACGCCGATCGTCGTTCCTTTCTTTGTTTCTGTGACCACCGTCGCCAGCTCGCACTGAAGCAGAAGAGTCCTTCTTCTTCTCCTTCTCCTTCTTAAGCTCTCTCTGTTCTTTCACTTCATCGCAATCGTCGTCGTCGTAGTAATCATCCTTGAAATCATCATCATCATCATCATCGCGAGCTTGAACGGTAGAAGAAGGTGTTTGGGACATCTGTTCAGATATATAAATATCTATATCTATATCTATATTATTATTATTACGATGTGCGTTTGTGGAAATTATGTGTGCGCGTGTTTATAGCGCCGTCAAAAAATGGTTGAGCTGTTTAGGGTGTGAAGAAGTTTAGGGTTTCAAAAATTCAAAAACGTAAAAAATCCCTCCTTATTTTAATTCAAATCAAAGCGCTCTCGCTATTTATTAAATACTACATAGTTAGTACTGAACGAACAGAGAAAGAACAGAGCGCGCACAGACAAACGAGAGAGATAAGCAGCAGACGAGGAATACATAATTTGTTCCGCGTAATCAAAATGTATTCCTCGTCAGTTTTGAGAACTTTTACGAGTAACAAACAAAGCTCGTTGAGTTTTCAATCCGTTCGTTCAAAAATATCATCTTCAAATTCTTCCTCTTCTTCTTCTTTGAGGAGGAGGAGAAAGACGAATAATAATCACGATATTAATCAAAGAAGACAGAGAGGACAAAGGCGAGTGCTGGTTCTGTTCAGTGCTCAGCAGGATAATAACAGCACTAGTGCTCCTGAGAACAGTTCCGTGCTAGCGAGAGATGATGAAGATGATGGTGATGTTTTTAGAGTCGTTGGTAACGAAAGAGTCTTGGAGCGTTCTTCCTCTGTAGCCGGCGATAAGTCCGCGCAGTCGCAAATAGAAGAGCGAGAACGAAAGATGGAAATAATCGATCCGTTATCGCCAGAGTTTACGAATTCGATCAAGGATAAGTATCAACAGAAACAGCAAATGATTAATAGTAAAGGGAATCTTTCTTCGTTCAATAAGTCTGCGTCGTCCGCGTCCGCGTCTGCGAATAGTAGTAGTAGTACTGTTAGTAAAGAACCTTCGCAGATCGAGAAAAAATTGAACGACGATAATTTTTCAATGAAGAAGAAAATGTTGGGCGCGTCGGCGTTAGGATTACTTGGATTAACTGGAGTCGCTGGGGCGAATTTATTGTCGGGATTGGAAGGGTTCGCGCCTTTAGCAGCGTTTGAGCAATTGATCGGTTTAGGCGCGACGTTGAGATATGCGCCGGGCGCGATTAAGCCGTTTTTGAGCGAAAGAGGGAGACAATTGAAGAAAATTGAAGCCGCGGATGCCTTAGGGACGATCGTTAAAGATTCGACTGATATATATGGATTGTTCCCATTCATTAAAACGACTGGTTCTCAGGATTTAGACGAGAAGTTACGAAAGGCTATGACAAATGAATCAACATCTTTATCAGATTGGGAATCTCGAGACGCGAAAGTTTTAAGGGCAATTGTGAGCGATTTCGTGACCGAACGTGAGTTCAAGCTTTTATCGCAAGAAGAACGCTTGAAAGCTTTACAAACGTTACCGGAAAAGTTGGAGAACGCGCAAGATTTAGTCTTTAAAGCGAAGAAGGAATCCGCCGAGTTCGAAGCGCAAGTGAAAGCTTCGAAATTAGAAGCGCGTTTGTCGCTCGATAAGAAAACGCAAGAATTGCAAGATTTACAACGCTCCTCGGAGCAAACGATTCAAGCTTTGTCAAATCAAATCGCAATTTTATCTGGACAAAACTTTAACAACAAGGAAAAGTTATCCACGTTAGAAAAGGATTTGATAACGGCAAAGACAGAGTTGAAGAAATTTGAAAATTTAGAACGCGAACAGACGAATGATTTCCTTAACGCCGAAGCTCAAAACGCAAAGGTAATTAATCAAATCAGAGAACATGCGAAATTGGCCGAAAACGTTCTGCTCGAACAAATGGAATTCGTCAGAAATGAAACTCGCAACGAGATTCAGATGTACAAATCGGAAGCCGAATTAGCGGAGAAAAAGTTGAGAGAAGATTTAAAAGCCGAATTTGAGCTTAAAAAGGAAACTTTAAAGGTCGAGATGGCCATTCCTTTAGATAAAGCAAACGCGAAAATTGCCAATTTGGAGCAGAAATATCAAGACATTTCAGTCAAGTTAATTCAACGCAAGCAAGAGTTGGCTATTGCGAACGATCAATTGAAAATTTTACAAAACGAATTGTACTCGAGAGAACAATCGCACGACGAAGAGGTTCAATGTTTACACGAAGAGTTGAGTAAGGCGAGAAGTAACATTTCTTTGTTAGAGGCATCGATCATTGAAGCGACTGAGAGTGAATCTATGCGCGTGGCAGATATTGAAAGACAACTCGCGAATGAAAAGTTTGCGCACGAGAGCGCAAAATTAGCCGCTTTTGAACTCGAAAACGCTCTAAAAAATGCAGAA
>Ga0302126_10001710_pt1 | contig 13009 bp, 10 predicted proteins | sample CB4_20m_MG_FD_203108 | JGI IMG/M metagenome (GOLD analysis project Ga0302126, IMG submission 203108) | Marine microbial communities from Western Arctic Ocean, Canada - CB4_20m | ecosystem: Environmental > Aquatic > Marine > Oceanic | place: Canada: Western Arctic Ocean | collected 2017-09-24 | reverse complement strand
ATTGTCATTATCTTCATTTTTAACTTCGATTACCTTTACATTATCTAATAGATGGTTGTTAATACTAATGGGGACATCTTCGTCTGAATCACTTTCCGAATCGCTATCAGTGTCACTGTCTGAAACTTCAATTTTTTCACTTAAATATCTTTCTGCCGATACTTTTGCTTCTATTGTGGCGTCTTTACTTGGTGGTCCAGACATTGGAATTTCGCTGTGTTCGTTATTAACATTTAACCCGGCCCCTAAATCATTTCGAACATTTGTAATAAAATCACTTAATATATTGCTTTGTCTATTAATAGCGCCATCTGTTATTTTAAAACGGTTATTTACATAATATATAATTATTCCCGCTAATAGTAATGTAAATGATATTGATATTAGAAAACTATTTTCTTGAAACATTATTAAAACAGTATTATACTATTAATATTGTATTTTTACGAATTAGATTAATATTACGAATTAGATTAATATTACGAATTAGATTAATATTACGAATTAGATTAATATTACGAATTAGATTAATATTACGAATTAGATTAATATTACATATTTAAATCTTTAATCAACTTATTTGTATTTGAAATAATTTCACTTGGATAATCTAATTCTCTTAAAACTTTGATACCTCCTTTAATATTTGAAATACCTTCTTGTAACAAATATGTATACACAAATTTACCATTATCTGTAGGTTTAATTTTCATATTACAATTACGCATCGATTTGTTATTTTTAAGTTTTTCACATATGTCTAAATAGTGCGTTGTAATTATAAATGTTACATCTTTATTTTTATTTAAATAGTTCAAAAATGAAACAGCACTACCAATAGCTTCGTATGGATTAGTCCCTGAATATAATTCATCAAACACGCAAAAATGACGCTCTTTGCTACTTTGAATAGAATCTAATATATTTTTACACCTTCTTGCCTCTGCTTGAAATAAACTATCTCTATTAGATGAGTCGGGTATATTTATGTAGCAATGTATCTTATCGTATGGAAAAATTGTTGCTTTTTCGTAACAACCATAACCAAGTTGTTGAGAGATTAATACATTAAATAATGTTGTTTTCAATAGCGTTGTTTTTCCTGCGGCATTTGGACCTGTAATTAGTAAATGTTTATTTAAGTTATATGTATTTTTAACTGGTTCGTTATGAGTTATTGGAAAAAATGCCTTAGTAAATTTTGTTTTTTTTGCAAAACTACACTTACCCAAATAGTTATTATTAATATTTTTTTTAATACCATTCATCACGTCAATATAACCCCAAAAATCATACGAATATTGGATTGCGTTTTTAAAAGAATCATTATTGTGTAACATATAATAGCATTTCATAGTATGGCCAATGTTAATCGCTTTCGCAAATGATACTTTATTAGGAGTAATATTATCTAAATCAGTTTTGAATTGTTCTAATAAAATAAGCTGTTTCCTTAAATCGCATATGAAATCGGCGTAAGACTCTATATCAGCGCAATTTAAATCAAATTCATTAATAGCCACTATTGTTTCATCTATATGTTTCCTTATTAAAAATAAATCTTTGTGAATATATTTAATATTTTTAATAAATTTAACACAACAGCTTATATTATTGTATATTTGTATTCCATAAAAACAAAGAGAGATTAAAATATATATTTGTTGATTGAATGAAGCACTACTAATATTCATTAGTTTTCCAAATTGATGTTTTTTAAACATTAATTTCAACAAATTAACGTAATTATTAACAGATATATTTTGTCCTTGTACTCTCAATATTAAAAAGGGTAATATTAAAAACACGATTGGCATCAAAATTGTCAAAGCCGGCGATACAATATTATATAAACTAAGCCATTGCATACAAGAAGAATTATTATTTAAATGTTGTAAATATTTCCACTCGATAAAATTATATTTTTCAAGAAAATCAGCATCATTTGATTTTATGGTTTGTAGTTTTTCCAACAGTTCTAATTCATATGAATCGATGGTTTTCATTTGAGGTATATTTTTTGTAAGTAAAACTTGCGTGTCTTCCAAATATTTTGTGTTTGTTGTATAGTGTTTAGCCCACAAATTAATTATCTTACTACTTGCCTTGCTCGATGTATTGAAAACCTTATTAAACGCCGCGGAGTCGCTATTTGTTAATTCTAAATCTTTAATTATATTGTTATCAACATTATGACATTTATCTGTATATGTTATTGGTAGTTTAAAATATGTCATTATTAGTTAAATATATTTATATGATATATTTTAAACGTATATTATTGTATAGTGTAATTATTGTATTACATTTGCGGGCAACTCCTTTATTTCAGTAGAATAGTATTGTTCTATTTCTCTAACATACGACACATCATATTTTGTAATAAAATTTATTGCCATTCCTTTTCTTCCCCATCGCCCACTTCGCCCTATTCTATGTAAATATGTGTGAACGTTTTTTGGTATATCAAAATTTATTACGGTGCTAACTTGTTGGACGTCAATACCGCGCGCTGTTAAATTAGTTGAAATTAATACTCGCGTATTTCCACTAATAAATTCATTATAATTTTGCGTTCTTTCCTTTTTATCCATATTACTGTGTATTTGACATACAGCAAAGTTATCTTCTTTCATGGCACTATACAAATATTGTACTCGATTTATACTATTGCAATATATAATACATTGGCTAACAGATATTGAACCATATATGTCTTTTAGAGCATCATATTTTTGGTTATCGTCTTCCAGAGCTACATAATATTGGTCAATGCCTTCTAATGTTAGTTGTTCTGTTTTAACTAATATTTTAATTGGATCTCTCATAAATTTTTCTGTCATTATAAATATATCTTTGGGTAAAGTCGCACTAAATAATGCGACCTGGATACTTTTTGGTAAATATTGAAATATATCGTATATTTGTTCCTTAAAACCTTGTGATAACAGTTCATCGGCTTCATCTATTACGATGATTTTACATTGAGATGTATTAATAAATTTCCTCCGCATCATATCGTGTATTCTACCAGGACATCCAATAATTATGTGAGGAATATTAGATTTTAAATTTTTAATATCTTCGTCCATTGAAGTTCCTCCGACTAATAATTGGGTTTTTAAATTGCTCATCATTGTGCCAATTGAATCAATAACCCGCTTTGTTTGTATAGATAATTCTCGCGTTGGTGAAATAATAATTGCTTGTGTTGTATTTATATTTTCATCTATAATTTGTAATGCCCCAATAGCAAAACAACCGGTTTTGCCTGTCCCGGACTGTGCTTGAGCTATTACGTCATTGTTACTAATTAATGGCTGAATCCCTCTTTTTTGTATGGGGCTTGGGTTTTCATAACCATAACTGTAAATACCACGCAATAAATTATTTTTAATATTTAATTCTTCCCATGAATTTATAATTTTATCGTCATTTTTTTCGCATAATGAAGACATATAATGTAGTTTATAATAATATTTAAGCTTTTTAATTATTATTATAATTAATATAAATAATACTTATATTACTATATATATGTCAATTATATATGATATATCTGATATAGATACAATATCAAATAGCGGGTTTACATATAAATTGGACAAAAAAGTAATGGATATTATTCAACAAATATCAAGTGAAGTTGGGTCACCAGAATATATCAAAACGCCACAATTTTCTAAAAGTAAATGTGATAAAAAAAATTATAGAAACCCGCCATGGGACAAAATAAAAGATTTTAAAAAAACAGAATTTGTTAAAAAAACAGACGAGGATATACAAATTGATAATATTCGCAAATATCTTAATAAAATAACAGATAAAACTTATGATAATCTAATCATTAAGATAATCAAAGATCTTGAAGAATTAGAAAAAATAGAAAACAGTGACGAAATATATAACAACATAGGCGAGTCAATATTTAATATTGCCAGTACTAATATATTTTTTTCGGAGTTGTATGCGAAGTTATACAATGATTTAATGGACAAATATGCTTTTATGAAAGAAATTTTTAAACAAAATTATGAGAAATTTTCTGATATATATAAAAACATTGACTATTGTGACGCGCAAATAGATTATGATAAGTTTTGTGAAAATAATAAAACAAATGATAAACGCAGAGCATTGAGTATGTTTTATATTAATTTAATGAAATTAGGAGTGATTAGTAAAAACTCAATAATAGAACTTATTCTTGAGATTCAAGAATATTTAGTTGATAAAATAGATATTGAAGCGAATATTCCTGTAGTAAACGAATTATCCGAAGTATTATTTATATTTGTGACTAATTCCGTAGAAAATTTAAAAAGAGAACAATGTTGGCGTAAGATATATAATAATGTGGAACAAATTAGTAATATGAAACCAAGAGAAAAGGTAGGTCTTACAAACAAAAGTATTTTTAAACATATGGATATTATAGATAATATCAAAACAAAATTAAATTAAAAACAATTATTAAATATTAATTATGAGCAACATAATCTTTACAATAATAGAAAACAAAATTTACGATGAAAATAAATGTAATGAAACTGATTATATTGAATATGTAAATTACACTACTAAACAACTAAATTACATATTACAGTATTATAATATTGCTAATGGAAGAATGTGCAAAGATGACATGATTCAAAGTATTATATTGTTTGAAAATGATATTTCTAATCTAGCTATTGTTAACAAACGTAAATATATGTGGAACATAATAAAACAGATTAAATCCGATGATTATTTATATAAATATCTTATTATTGATATTAAATAAGTATTAGTAAATACATATTTAATTTATATAATTTATCGCTGTCTTTGGCGTTGGCGCTGCTGTTGCTGCTGCTGTTGCTGCTGCTGTTGCTGCTGCTGTTGCTGCTGGCGCTGCTGTTGCTGCTGGCGCTGCTGCTGCTGCTGCTGCTGCTGTTGGCGCTGCTTTTGTTTTTGCTGCTGTTGTGCTTGTTGTAATTGCCGCTGTGCCTGTGCTTGTTGTTGGGCTGCCATTTGAAGCTGCCTTTTCTTTGCGGCAACCTTTTTCGCTTGCTGTTTCATACTTTTCTTGTGCTGTTTCCGTAATCTCAACAGTGTCCGGCCCCGCGCCTTTCTAGTGCTACGTCTAGTGCTACGTCTTTTTCCTCCGAATAGAGCGGTGTCATGTCCTGTCATTATATATATTAAAAAGATAAAATAATAATTTTTATTAGTAATAATGTTATATTTTCCTAAAATATAGAATTATTATTATATAATTGTTTATTAGTAATAATGTTATATTTTCCTAAAATATAGAATTATTATTATATAATTACCAAATAGTATCTGTATTATTCCACCACATACCATCCCCTTCTTTAACATTGTATATTTCACGGAATAATGGCAAACGCGCTAAAGGACAATTGCATCTATATTTATCCAATGGATGAGGATTTTGTTTTAATTGTGCCGGTAAAGCTTTATCAAATATTTTTTGTCTCCAAGTTTGAGCACTGTATATATAAAACTCTTCAAGAGAATTCTTCTTAATAGGTGCAATATCCCCGTTAAGTATTTGAAAATAAAACAAATATTCTTCAGCTAACGATAATCCAGAAATATCCGCTAAATTTTCACCTGTTCCTATTGACGCGTCAAATTCTATACCATCTCTTTTGGCATTTTCTTCATATTGCTTAATTACATCATCTATTTTTTTCTGATATTTTGTTTTATCTTCTTTTGTCCACCAATTTTTAAGGTTTCCAATTTCATCATATTTACTTCCAGTGTTGTCTAAACAATGTGACAATTCATGTCCTATTGCGTAACCAACATAGGCTAAATTATATTCAATACCTCGTTGTTCTAAATCTATAAAAGGTTTTTGTAAATATGCTAAAGGAAAATAAATAGAATTATCGGTAGATTGATAATATGCATTTACAACATAAGCTTGTGAACCAATTAATCCTAAATTATTCCAATCAACCGAAGGAATATCTACGACTGATTGTCCTTCGAGGCTTATCATTTCTTTACGATTGTATGCGCATATTAACCCCATATTGTACCACGGGTCATCATTTTTATATTTCAAAATAGGGTCTTCGCGTAAACGTTCTGGAACACCTACAATAATATTAATATTTTCTAATTTTTTAATGGCCATTGCCTTCGTTGATGGCGATAACCAGGTATTGCGCTTAATTTTATTAATGTAAATATACCTGAAATCTTCTACCATATTTTTAACGTATGCTTCTTTAATTGGATTATTATGATGTGATACATACTCCGAAGTTAAAAACGTGTTATATGTAAAAGCTAACGTCCATATTGAATAAATTTCTTTAGGAAATCTTACTGGTTGCCCTTTGACAAATTTTTCGTGGAATTCATAATGTATTTCATTCCAGTCCCAATCAAAGCGAATCATTTGTCTATAAAATATAAAAAGCCACCATGTTTTCCATTGTGGAGTAGTCCAATTTTTTTTCATTAGTTCTACAGTACACTTTAAAGTATTTAAGCTACCAACAACCACTTTATTTGGAACATTTTGATATACGTCTTTTGTTTCTTTATATACGCCACAAGGATCGACCTTTTTTCCTAATTTATTAACAAACCCACTCCAGTTAAATCCATATTTTTCTTCTAATTCTTTTTTAGTTAGCACATTATAAAAATCGCCAGATTCTTTTATTCCTTCGCACATGTTAGCTTCTATTAATTGTTTTTCTGTATCCCATACGTGTTGAGGGTCGTATTTTTCCCATTCATTAGGTAGTAATGTTTTAAAAATTTTGCGTATATAATCAAAATATTTTTCTTTATATTCTTTCTTCATTTCTGTTTCCTTTTTTGTATCCCATTCGTAATTAGAATAAATACCCCAATCATATATACCAACCTGGCCTGAATCTAAATGTGAAATATATTTTTTGACATTTTTCTCATCCTCTCTTATTTTCCAAACAATAGGTGCTTGCCAGCTAAAAATTTCGTCTTGGTTAGTGTATGCTAATAAACCATACATATCTTCCATAAATATAAACTGTTCCACTTGTTTTTTAAGACGAAGACAGTGGTCTAAGCCAATTTTTTTACTGGCATTTGGTATACATTTCAAAATAGCTTCGATTGACTGTGACTTTGTTTTCCCCTTGTTTTCCTTAATATATGTATTTGTATAATCTATCAGTTGGCGATAAACTTTATCTTGGGTGATGCGCGCACTATCAATTTGAACATAATATTTTGGGTCATTTTTTGACAATTTTGCTTGTTCGTCAATCCATTGATAATTTACATAATCATAGAAATTTTCATTAGGTTTGCTATTATTATTTTCTTTGAACGATTCATATTTTTTTTTAACAGACATGGCAAATTCATCGTAACTTTTATTAGAACCAGGTATTTTTTTTAATTTTTCAATTCTTGATTCGCTAAACAACCGATACAAATTAGGCCTTTCAGATTGATTTGTTAAAGCTAACATATTTTTATATTTTCTTCTAACTTGTGATATTACATTGGGTCCTGTTATTTTCTTTATTGTTTTATTCTTACCTAGTCTTATTTTCTTTTTAATAGATGAGTTTCTCATTATATAATAATTTAACAAATTATTATATAAAATACTTTAATATATTATATATATCTAGTCTATATGGTAAAATCTAGTTTAAATAACAATGTCAATTACCCCGAATATAAAATGTTAAATGAGGAAGATAAAAATATGGAATCATCTTTGTATGGAATTGAACTTTTAAATGTTTCGTTATTAATTGCGTTGGGAAATATTAATTTTTCTTACGAAAAGGATAATATTGTATATTATCCTCTATATGTTATAAAAGATAATGATGTTAGCAGTCAAATTGGCGTATATGAAATATTACAAGATAAATTATCTTTATATTTGGACACTGATGGTGATTTAGATATTAGTTCATTAGAAGGACCTCTATTATATTCTTTTGCTAATTATAATTATTTAAAAAAATATGAAGAACTTTTTGACACAGACCCGGTCGAATCACAAGGAGACAACGTAAAAGACGAAGAACAGCAAAATGATGAAGGCGTCGACGAAAGTGAAGACGAACGTGATGGCGAAACAGAGGAAGACGATGAAAATGATAAAAAAGGCGTAGATAAAACAATCTTAATAGAACCCCAAACAGCTGAACAAGCTAATAAAGAAAAGGAAGAAAAAGAAGAAAAGGAAGAAAAAGAAGAATATGTAGATAATAAAAATAATAACTGGATTCAAAAATATTTTAAAAGTAATAATTATGAGATAATTGAAAATGAAGGCAGAGGAGACTGTTTATTTGCCTCCATCAGAGACGCTCTAATAGAGGTTAACATAGATATTTCGGTTCCAAAAATGAGAAAAATGTTATCAGAAGAAGCAACCGATGACCAATTAGAACAGTTAGTATCTGTGTATAATTTTTCATTAATAAAATATGATACTATTACGAAAGATGTAAAAAAAATGGCTGCCGAGTTTAAGGTTATTAAAAAGAAAATAGAAGAAGAAAATGAAATTTCAAGGTCAACTAAAATGATGTCAGATATTAAAAAAGTGACAGAAACACATAAACAACTAAAATTAGAACAAAAAGAATTGAAAAGTATGTTAGAAGAATTTGAATATATGAAGGGCATTAACACATTGGAAGCTTTGAAAGCTAAAATACAAACATCTGATTATTGGGCTGATACCTGGGCTATTTCTACTTTAGAACGTATCCTTAAAATTAAATTAATATTATTATCAAAAGAAAAATATGAACAAGGAGAGATTGATAATATTTTAACATGTGGACAATTGAATGATAGTATACTTGAAGATGCTGGTATATTTGAGCCTAACTTTTACATTATTTTAAATTATTTAGGATATCATTACGAATTAGTTAATTTTAAACAGCGCGGAACATTGCTTTTTAAGAAATACCCCACGACCTTAAAAAATTGATAATTAATAAATGTATTGAAAAAGCAGCTGGGCCGTATTATATAATACCTGATTTTAAAAAATATATGCAACAGTTAAATATTACTGTTGAAAATGAGATGGATTCAAATACAGAATTATACGATGATTCTACTGTATTCCAATTTTATTATAAATCATCGGATGTTCCAAAACCAGGCAAAGGGACGGGTGAAAAACTGGGACCAGAAGGCGTACAAGAGTATGTACATTTAACTTCAATACCAAAGTGGCGGAAAAAATTATCTAATTTGTGGGAGCAAGAATTTATATTAGATAATAAAAAATGGCTAACTGTGGAACATTTCTATCAAGCATCAAAATATAAAAAAAATAATTTGGAACACTACAATAAATTTGCTTTGAATTCGAATAGTGATGTGTCGCGTGACCCAAAAAAAGCACGCGTGTTAGGTAGTAATAAAAAAATTAGTATTGATAATGATTTTTTTAATGGACGTAATCAAATTGTAATTGAAAATGCGTTACATGCGAAATTTACACAAAATAAAGATCTAGGTAAGTTATTAGTCTTGACCAAAAGAGCTAAATTACAACTTTATATTAGAGGATCACCGCCATTGGTAAATAATTCATTAATGAAAATTAGAAAAGAATTAAATAAAATAGAAAAATAGAAAATAAACCCTAATAAAAATAGTTTAAAATATTCAAGTAATATATATTATGGAATTTTCACACGAATCAAGTATTATATTGCAACACTTGATACCCAAATTAGCAAATGAAACATATAAAGATAAAATGATAAATGTAGAAATTACAAATATATTATACAATGATTTGAAATCAAGTATGAATTATTATAATAAGACTTCTAATAATATTAAAATTAAATTATTAAATTACAAAAACTTAATATATCCTACTAGTTATTCAAGTAATTATTATTCACGTGAAATAAAAGATTATATTCAATCGCACATTAAATATCAACTCGAATACACATTTAATATTTATAATCGCAAATTTACTATATTTTTTAGTTTATTCAATGATGATGAAATAAATAATATTGATAAATATAACAATTACATTAAATATATAATTATGTGGTTACATATGTGTAATAAATATACAACACATAAATGCTCAAGAACACTTAAGGTTTTTTTTTATTTAACACCATTAAAAAAGACATTGCCACATATAAAAACCAAAGTAATCAGTTATGAACACATTAATACAGGCATGACATATAGATGTGTTCCGGATAACGAAATTTTTATATATAGAACTCAAGAATGGTTTAAAGTATTTATCCATGAAACATTTCACAGTTTTGGATTAGACATAGACAATGTTGATAACAATATATTAAAAGATAAGATAAGTAAAATATTTCCAATACATTCGTCATTTAATATTGCCGAAACATATACTGAAGTTTGGGCGCGAATTCTTAATTGTTGTTTTTCAAGTTTTCTCTCCAGTAAAAACGAGACAGATTTTAATTTATTTTTCAATTTTACATTACAAATAGAACGTATTTTTTCAATAATACAGCTTAACAAAATATTAGCTTTTATGAATTTAGAATATAATGATTTATGGGGAAAAAATAAAATTAGTGAGGGATTGCGCAATACATTATATAAAGAAGACTCAAATACATTTTGTTATTTTGTGTTAGCGGGCATATTAATGAACGATTACACACACTTTTTAAAATGGTGTTATGAAAATAATAGTTCTTTTATTAAATATAAACAAGTATCAAATAATATAAAGTTTGTAAACTTAATTTTAGAATTATATAAAAATAAAAATTTATCAAAAAACAATGAAAATGTAAATTTACAAATCAAAAAAGATAAACATCATAAGTTTTTGTCACATACATCGCGTATGTCGGCAATAGAAATAAAAATGATTGAATAATTATTTTTTTAAATGGACATGGCAGAAATTTTGTGATTTCACAGGGCGGTTTAAACAATTTTTAAATTTGCTTGTTATTCCCATACATACATATATATAGCAACCATTGTCAATACGTTTTTTATTTTGTTTCCAATGAAAAGAAGCAGCATCAAAATCTATAATTGGTTGCTGGTTTTCCATAATACATACGTGATTATAATAATATTATAATCAATTTTCTATAAAATAAAATTGATTATAATATAAAAATATATTTTTGTTTAAAACAAATGGGTATTAGATATCTTAATAATTATTTCTATTCAAATTGTAAAAAAGGTATATATAATATTAACATTGATCAGCTCTCTAATAAGAAAATAGCAATTGATGCAAGCATTTATATGTACAATTATAAAGTAAAAGGAGACCTAATTGAATATATGTATAAAATGATATTTATTTTTAGATCACATAGTATACATCCTGTTTTTATATTTGATGGTAAACCTCCACCAGAAAAAAATCAAATTCTAAAAGAACGGAGAGAAAAGAAGAGGGAAGCGTTTGAAAATATAAATATTTTAACAACAAAAATGAAACAATGTATTGAAAATAGTAAGAAATATAATACAATTCAACAACAGATATTGAACTTAAAAAAAAGAACTATCCGTCTAACCATGGAGGATATAAATAATGTTAAAAAGTTATTAAAATTATGCGGAATTACATATTACGAGGCAGACGGCGAAGCAGATTCGCTGTGCGCAAAGCTTGTTACAAAGAATATTGTATGGGCGTGTATGAGCGATGATATGGATTTATTTATATACGGGTGTCCTAGAGTTATCAGAAAATATAATATATTTACTGGTAGAGCACTGCTATACAATAGTAAAGAATTATTAACAGAATTAAATATGAATAGTAACACTTTTAAAGAAATATGTGTTGTATCTGGAACTGATTATAATAATAATAACAATAATAATATATACAAAACATTAAAATATTACAATGAATATATTAATGATAAAAAGGGTAATGATTTTTACGGTTGGTTAGATAAAAATACAAATTATATTGAAGATTATCATAAACTTTGTCTTTGTTATTTATTATTTGATTTAAATAATTATAATATTAAAAAATATTATAATATTAAAATTCATAATACTCCCGTAAATACTTATGAATTATGTAGGTATCTTAAAAATTATAACTTCATTTTTATTGAATAAAAATAGTTATCAATATAAATATAAATTCTATATATATCATAATATGACTAGTATAGTATTAAAACCCCACGAAAAAAAATTAATAAATATAAGTGATAATGATTTTGAAGTACCAAAATATAATGACTATAATTTACTAACAAAATATAATTATAAGGTTAAACATTTTAAAGAAATTTGTAAAACCTACAAATTAAGATTATCTGGGAATAAAGATGTATTAAAAAAGAGAATATATGATTTCTTAATACAATCAAGTAAAATAATTAAACTACAAAATCTCTGGAAAAAATACTTATTGAGACAATGTAATGTATTAAAAGGTCCAGCATTATTTAAAAGAAAAACATGTGTTAATAGCATTGATTTTTTTACTATGGATGAAACGAATGCTATTCCATACGAACAATTCTTTAGTTTTAAAGATAATTCAGACCAAATATATGCTTTTGATATTTTATCTCTCTACAATTTATTTGATAAAACAAAAACACACACACGAAACCCATACAATAGACAAGTTTTTTCTAATAAAATAAAAAAAGATTTCTTCAAGTTATTAAATATTAGTAAAATATGTAAACTTAATATTAAAACGCAGATAGAAAAACCGTTGGAAATGTCAGAGGGGAAAAGATTAGAACTTAAAACGGTATCAATCTTCCAAGAAATAGATAATTTAGGCAATTATACAGATATAAATTGGTTCAATTCACTTCATAAAATAAATTTAATAAGATTTATAAGAGAATTATACGACATTTGGAACTATAGGGCAAGTTTGAGTTTTGCCAATAAACGCGAAATATGTCCACCATGTGGGAATCCATTTTTAAATATTAGAATATCAATTTTGCCATCTTTACATTTTTTA
>Ga0302126_10001706_pt1 | contig 13028 bp, 14 predicted proteins | sample CB4_20m_MG_FD_203108 | JGI IMG/M metagenome (GOLD analysis project Ga0302126, IMG submission 203108) | Marine microbial communities from Western Arctic Ocean, Canada - CB4_20m | ecosystem: Environmental > Aquatic > Marine > Oceanic | place: Canada: Western Arctic Ocean | collected 2017-09-24 | reverse complement strand
ATTGGCCTTGAAGTAAGAAATTATTATTTGAGCCTCCAAACTAACTTTTCTGAAATAAAGGCTTATAAACAAGCTATGAATGCAGCAACATTACAACTAGAATCGACTCAATTAGGTTTTGAGGAGGGCTTAAGAAACAGTCTTGAAGTTTTGGATGCGCAACAAACACTATTTAATGCCAAATTGAATATATTAGAATCACGCTATAATTATGTAATGAATTTTATAAACTTAAAATTATCTGCAGGAATGTTGTCTTTTGCAGACCTGGATGAAATTAACCAATACTTAATGGTAGCCAAGATATGATTGCTCTGACAGAAAAAAGTCAATTAGTATTAATTGATATGCAAGATAAACTATCGACAGCTATGCCTAGAGAGGTAATAAATAAAATTATTAAGCGTTGTGAATTACTAATTACCGTGGCTAACGAATTGGCTATTCCACAAATATGCACTGAGCAATATCCTAAAGGGCTTGGTCATACGCTACCTCAAATGATGCCTTTCTTATCGGAAGCAAAGTTTGTTGAAAAGACTGTCTTTGCATGCACGGAGGAGCCAATATTTTTAAGGTATTTGATCAAGACTCGCCCACAAATATTTTTAATGGGTATGGAAGCTCATATTTGTGTTTTACAAACTGCGCTAGGCTTAATCAAATCAGGAAAAGAAGTTTTTATTATCGAAGATGCCATAGTTTCAAGAAATATTTCAAATAAACAAAATGCTCTTCATAGGCTAAGAGATGCAGGCTGTTTTATCACTAATACTGAGTCAGTAGTATTCGAATGGTTAAAAACTTCTGAGAACGAGGCTTTTAAAAAAGTTGCTCCATTAATTAAAGATATTGATTAATTAATCGAGCAACTTTACCAGTGCCTCCAGATGAATCCTTTATATAATTTTGAGCATTTTTTAGTACCCCTCTATTTACTTCCCCGGCAATTATTAGATTTTTTATAATCTCCTCTAATTCAGCTATATTTTTAAATCTAAAAATCGCATTATTTTTTTCGGCAGTGTTGACCATATCTTTAAAGTTAAAAATTGATGGTCCAACCGCAGTTTGTACATTTGAACTCATCGCCTCAATTGGATTCTGGCCGCCATAATCTAAGATGCTCCCACCAATAACTGCTAGTGTTGCTAATCCATATAGCTCATAAAGCTCTCCCATTGTGTCGACAAGAACATACTGCGGTGTTTTTTTAATCCCTACTAAATCACTTTTTTTCACAATTTTTAGACTCTGTGACTGAAAAATTTTCTCAACTTCGTTAAATCGTTCTGGGTGTCTAGGAACAATCACTAAAATTAATTCTTTATAATTTAATTTCTTTACAAGGTTTATAAGAATTTTTTCTTCTCCATCTCTTGTACTTCCTGCTACCAAAACAAAATGGTTAGAGATTTTTAATTGTTTTTTTAATTGTTTGATTTTCTTCAATGTCCCTTTGGGGGGGCTACTATCAAACTTAATATTTCCCATTAATTTGATACTTGCTTCTGTAAGCTTACTAAAATTGGATAAATCTTCTTCGGACCTCACATTAATTGAATCTAGTTGTAACAATTTCGAGTTAACAAATTTTTTAAAAGGCAAATATTTATTTAGAGATTTTTTTGATAGTCTTGCATTAATTAAATGTAACGGGATATGGTTTAACTTACATTGATCTATCAAGTTAAACCATAATTCTGTTTCAACAATTACACCTACCCTAGGCTGATAGAAAGATAAAAATCTTTTACTAGCTCCCTCAGTATCATAGGGTAAATAAGTGCGATGAATTCGTGGATTGTTAATCAATTCAGTATTTCTTCCAGTCAGAGTCATATGGCTAACAAGAATGTAGGTACTTGGATGTTGCTTTAATAAGATTCCAACAAGATTAACAATTGCTTTAGTTTCACCAACAGAAACACAATGAAACCAAACTGTTTTTCTAGATTTCCATACAGAGCTTCTTTTTTTTGGATATAAAGCAAAGCGCTCGTTTAAATATTGCAAATGATTAGGTTTTATCAATGCTCGATAAGCTAGTTTTGCAAGAGCAAAAGGGATAAGGCAAAAAATTATAATTTTATAGATAAAAAAGTACATTTTATAATTTTCTCACAATGTGAAATTTATTTATATTTTTTATTTTTCACAAACCGATTGTTAAATATGACTTGTATAATGTTTAAAGGAAATTAGACTGAAAATTTATGAACTTTTAGCAAAATAACTCTTGACCAAACACAACCAGATGTTAAAATTTTTCTCATTAGCACAACATATTGTGGTTTTGAATATAAAGCCAATTTTCAGTAGGCAGTGCTCCAAACAGAAATAAAACAGGGGAAATAAATGCTCAAAGCTGTACCGTCAGAATCTAGAGAAGAGGAATCTGAAGAAATTAAAATACCTTTTCAATCTGTCTCAGAAGATATTTGGGATAAAAAATACAGACTAAAATCAAAAAAAGGTGATTTCATTGATAAAAATATCAACGAAACTTATCAAAGAGTAGCGAAAGCGTTAGCTGATGTAGAAAAACCTGAGAAAAGAGAATTATGGCATAAAGAATTTTTATGGGCTTTACAGCACGGGGCTATCCCCGCTGGAAGAATTACTTCAAATGCTGGAGCGCTTAAACACAAACCTGCCACAAGCACTATCAATTGTACTGTTTCTGGAGTAATTGAAGACAGCATGACAGATATACTTGATAAAGTTCATGAAGCGGGACTTACTTTGAAAGCAGGATGCGGAATAGGCTATGAGTATTCGACCCTAAGGCCAAAAGGTGCCTTTGTAGCAGGCGCAGGTGCCTACACAAGTGGTCCACTTTCGTTTATGGATATATATGATCGTATGTGCTTTACGGTTTCTAGTGCAGGGGGCAGGCGTGGTGCGCAAATGGCCACATTTGACATTGCACATCCTGACGTTACCGACTTTATTAAGGCAAAAAGGGAAGATGGTCGCCTCAGGCAATTTAATTTGTCTTGTCTCATTACAAAAGACTTTATGGAAGCGGTTAAATCTGATTCAGATTGGAAGCTTGCTTTTCCAGTTACAGAAAAAGAAGTAAAAGAAGATAAATTAGATTTAACAGACTCTCAGAAAATAGTCTGGAAAAACTGGCCTGTAAAAGAAAAATATCTGACTGAAACAGAAGGAGCTAATGCAGGAAAAGTTGCTTGCCGTGTTTACAAAATAATCAAAGCTCAGCGCGTTTGGGACATCATCATGTCATCTACATATGACTATGCTGAGCCAGGGTTTATTCTTGTTGACCGCGTGAACGAAATGAATAATAACTGGTTTTGTGAAGATATTAGAGCTACAAATCCCTGTGGTGAACAACCACTACCTCCCTATGGAGCATGTCTTCTAGGATCAATTAATTTAACAAAATTCGTTAACCATCCATTTACTGATAAAGCATATTTTGACTGGGATAAATATAAAAAGGTAGTAAGTATTTTTACTAGAATGCTTGATAATGTTGTCGAAATTAATGGTCTGCCTCTTGAAAAACAAAGGGCTGAAATTGCAAGAAAACGCCGTCATGGCATGGGTTATTTAGGATTAGGCTCTTCACTAAGCATGATGGAAATGGTCTATGGGGATGATGAATCAATCAAATTTACGGAAGAAGTAACAAAGGTTTTAGCTCAGATAGGCTGGGAAGTGGGTATTGAATTAGCAAAAGAGAAAGGAGCTGCTCCAATAATGGATGAAGAGTTTGAGGTTAATGCTGAAATGTTGGCAATGCGTCCAGAAATGAAAAAAGATGGGCATAAAATTGGTGACAAAGTAAAAGGGAAAGTGCTTTTAGGAAAATATAGTCGCTATATGCAACAATTTCCTGAAACTCTTCAGGATCAGATTGTAGAATCTGGTATTCGCTTTACCCATCATAGTTCAATTGCTCCGACTGGAACTATTTCTCTTTCATTAGCAAATAACGCAAGTAACGGTATAGAGCCTTCTTTTGCCCACCACTATAGCCGTAATGTAATTAGAGAGGGTAAGAAAAGCAAAGAAAAAGTAGATGTATTTTCTTTTGAGCTCTTAGCGTATCGCCACCTTATAAATCAAAAAGCGATGCCATTTTCAGACAAAGAAGATGAAAAATTACCAAGTTATTTCATTGATTCTTCAACCATTAAAGCAAAAGCTCATGTTGATATACAAGCAGCTTCGCAAAAATGGATTGATAGCTCAATTTCTAAAACTATTAACGTCCCTACTGACTATGATTATGAAGATTTTAAAAATATTTATTTGTATGCTTACGAAAAAGGACTTAAAGGCTGTACAACTTTTAGATTCAATCCTGAAGCATTCCAAGGCGTTTTAGTAACTGAAAAAGATCTAGAAGATACTACATATCAATTCACCTTAGATGATGGGGCGACAATTGAAGTAAAAGGGAATGAAGATATTGAATATGATGGAGAGACACATTCAGCAGCAAATTTATATGACGCATTAAAAGAAGGTTACTACGGAAAATTCTAAGGATTAATTAAAAATGGTAGTGAAAATTGATAAAAAAATTGTGGGCTATAGCGTCCTAGATAAAAATGTACAGAAAAAAAAAGGTGCGCAGCCAGCTGAAATATTTCAGCTAGGAGATCCACTAAGTAGGCCTGATCAAATTACCGGGTCAACTTATAAAGTGAAAACACCAGTAACAGAGCATGCCCTTTATATTACTATCAATGACGTCTTAATGAACGAGGGAACAGAACAAGAACATCGTAGGCCCTTTGAAATATTTGTTAATTCAAAGAATATGGAACATTTTCAATGGATAGTTGCTCTCACCCGAGTTATGTCTGCAGTTTTTAGAAAAGGTGGTGATATCACATTTCTGGTTGAAGAATTAGGGAGTGTATTTGATCCAAATGGTGGCTACTACAAAAAAGGTGGTAGATATGTTCCAAGTCTTGTCGCTGAACTAGGTCAGGTTGTTGAGCAGCATTTGATCAACATTGGTATGCTACAAATACAAAAACCAGATGAACATCAACAGTCTCTGATTGATGAAAAAAAAGCAAGTTTTATTAAAAATAATCCTGATGGTCTAGATGCAGATACAGGCTTCCCAAATGGGTCTCAATTATGTAAGAAATGTAACATTAAGGCATCTATTATGATGGATGGGTGTTTGACTTGCTTAAATTGTGGCGAAAGTAAATGTGGCTAGTTTAATATGAACTAAGGTGGTAATTTGGACTCTACCACGCACTTCTAATTTAGGCTAATACAGTGTTATGAAAAAAATTTTTTTTCTTCTTTTCTTCTTTTCTTTCTGTGCGTCATCAACTCCTGCTCCAGAGTTATTATTCAAAGTAAATAGGTCAGTTGTTAAAGTCAACACATCGAACAAAGAAGGTAATCATGGGGTTGGTTCTGGTGTTGTAGTTAAAAAAGACCATATCGTAACTAATTGCCATGTAATAGCAGATGCGCAGGGAATCAATGTTAACAAGTACGGAAATAGTTACACGCCTCATGCAATTATTGCAGATTGGAAAAATGATGTATGTATTTTAAAATTTAAATACCTAGAGCTTGATCCGATTAAACTTTCATCAAATGATCTTTTAGAATATGAAACGGAGGTTTTTGGTAAAAGCTATGGTGGCAATACAGTTAAGGCACATACTTCATTTGGTCGGGTGAAAGGTATCCACAAACTAAATAATTTTAAAGTAATTCAATCTTCAGCTTGGTTTGCTATGGGCGCTAGTGGTGGTGGGCTTTTTAACTACAATGGTGAACTCTTAGCTATAACAACTTTTAAAACCGCTGGAAATACAGCTTTTTATTACAGTATGCCCGTTGAAATAATAAAAGAAATGCTGGCTAATGGCAAAGAAATTGCTGTTACAGAACAACCAGAACTTCCTTTCTGGGACGCACCGACTGAAAATCAGCCTTTCTTTATGCAAATTATCGGGCCTATGAAAAAAGAATCATGGGATGTACTTAAAAAAATAACCTTGGAATGGCTGCAAGAAGCTCCCGATGAAATTGAAGCTAACTATCACCACGCTTTTGCATTGTATCAATTAGGAGAGTTTGTTGCTGCTAAGAATATTTTAAAAAAAGTAATTGAAAAAAATAGCAAGCATACCTTGTCATTTTTATATTTATATAAAATAGCTAAAAGTGAGGATCGAGTAGGAGATATGAGTTACTATAAGTCTCAAGTATTACAACTAGACGCATCATTAATTAATCAAGAAGATGAAACCTAACTACTTTTATTTATTTATTATTGTAATCCTCCCTTACTCTTGCTCTTTGGATAGACTTCCAAAGGTTGATAATTTTTTATCGAATGCTATAAATGAAAAGATAGTTAAGCCTGAAGACTCTATTCAATATAATTGCAGTAAAAGAAAAACATTTTATTTGTTTTATTTGAATGAAGGGGAATCTATTTGGCTTGTTCTACCCGACAGGGAATTCAAACTAACCCAAATTGAAGAGTCTCAAAATATTTATTCAAATAATATTACAACTCTAGAGATTTCTTCTGAAAAAACTCAAATAAGAAATGAAAATGAGATTCTATATGATCAATGTATTAAGAAGAAATCTGAGATTTAGTCTTGATTCACTCATAAAGCAGGGGTAATTCTATATTAATGTTAACTAAACCATTAAGAGTGGCTATAGGCAACAATTATAGATTATAAATCTCTAAAATTTCAGTTGAGCTTCATAATAGAAGTATTGGTGAATGGCAGAATAGTATTCCTAATGATTATTCTAATGGTCGTAACAGAGATTATATAAATAATAGGCCATTTAGATTCTTATGAATATCTAGTAGAATAAGTCTTTAAATTTTTAAAGGTTTGCCATGTTAATTCAATCTGAGTCTATTGATCTTGATACCCTAACAGGAAAAATGAGAACTTATGTTCATCGACCATCCAAACCTGGTAATTTCCCAGTAATTTTATTTTATTCAGAAATATTCCATCAAACAGGTCCAATTGAAAGAGCTGCTAAAATAGTAGCAAGTCACGGGTACGCAGTTCTAGTCCCCGAAGTATTTCATGAGTTAAACCCTATTGGTACAGTATTAAATTATGATGACATTGGAAGAAATAAAGGGAACTCGGATAAAGAATCTAAAGATGCTCAGGCATACGACTCAGATAACCAAGCTATGATTGATTGGGTCAAGCAACAAGCTTGGTCTAATAATAATATTGGAGCAATGGGATTTTGTATCGGTGGACATTTAGCTTTTCGAGCAGCACTTAATCCCGAAGTTAGATCTACTGCATGCTTTTATGCAACAGATTTACATACTAATACTATCCCAAGTAAATCAAACCAACATAGTATGGAACGCCTATCGGATATTAAGGGTGAATTATTAATGATCTGGGGAAAGCAAGATACTCACATACCAGAAAATGCTCGAGCTCAAATACATCAAAAATTAATAGAAACTAGTATTTCTTTTAGTTGGCACGAATTTAATGCTCAACATGCATTTATGAGAGACGAAGGTGAAAGGTATGATCCGGAACTAGCAATGCTTTGCTATCAGATGTGCTTTAGAATGTTTGCAAGAACCTTATAAAATTATACGCAATCTGAGAATGCCTCAAGAGAGCGGTGAAATTTAATTTTTTCATATGCTTTCTTTGAAATTAAGTTACGGCCTGAAATATTAACCTTATTCTTATTGGAGCCATTTTTTTCCAAATTAATATCTCTAGCTTTATTTTTAACTTTAACCATTTTCATTCCTTTTGGGAAAATTTATAAGTAGGAATTTTGTCCCTATACTTTAATTGATGCAAAATTGATGCAAAAATTCAATTTAATAATAAAAAAATAGGTTATATTTAAAATATTATCGGACTTATTGTAATATGAAAATGTATATAAATGGAAGTATCAAAGAATTCAATGGAATAAAAATTACTGCCACAGAATTAATAATTCAACTTAACTTAAATGGCAAACGTTTTGCAATTGAAAAAAATGGGGAAATAATTTCTAAAAATTTTCTTGATGGGGTTTATTTTAATGAAGGTGATAAAATAGAAATTATAGGAGCAGTAGGTGGTGGATAAAAATTCGAATATTAATGATAAGCTAGTTATTGCTGGACGCACTTTTCATTCTAGATTGCTTATCGGTACTGGAAAATACGCTGATTTTAAGGAAACAAGATCTGCTATTGACGCAAGTGAATCAGAAATTGTAACGGTTGCGATTAGAAGAATAAATCTTGGTCAAAAATTGAATGAGCCTTCCTTACTCGATTTCCTTCCTCCAAAAAAGTTTACTTATCTTCCGAATACTGCAGGCTGCTATTCATCGGAAGAAGCTATAAGAACTTTACGTTTAGCTAGGGAATTATTAGATGGTCATAATCTTGTAAAGTTAGAGGTTCTAGGAGACTCGAATACTTTGTACCCCAATGTTGTTGAGACTATTAATGCAGCAAAGATTCTTATTGCAGACGGATTTGATGTCATGGTTTATACCTCTGATGACCCAATAGTAGCAAAACAATTAGAAGATATTGGTTGCTGTGCAATTATGCCATTGGCTTCACTTATTGGCTCCGGTATGGGAATTTTAAACCCCTGGAATTTACAAATAATTATTGAAAATTCAAATGTGCCTGTAATTGTAGATGCAGGGGTTGGAACCGCTTCAGATGCGACTATTGCCATGGAGCTTGGGTGCGACGGAGTACTTATGAATACCGCAGTTGCGTTGGCTAAAGATCCAATTTTAATGGCTTCAGCCATGAAAAAAGCGATTGAATCAGGACGAGAAGCTTTTATTGCTGGGCGTATGACCAAAAAACCTTATATGGCATCACCAAGTTCCCCGGTAGAGGATTTAATCAAATAAATGACCAAAAAACCTACAAGACAATATCAAGTTTCTATTTCAGTATTATCTGAATTTGTTGAAGAGCGATCAAATATTAAAGAAAATCAGTATTTTTTTTCTTATACGGTATCAATTGAAAATCAAGGACTTCAATCTTTGCAACTTATCTCACGTCATTGGATTATAAAAAATGCCCATAACGAAAGATTTGAAATAAAAGGAGAAGGTGTTGTAGGAGAGCAGCCTATTATCAAACCTGGTGATAAATTTACTTATACAAGCGGAACAGAAATTGATACACCGGTTGGAAGTATGCTAGGTTTATATAATATGATAACTGAGGAAGGGGGAGATTTTGAAGCCAAGGTCTCCGAGTTTGAACTAATAATGCCAAGGACGCTACATTGATTAAAAAAATTCTATCATTAATTCTCTTATTTTTTTTAGTTGGCTGCGGGCAATTAGGCGTCCAAAATTCATGTGATTGTGACTTAGAAAAGAATGCTATAGCAGAATTGGAAGCTAAAATAATAGAATTAAAAAAGCGCCAAGACAAGTCCACTAATGTACCTAAAAAGTCATTTTCTGAATATGGTTTATTACGTAAAACAAAATGGGAAGAAATCGAAGCTAAACTTCAGAATGATCAGGCAAGTCAGGCTTGGCCTGCATGGATTTATGGTTGTGAGAAATTAATAAAACTAAACAACTGGAGAAGTACTTGCGAAGCAGCAAATAATTTATTAGCGCCAACAAACAAGGAGGTTATCAAATATTTACATGCTCATTTTGATCTTTATAAAGCCAATAACGAAGATGGCTCGAAAAAAGGTTTAATTACAGGTTATTACCAACCCTCATTAAAAGGTAGCCGAACCCAATCAAAAAAATATAAAATTCCACTTTATGCACCTCCTCTTGACCTAATTACAGTTGATTTAAGCAAAGTTTATCCCGAATTAAAATATAAAAGATTAAGGGGTCGGGTGGAAGGTAAAAAATTAATTCCTTATTTTACACGTGAAGAGATAGCTAAAGAAAATTACCCATTGCAAGGAAACGAATTACTATGGGTGCAAAATCCTGTTGAAGCTTTTTTCTTAGAAATTCAAGGATCTGGAGTTATAGAGTTTGAAGATGGTTCAACAACACAAGTTGGTTATGCAGATCAAAATGGACATCCATATCGCTCAATGGGATTAGCTTTGATTAGGCAAGGAGAATTAAAAAGGCACAGAGTGTCTATGCAAAGCATTAAATATTGGGCAAAGAAAAATAAAAGAAAACTACGGAGATTTTTAAATGCTAATCCTAGTACAGTTTTTTTTAGAGAGCTCCCTCAAGGACTGCCTGGCCCAATTGGTGCATTAGGTGTCCCAATTTCATCTGAAAGATCTGTAGCTGTTGACCGAAGATTTATTCCTTTAGGAGCCCCTATCTTTCTTTCAACCACAGAGCCAAATTCAAACATCTCTTTAGATAAATTCATGATTGCTCAAGATACAGGTGGAGCAATTAATGGAGGGGTTCGAGCTGATTTTTATTGGGGGCAAGGTAAAAGTGCGGGTGCTAAAGCAGGAAAAATGAAGCAATCAGGAGAAATATGGGTGATGCTCCCAAAAAACTTTTCTTTTCCTGCTACACCTAAATAACTATATAAATTAGTCAGATGCTGAAATTTGATTCTGATTGATTTGAAGAAGAATCTTTTCCATTTCTGTGAGCATTTCTTGCTTCTATTTCTTGCTCCACATTCTCTTGTGTAATGTGAATATTATATTGCAGTGACCATCGATCTGTAGCTTCCATTTCTAACTGCTCTACGCCATGAAATGAATTATTTGTTTTTATAAAACAGAAAGCGGAATTTGGTGTATATGGCATTGTAATAACTTTATGAAAATATTCTTTTTTATAATGCAAATGCGGTAATTCCGAATTTAGTTTACTTGGGTCTTTTGGCATATAGATAGACGTCCCCGTTGAAATCTGTGTACGATCTTTTGGAAGGTAAATTATAAGTGATATGACTTTACTTGGTTGATCCGTATGTGGTCCTAATGCATAATTTTTTCTGTCGCATACTAGCTGCAATTGATCTGTATATGATACGTTTTTTAAATACTTGAAACGCATATCAAGAAAGTTTTTAAATTTTGCTTGAAAAATATTACGGAGACTTGGAGCCATTTTCTCATGAAAGGATGTCCAAAACTCTTGCTTATCCTTTGTGACTTTTTGTATTGACTTCTTCTTATTAAAATCCACTACTAATCTATCTTTGTAGATTGCTAGACCAGGAATTTCAGGATTCAGACTAGCAATAGAAGTCATTTCATTAAAATCAAGAAGGTTGTCTTGTATTTCAGAATAAAATTTTTCTGAGAACATATTTTCTACATATAAATGTGGAAAAGGAAAATTCAAAATGGGAGAATTTATAAGCTTATATGCGGCATGTAATTCATCTTCTAAAAACATATTCACTCATTCCTTTAAAAACGCCAGTTTTGTTTTCTGCAGCCTTGTCAACTTGATCTTGAGAAAATTTAAATCCCAAATTTTTCAACTGTTCTATTGCGGCAAGATGTTCTTGGAGTTTTGGGTTCATTTCTATTATTACTGATTTAACTTTTTTATTTCTAAGCGTTTTCTTAGCTCCCTCAACAACCTTATGCTCAAAGCCATCAACATCGATTTTAACATAATCTGGCACTGGTAATTTATTATCCTCTACTAACGAATCAATCTTATAGGTTATACAGCCTTGTGCAAAACCTATATTTTCTGAAAATGACTGAAGGTCCATATTTAATGGTTCGCCAACCGCATGATTTCCGTCACCCGCACTCAGATTGCCCATAAAAATATAATCGAAGGTATCCTTATCTGATACCCCAATGCAGTAGGCAGCTATCAAATGATCGAGTTTATTGAGTCTTATATTCATATTTAGGAGTGAATAATTCTGGGATTCTGGCTCTAAGGCAATAACATTAGCCCCTCTTACTGCCCCGGCATAAATAGAGTACATTCCCACATTGGCACCTATATCTAACAAAGTTTCCTTTGGTCCAATTTCATTTAACCAATCAATAGTGTGTGGTTCTTTTGTAAATAACGTGTCCACCCTCCATTTTGTTACGCTATTTGGAGTTTGAAAAATAATTTTTTTGCCTTCTACTTCTATTGTGCACTTTGGATCTAATTTTTCGTAGTCTTCTAAACTAATATTCATATTGATTATTTACAATTTAAATAAAGATAAAAAATTGTAACATATAAAAAAGGGAGCAAAAGCTCCCTTTTTTATATGTTTTAGATAAACAAATTACTTGTTCATTACGTACATTGTTACTTCAAAACCAAAACGCATTTCTGTTGCAGCTGGTGTTGTCCACATAATGTAATCTCCTTTTATTTATATAGAATCTATTGTAATTAGTAAGCGGCAATAATTATGTATTTATAATTTCCCTACAGTTTTAAGTATTTAACTATAAAAGCGGGCGTTATAATACAATATTTAAACATTATTCTAAATGGGGAAACGTGTGGGATTTAAATTATCAAAAAAAGGTCAGCAGCTTGTTGATATGTATACCGATATGGTGGCTGGCGGATATATGCGTAAAGATGGTGTTGATCTTCGTGATGCATTTGCAGAATTTGAATCAAGATTTTTCCGAATTCCAATTAAAGAGCAATTTATTAAGTACAACATAAAAACTATTTTAGATTATGGCTCTGGTGGATGTGATTGGACTACTAAGAATTTTGATGAAAATGGAGACTCAGCTCAAGAATTTTATAATCTCGATCAATGTTCTAGATTTGAGCCCGCAAGAAATATTGATGAAAGGGGGCAGGTAGATTGTGTTTTAAGTTTCGATGTTCTAGAACATGTCTATATAGCTGATATCGATGCCACCTTAAGTGATATATTTTCATGTGCAAAAAAATTAGTTATTTTGAATATTGCCTGTTATCCAGCTAATGCATTATTACCTAATGGTGAAAATGCTCATATAACAGTTAGGGATTCATTTTGGTGGAAGGCACAACTTGATAATTTTGCTTTAAAATATCCAAATACATACATACAACTCATTACTTCTCGTGATTGGCGTGACACAAAA
>Ga0302126_10001703_pt1 | contig 13036 bp, 9 predicted proteins | sample CB4_20m_MG_FD_203108 | JGI IMG/M metagenome (GOLD analysis project Ga0302126, IMG submission 203108) | Marine microbial communities from Western Arctic Ocean, Canada - CB4_20m | ecosystem: Environmental > Aquatic > Marine > Oceanic | place: Canada: Western Arctic Ocean | collected 2017-09-24 | reverse complement strand
CGTCGCCAGAGTCATCGAACGAAGAAGAGTTTCGCTACCAAGAAAGTCCTCGAGACGCTGCGTACTACTAAAAAATACGCCGGAAACCTGGAGATAAGAAAACGAGCGCTCGCGCGAGAGAGAACCCATAAAAAAAAACCTCTCTCACTCGCAAACAAAGCAACACACACAAACAGACAGACAGAACCATAGCAATGAAAGACATCGCATCACGCGCGCAATAAAAGATAAAACAGTACGGGTCAAAAATGTGATCCTTTAGGTATACTTTGTAAACATTTGTATTTTACACTAAAAAAAAAAGAAAGGTCAAGAAAGCTTCTTCTTCTTCCTTCAAAGCCACAAAGCATAAAAGCGCTTAAAACTGCCACATTAATTGAACGACTGCGACACCTTTACTCACTCACTGCGAAGAAAAATGGAATCTGCGGTGGACATGGACGAAATTTTGGACCTTTTGCCTTCATCTCTGTTCGATTGCGATCAGTTCTTGTTCGCGTCAGACGTAGCCCATGCGAAGGACGGAGTTCGATTTGGAAAGAAATCTGGATCGAACGAAGAAGAGGATATGTTCGATGACGAGGTTCGAAAGCGATTCGAGGGCGATGATGGTAACAGCGGTCAAGAGCGAGAGACGTCGTCGCAAGCAGTTGGAGCAGGAGTAGGTACGAGCGAGATCGTTCGTGAAGAGGGAGTTGTATCGCGCGAAGGAGAACGAAAAGCGCTCAGGAAGGTTTTGGAAAAAACGCCAGAGTTTGATCGCGAGAAGAAGATTTGGAGGGAACCGAGCGAGGAGGCGACGGGATCGCTATCGGCGAACGCGGCATTCGATGCGTTTGATTTGGACGATTTCATGGCTGATTTCGTACCACCTGAAGAAGAAGAAGAAGAAGAAGAAGAAGAAGAAGAGTTAATTGGTGTACGATTAGGAGCGCAGATAAAGACGAACGACGACGACGACGAAGATACGAACAATCGGTCGATGAACAAAGAGAGCGAACAACAAAAGAGGGAACGTTTAAAACGGAACAGAGAGGCAGCGCAGTTATCCAGAGCGAGGAAGAAGAAACAATTGGAGGATTTAGCGAACGCGGCGAGGAGTTTTAGGGCGCAAGCTCATCAAGCGAATGATTTATGTGCGAAATTGGCGAACGAGAATCACGTGTTGAGGATACATTTGGCGCATTTAGCGAGATTCGCGACACAAGAATGCGCGATCGAGGCGAAGAAGATTAATTTGCCACCACTTCCACCACCGGTTTTGACGAAGAACGCACAATTATTGCCGAATACTTTACAAACACTTCCTCCAGTGATTCCTTCGCAAACTGGAAATGGACAGAAATTATTGATACCGGCCTTTAATCCGCTCACATACGCTCCAGCCGTGACTGCTACTTCTTCAAAGCGAATCGCTTTGAAAGATGACGATAGTAGTAATAATAATAATAATGGTCAGCACTCGAATACAAACTCGCCGAAGAGGCAACGAACGAAGAAATCATCCGTCGTAGCCACTGCGACTGCTATAGCTTTATCAACGGCGTGCGTTATGAACAACACGAATAAAGCCGCGCAAGTCGTTTCGAGAAGTGGTACGGCCGTATCATTAGCCACCAACGTCGGGCGCCTCGCCACTCGTCATTTGACTGCGTTCCCTGGATCTTTTGCAGATGAACGCGATCAAGGATTTATTGCATCGCCAGATCTTAAGGAAGCGCTAGAGCAAACGTGGACGATGCCCGAGCACGAGGAAAACGAAAAGCTCAAACACTCGAAAGCGTTAGCCTTTGCTTCAGAAGCAATCAAGAAACTTTCGTTTTTTGATGACGATGAAGAACAACAAAAAGAAGAAAAAGAAACGAAAATAAACACCGCTGCTTTGAACGTATGGTCTTCATCAGAGATAGAAAAGGATACGACCACGGAAGAAAAACTGCTTTCGGACGAAGGAGCGAACAAAATAGACCCGTGGTTTGCCGCTTTTCGATCGGCGAGAATGCACGATGTCATCCAAAAAATGTCACGCGTTGATTGTGCGGAAGTTTTTCAATACAAAATTAGTGAAGACGAGGACATGGATGATGACGGCAAGCGATCAAATACGTCCGCCGCTGCGAATATAATCACGTCAGAGTACGAGACCGAAGAGCAACGAATTGCGAGGAAACGTTCCTCTGGAGCGATCCCACTCGATGACGGCACAGGATATCCGCAACCAAATCAATCATCCTCTCAACATCGTCAAACAGTGTTTAATACTGCCGATGGAGACGAAACAATGTCTTCGTCGTCTAATAACCAGCAGTCTTCGATCGTCTCGATGTTATTACCGCCTTGGGAGATGACAAACGCCGCAAACGATAAGAGCGCCGCGGCTATGTTGAGGCGATTAACGAAGACATTCATCGTCATGTTTTCGAAGCAAACGGGCGTTTACACGACGTACGCTTGCAAATTACCAATAGCAGGTCTTTAAAATTCAACTCATTCTTTTGTGTATACAAGTTTATTTCTAACAAATCATCGTCAACTCTCTCTCTCTCTCTTCTTTCTATTATATAATATATCAATAAATTTTCACTATCGACGTGTGTATCTCTCAATTTTCTTATTTTTTTTAATCCAACGCCGCTCTGAATGTTGAATGCGTTCTTGCGAGCGGCGATTCCGGAATCGTCTCGCTCATTTCTATTTTTTTTATCTTTTGCTGCTCGTCCTCTCTCTTCTCTTTGCTCTCGGTTCTTCTCAACGTCGTGCGATCTTCTTCTGCCCCGAATCTGTGTTCTGGCGCGTGTTCTGTTTCGAAATCGATGTGCACAAAAGCTCGTTCAACCTCTGGTAATTTTTCAATTCGATCTTGCAGCGCTTCGCCAATGTCGTGAGCGACTCTAAGGCTCATATCTTCCGGTAAAACGACGTCGACTTCGACAAAAAACGCTGGACCGAACGTATACGCGCGTACTGTATCTACGCCTAATATTCTCGGATCCGAGTTCCACGCTAAATACGTCAACTTTGTTAAGAACACCGGTGGTGCGGATAAACCAACCATAGCTTTAATATTCTCCAAAGCAGTGACTGACCAATTTTGGACGATATACGCGGCTAAGATCATCGCGCCGAGCGGATCGACCCAATAATATAACCTATCGCCAACGATCGCAGCAATTAACCCAAATGTATTCGTAATAACATCGTTCCTATGATCCTGCGCATACGTCTGCACTGACCTATTCGCACTCCCTCTGCAATACAAAAACAGCAAAAACTTTACGCAAATGACCGAAATCATGATCCCAATAACTAACTGTAAATCCTCCAAATGATGCGTATGCTCTTTCCCGACCAATTGCTGCACGCCTTCGATGAAAACCTGAAACCCTAACGTCCCCATAATACACGCAAACACTAAGATCCCAAGCGGCTGCATTCGACTCTTCCCGATCGGATACAAATACTTATTCATATCCCTCATATGCTTATCCGTAAAGTACAAAATCAACCCACTAATCAAATCCAAGAACGAATCTAACGCGGACGTTATAATACTCAAACTCCCCGATTGCACGGCTGCGAATATCTTCACCGCTAACAAACACACGTTCGTATAAAACGATATCCTCAACGCTAACTGCTCCTGTCTCTTCTGTTTCTGCCATTCCACATCCCTCGACAGTAATTCCGCTTCATCACCGAGGCCGAGCTGCGCTCGCTGCTGCGGATCTCCATCTTCCCGCTGAGCGCTCGTATTGCTCGCCGCGCTCGTTCGTTGCCGTTGTTCCACGTTCGTGCGCTCGATGAATTCCTCGAGCTCCTCGAATTCGGTTATGATCTTGTTCTGTCTCGTGTAATACTTTTGTACGCCCTTTTTCGCTCGAGTGTTGTTGTTCGTTATCCGCATATCACTCATGGCCTGTTGCTTCCTAGTCTTTGAAGCTATCGAATTATCATTCGTATCTGAATCTATTGCTAAATCTGTATCGGAGTCTGCCGCGCAGTCGTTGTTTTGAGTCGTCGTTAAGCGGTTGCGCAGGCCTTCCAGTTGTTTCAGGCGGTAAGACGTCGTGTGTCGTTCATCTTCGATCATTTTTTTTTGTACGCAATCGATTGATTGGTGAGTTATTTATCGCGATATTGGTTTATTTCTAATGATTCTAATGAAATCAAGCAAGAGGAATTTGGTGCGATTTTTTGGTAGAACGTTTAGCGAAGAAGAGCGTTTGATGGGATTATTTTTATAAATAAATACATATACACATAAATAAGAGCAAATAAAAGCGAGTACGATATGGAACAGACGCGGCGCGTGTCTGAACTGTTCTCAGAACTGGGTTTTGAACGACTTGTTCTTCTTAATTTTAACGCCCCTGTGCTTCAACTCGCCGCGTTCGATGGCTAAGTTAAGCGCTTCGAGTTGCCCGACGGTATCGACGCCGTGCACGGCATCTTTTACCATGGCGAGTTTAATCTTATACCCGGCTTCGATCACTTTGTTCTGTTCTAGGTCTTCCGCTATTTGTAAATGTGATTCGGGCATATGGCAGTATTTCGGAAGAAAATCTGCCCTGTACGAATATATTCCTAATTTCCGTAAGTAATTCGTCTCCGGGTCGTATTGTCCGAGCTTATTATGCGGTATAATCGCCCTCGAGAAATACAAAGCGTTCATGTTCTTATCAACGACTACTTTCACGTTATTCACGCCCTCGACGTCTTTCCTATCAATAGCGGGTCTACACAACGTACCCATACAAACGTCCGCGTCTTCGCTCTCGCATACGATCTTCGCCACTAAATCGATATGTTCCGGTTCAATAAACGGCTCGTCGCCCTGAATGTTCACGATAACGTCGTACTCCTCTCCCTTCCTCGCACAACTCTCGTACACCTCTAAACACCGCTCGGTTCCATTCGCGCACTCCGAAGACGTCATTACGCATATGCCCCCAAAGCTCTCCACGACTTTCTTTATTCTCTGGTCATCCGTCGCTACGATGCATAAATCCAGCGCTCGAGACTTACAAGCATTCGTATACGTGTGCCATATCATAGGCTTCCCGGCTAAATCCGCTAAAGGTTTCCCAGGGAACCTGGTCGATCCAAATCTGGCCGGTATTATCCCTAGCACGCGCGGCCTCAGATGTTTCTGTGTTTCACAGATCTTTACCGGTAGACGCCCCGAAGCTCCTTCGTGACGCTGTCGCCTATTCAACTCTTGTTTCTTTTCCCTATAGTTCACTGGCCCTTCCTCCTCTCTCGGTTTCGATGCAGAGCATCCCATGTGATCTCTTTTCTGTGTTATGTTGGCAACGCGCACTTTTAAGTGTTGATTGTTCGTTTTTTAACCAACAAGCAAAACTGTATCAAAAGCACTTTTTTGATGATTTTGCTTTAAAAGGTCCACGTAAAACAGGTCAATCAGCAAATACGAACAAAAGGACTACGCACAGAGAGCGGTATTTACTTTGAAACGCGCTTCAAAAGACTTGCGACGATGTTTCGATTTTTAACCATCAGTAGAAGCAGAGAGAGTGTTTGATTGGGAAGGTCCAGCAAAAGCAAAAGCACTTTTTTGATGATACATACTTAAAAAGGTCCACGTAAAATAGACGTGCTGATTAATAGAAAATCGAAGAAGAGAGCGAACGATAACGAGAGACCGCGCGTGATGAGCGTATCAGCGTTTATGAGTGAAAGAGTGAATGATATTTCTTGTGCGCGTGTGTCTGTTTTACAACGAATAGAACGAAAGGATCTCGATTTGTTGATACGGATCGCTTTTCGCGCGCTTTCGCTTTTTGTTTCTCGTGCTTTCTGTTGTACAAGGTTAATCGATTGTGTACATTTGATGATGCGCGCGAGCGCGCGTATTAATCTACAGGTAAGGATTCGATGGACCGAACTTGTTGTTGTTGCGATCTGGGTTCGGCGTAGGGATTCCGCCAGTGAACGCGTGACGATGTTGGTGTTGTTGCGCGCGTGCAAACTCGAACAGGTGTTGTTGTTGTTGTTGTTGTTGTCCTCGTCCTCTGCCGCCGCCGATGCCCGGGATCGTCGATGGATCTGGTAAAGGATTGAATCCGCCGGTTGGGTTTGGATTCGGGTACAGATCGTACGCGCCGCCAGTAATGCCTGGGACAAAGCCAGGGAAACCTGGGACGATGTCGTGCGATGAGCGTGCGGGAGGATAATAAGCGCCGCCGCCGCCAATGTGCATCCCTCCTCCTCTTGCTCTGCCGCTCGAGGACATGTTATCGCGCATTCTTACAGTTGACTCTTCGCGGATTCTGTTTTCTTCTCTTTCTCGTCGTTCTTGAATTAATCGTTTATATTCCTGTTTTGGAACGATCGTTCCACCATTATTAGTGAAATCTTTTCTCGTTTTCGTTCCAGAACCGCGAACGGTACCGGCGACAACGCGCCCGGCGTCTACTTCCATCGGATCAATTTCGCGAATGAACCCGGGAAACTCTTTATCGATCGCGTTCAAGAACAATTCGTCCTCTTTCTCGTCAATATGCGCTTTAAATTGTTTCGAAGTGCACGTAAGCGCTATCAAATCAATCCCTCTTAAAGAAGAGTTCTCGCCTCCATCACTATTTTCGTTTCGATACACTTTTTCCAAAATCTCTTTCGGTAACGCGCGTAAGCTCGCGGCTCCAACTCTCCCAGGAATACTCGCCACGGCTTCACTGAACGCTTGATAGATCGGGAAAAAAAGCGCATCCGAAAACTTCTCGTGCACTCGCACGTCGCTCTCTGGCAAACTCGGTACGTCGTTCAAGTTCATCGCATCCTCTCGACCGTTCGCATGCGTCCCTCGCGTCTCGAACGCTTCTTTCGCGTCGAATACGCCGTTCTCCGCAGCCGCGCCGTACGTCTCGTCGCCAAACAAAGCAAACACTAGAAATTTATGCCCTTTCGTATCGGCCTGTTTCAACACGACGTCGAAACACGCGCGCGCGCGGCCAGCTTCCGATGATTTCGAACGATCTCGCCCCGTTTCATTACTCTCGCTCGATTGCACGCAATACTTCATCTGCTGCGCTGAGCGTCGTCGATCACAAATCGAACGCGCGATATCGCACTCGCTCGTTTGGACTCCGCTTAATTCACACCCTAAACTAATCGCGTAACAATAGCACGCCATTTCCACGACCTCGCGTAAGGAAGAGAAAGAAGACGAAGAAGAGGAAGTTGTGAGAGACCTCTCTAGCCAAGCCGCGCTTAAGTGTTCCTTTAATCGATCGTAGTTCTCCCTGAACCTATTACTGCTTCGCATTGTTCTAAAACCGATACTGACTATTGATTCGCTTCCTTTTTTACTTAAAACAAAGTTCTTCTTCGTGTTTATCTTCGATTCGATTCGAGAGAGAGAGAGAGAGAGAGAGAGAGAGAGAGAGAGAGAGAGAAAGCGGAATATTCGAATAGAATATCGTCGCCAGAAGTGCTAGGGATCACGAAATCGAATCGTTTATCGTCGCGTATAGTACGTGATAAGCGCGATTTTTTTTATTTTCTTAATATCAAAATAAATGCATTTATAAATGACAACACCCTAAATCACAACACCCTAAATCACAACACCCTAAATCACAACACCCTAAATAAATCAGTACTTGTATAATAAAACAAGAGATCAAACGACTAAGAGAGATTAAGAGAGAGATTAATAAGAGCGCGATAAAAATGGCAGGTGCGGACCCGACCGCGGTGAAACCGAACAAGTTCGTGGAACTACACGGCCACGCGAGAGAAGTCATCGAACAAAGGTTCAGGTTCAACGCGAGGACTTTAGGCGTCTTTGCGATATTTGGATGCGCGGTGCCGTTTTTGATCTACAGAGGATGCGTGAACGAGTTCAACGCGGCGGATGATTTGTATAAGCGAGAAAGGAAGAAGTTCATGTAGGAGAAGAATGAACCGAAGCGTCGTGTTTTTCTTTGCTCGCTCGAGCGTATGTCGTAATCGCAGAGAGAGAGAGAATATATAGAATATAGTAAACATTTAGAACTTGTATGAAGAGAGAGAATGAGCATAGAATTGAATCGTGGAGCGAGAGAGCGCGTTACGTTTAATAGTACATTTTTAGGCGCAGAAGACGTAGCGAAAGAAAACGTTTGCGAGGTATAAAACGCGTTGATCGAACGTGGTTTCGTTTCTCGCTAAGCTCGGTCTCTCGGTCTCGCGTACCAGCGTAACCGCGCTCTCGCAAACACCCCGCGAAGATCGACTGGCTCGGTAAAACTATCGGACCGTCATAGTACGCGCGCGCTCTCTTCTACACATCCATAAACGATCTTCGTTCTGTTCGTTTGTTTTCCTCTCTTTCGTTCGATCTCTCGCGCTTGCGCTAAAACTCAAACACTAAATCCTCCGCCGCGCCCATCATCACTCTGCTCTCTCTTGTTTACTTGCTTTATAAATAGGGAACGAATTGGAATAAAATGATTTCGCGGGCGTTGCACGTGGCGAAGAAAAAGTCCGAATCCGTGGCATCTGCCGTAGTCGCTTCAATGAATTTCAGTCCCAAGTTTGTTCGGTCATCGTCGTCGTCGTCGTCTTCGTCGTCGTCGTCGCCGCTTCTGCGCTTGAGGATGAACGAGAACGGTTTTAACGAACTCGTAAAGCGAAAAAAGAAAACGACGATGACGACGATGATGATTAGAGGAAAAAGTAATAATCGTAGCAGTACTGGTTTTGGGGCGATTGTTGTCAGTGCGGAGGGTAGGGCATGTCGCGAACGCGCGTGGGTTGGACGAAGGACGTTCTTAACCAGGCGTGAGCCGATCGATGGTAACGGTACAGATTTTGGGGGTAAACGGACGACCGCGGTCGTTTGGGGATTGATCGCGGCGAACGCGATCGTGTACTTAGCGTGGCAGGACGACGAGAGTTTTGATGTCATGAAGAAACATTTCTTGGTCTCGGAGACGGCTGTTTTGAACGGATATTGGCACACGGCGTTGACGGCGGCGTTCTCGCATAGAGATTTCAATCACTTGTTTGGGAACATGTTTACTTTGTACTTCTTTGGTAGGGATATTGCATTAATGTACGGCGGAGCATATTTATTGAACCTGTACATCGTTGGAGGAATAGTAGCTTCTTTAGCGCATGTTGGGTACGAAAGATACGAGCGAAGGAAATCGAGAAAAAATCTCGGATTCTTCGATCGAGGTACTATTAGCGATCGAACGTACGATAGCTTTTTCCATTGGTTCGATGAAAAAATGGATAAGATTCATAGATTAGGAGCGCCGGCGAGTTTAGGCGCCTCTGGCGCAGTAAATGCTATTATTGCGTTGTCCGTTTTGTCCATGCCGCATAGGAAGATTTATCTCTACGGCATTTTTCCATTAGAGTCATGGGTGTTTGGGTCGGTATTTCTTTTCAGGGACTATATCGGCTTGGGGACGCAAGATGGAATCGGTCATTCAGCTCATTTAGGCGGCGCCGCAACTGGCGCGTTAGCCTTCGCATTATTGAGAGGCGGGCGATAATTATTTGTATGCGTGTGTATTATAATAGTGTGTGCGTGTGTGTGCGTGTGTGTGTGTAATAATTAGCCGCGAAATTTATGTACTATCTGTCTGTCTGTGTAATGTTTTCTAATATAATATTCAATCTCTTCTTCTAGTACGTCTTTTCGCAGCCGGTTCAGCTCCTTCATTTTCGTCGTTGTTCTCAGGAACGGATCTAGATCGTCTTGTCGAAGTGCCAACGGGAGCGGCGGCGTTAGTATTAGCTGTTGGGGGAACTTCACCGACGGCGCGAGTCTCGGTCCCTGTAGTAGCGATACGGCGAAGTCCTCGTTGCGAACGGTTCGCTGGCGGTCGACCCTGTACCGCACCATTTAGGGGATGAGGAGATACTGGAGCAGGCGACCAACCGACTGTTCTTATTTCTTCAAGGACGTCTCCGCCTCCGTGTGATGTACGACCTCCTATTCTTTCTGGAGTAGAAAAATGCGCCGGGACCACTGTCGCGAATGCACCTCTACTCGATTGATCTAAATACGCCATCTGCGGCAACCGAAAAGTTCTCGACGCGCTGAGGTTTTGCGTATAAGGCATCTGCGATCTGCGCTCACCGACAGCAGTCGACGGCGCGTTTGTTGGCATTGCAGCAGCGCCTCTGGAACCCCTTCTTGCAGATCTTTCGTTTCTTTCTCTAGCCGAAGGAAACGACGAAGGATTGGCGAAAGCAGACGCCGGCAAAGCTGCCGGTCCAACTGATGAAATTCCGCGTGCAAGCTCAGTCCATAGCGCACCGATTGCGTGCATTTGCGTTGCCATTTCAAGAATATCACCATTTATGGCAGATTGTGCAGCGTCGTCTCGTATTTCTCTCCTTTGTTGTACACTTCGCGCTGTAGCGGCGGCGGTGGTGGGGACGTTCGGGGGACTTTGAAAAATTTCTCCCGAACGCACGCGTTCGCTAAACTGCGTAATCGTAGGAATAAGTAGCTGGGCCGATCTAGCGGCCACAGATAAAGCAGTCGTCAACGCATCTACATCGGCTTGTGACGTCGTAATTCCGTTATGATTTCTACTACCAATTTCTTCGTGCGTAAAACGTGATCCTCCGTGAGCACCAGCCGCAGCTTCGTCGTCGTCGTCGGCAGAAAAGTACTCTTCGTCTTCTTCTTCGTCGTCGTCGTCGCCGTCGCCATCTGAAAACAGTGCATCGTTAAGCAATCCCACTGGTAAAGGAAACACTAATCGACGAAATTGTAAACCTCCTTCGGCAGCGGATGTTGATTGATGACACTGCGAGCACAAATCGTAATCGTCGCGATTCGTACATTTAAATCTTGCGCCGCGAATCGGCATGATGTCGCACAAATCACAGGCTACGCCGTGATGGATGACATTCGGAAGGTGTTCATCATCATCTTGTTGAGTCGCTACATTCGCTGTGGATAAGTACTGGTCCACACGATTGGCGTACGTCAAGAGAGTTTGCGCGGGATCGTTGCGTCTGTTATTATTATTAGTGTTGTTAGTATTCGCGGCAGCGGCGGCAGCTGGCGGAACAGCAGTGGCTGTTTGCTGTGGCGATACTATTGGAGAATGCGGAGAGAACCCACCGCCTGGCATTCCAAACACAGGACCCATCTCAAACTCGACTGAAATCGGACCGCCGGCGGTTTCAAAAACTTGCGAAAAACCACCGCTACCGCTACCAAACAGCTCTGGAAAAGATGGCATATTTAGCCCCGCATGCGCGCTCGCGTTAGCTGATGCTGTTGCATTTGCGCGCGCCGGGGCAGCGTTTCTTCCCCTTCTTGAAGCGGTCGTCGTCGTATTAGTAGTAGTAGTGTTGCTGATGTTATTAGTATTTGTTGTTGCAGCTGGTGTATTATTGCCTGGACGGGATCCGTTTGGCGGCGGCGGTTGTTGTCGGCGGCCCGCCGATTGCGGACGCATCGCGTTCGCCTGCGCCTGGCTTGCTGGATTGCCGCCGCCGGTAGATGCGCCGCCTAACATCGAGGACAAAATTCTCGATATATCCGCAGGATTAAACACGCCACCGCCGCTATGGGTCAAACTCACGCTCCCAAGCATATGCGCGCCCATCCCTTCCATCATCGCCGGGTTAAATGGAAACGACCCGTAACTACCAGCGACAACTTGTACGTTTGGTGGCAACCCAGGGATATTCAAAGGCCTCATTTGATGCGCACCGTTCGCTCCTGCGCCTGGCGGCGCTTGCCTCCTCTCTCGGTTATGCGGCGCTTGCGGATCGTTCCTCAACCCGGGCGGCGTTTGCGCCGCCTGCGGTGCTTTCCTAACCATTAACAAAACATCGTTGTTCTCCACCGGTGCGTTCGATAACAAAGTCTCATCGGAGACTAATCTTCCTCTGCAAAGAATTCTTTGCTCGGACGGTTTCACGCCAGATTTCGTCTCCACGAGCCTCTTCAACGCCGATATGTTCGTCTACGTTTCGCCGAAAGAGATCATAAATAAACCCGATACGTGAGTTAAATACATAAGAAACGAAACGAGCGCGCGGCGAGAGAAAGTCAAACGGAAACGCGCGAAAACTCGTTCCTTTTTCAAGCGCAGAACGGTATAATCCCTCGTCTCGAACGCGAACAAACCGCCCCCCGCGCGAGAACTCTCTCGATCCTCGCTTCCGCAATCGAACGAACCGAAAGTCAACCGACTACGAAAAGAAGTGCAGAACAAGGAACGGAAACGAACTCACGAACACTTCCTCGTCTCAAACACGAACAATTCGCGCCATGCGAGAGAACTCTCTCGATCCTCTGCTTCCGCAATCGAACGCGCACCGAAAGTCAACCGACTAAGTACAAAGAAGTGCAAAACAAAACGTATCGAAAACTTTCTAAAAAAAAAAAGAACGACATTCGTATCACGAATGAATCGCTCCAACGCTTAAACGTACGTCTTTCTCGATCGTGAACGCATACTCCCCAACCGGGTCCTGCGAGCGGACTTTAATCTGTATGAAGTTATCGCTCTCGTGCCTGCTTTGCGACATTCTTCTAAAATTACGAAGAATATGATTTGCGAAGGATAAAGGCTAATTGGACTTTTGTTTTGGTTCGAAGGCGAAGATCTCTCTGTCTCTTTCTCTCTCCTTTCGTTTTTCTTCGCTTTGAAATAAGAGATTGAGAGAGTTTACTGTCGCTGAAGTAATCGCTCTGTCGCTTTCGTGATAACGTTCCTTCTGTTGCGTTTACGATTAAAATATTAATGAGAAGTTTCGGAAAATAATGAAGCGAAAACGCTTCGAATTCTTCTTCTTCTTCTTCTTCTTCTTTTTTCGAGATCGCGTCAAGTTGGGAAAACTTAAGAAGAAGTTCTAGTTTTCGCATCGATGAGAGCGGTTTCTCGCGCTCACGCAGCGATATCGAATCGTGCGACCAGGGAGAGAGAGAGCGACTCGCGAAATTAAAATCGAACGATTTCTCTCCGTTGTGATCTGATCACTTTTTTACGTCTCGTTATTCGAAAGAATAATGTTTGACTTTTTCTCTCGCGATTCATCGCGTGCGCGT
>Ga0302126_10001677_pt1 | contig 13139 bp, 10 predicted proteins | sample CB4_20m_MG_FD_203108 | JGI IMG/M metagenome (GOLD analysis project Ga0302126, IMG submission 203108) | Marine microbial communities from Western Arctic Ocean, Canada - CB4_20m | ecosystem: Environmental > Aquatic > Marine > Oceanic | place: Canada: Western Arctic Ocean | collected 2017-09-24 | reverse complement strand
GTAATACCATAGCGCATATTCAGCACTCGTTTGGCTTGTTGAGGTCGAACGATCATTTCCTCTTTTTGTAAGAGGTCCTTCGAGACTTGTTTCCCTGTCGTCGCTAACGGGATCGTGTGGAGCGTTTGAACGTGCCGCATCATGTTGGATCTCACAGTTCTGTTGCCGGGACAATTAGCACTGTTTCTCAAACAATTCTCGCTGTGCTCAAGATTTCTACCCTCTTTTTCGATGCTGTAATACTTACAATCTGGTGCGTCTTTGTCCCTTTTCCTCTTGATCAGCGCCAAATATGAGCACTGGCATGCTTGAATGGATGGTGCATCCTTGTCAGTTACACAAACAACGTGAGTCCGAAACAAACTTCGTCCTGGGCCAAGTTGACGAATAACATTCGCCTTGTGTTTCTTAGTACTTTTGATCGAAAGCGCGGTATATGCCTCTGACCGAGTCGGGAAAGCTTCGTTCAAAAGTTCACCATCGAACGGTTTTTTTTGTCCAGCAAATCATCTCTCGTGAAAGAATTGATATGATTTATTGCTGCTCGATTAAATACGACATGCGCGTTCAAATCACCCAAGATTCTAGCAGCTTGTCCGTCATCAAGTAGTTCTTCGTTCAAGCAGTCTTGCGCTTGCATTAGGAGCGTGTATGTGATGTAAAGAGATGATAACTTGTTCTTGACCGTTATAATGACGAATTAGTACCCAATTGGGCTTAGTTTGCAACAAAAAGTACCCAATGGGGCTTTTTCCAATTGACACCCTAAACTTGTACTAAAATTCCCCCTTTCTTCTTAAAAACGATTTTCCTCACAAAACTCTGATATGCTCACTTCGTCGCCTTCGAAAGTATTGATTAGAATTTTCTACCCAAAAAGAGTGCTACTGCTACGCACGAGAGCTGAACGATCCGCTGCATCGCAAGAAATGCGAGCGAATACGAATAACGGTGATACTGCTGCGCGTGGGAAAAGCGGCTTTGGTTCCAATGGCGGCAGATTTCAATCTTCGCAATCCAAAGGCGGCCGAGTCAATGAACGAGCTCAAGAAGGGAATAACGAACAGAAGCGCGCGAGTAATTCTTCGCAAGAACGAGGGCCGTTACCGCCTAATAAGAGACAAGAAACCGTGAAGTTAAACGTCGGTAAGGAGAGAACTTTGAACGAGTTACAACCATCGGTGCAAGTGAAAGATGGGGGGAATCGACCGACGACGATTGAGTTTGCGAAGATGGGATTATCGAGGGAAAGCATGAGAGCGATCGCGGAGATATGCAAGTTTACGCATGCTACGGCGGTGCAAGATCAGACTTTACCGAGTATTATAAGCGGCGTTGATGTTTTAGCGAGAGCGAAGACCGGTTCGGGGAAGACCGTCGGGTTTACTTTACCGAGCATCGAGCTCTTGATGAAGCAGAAACAGAAAGTGCAGAGTGGGGATATTTCGGTGTTAATCGTAAGTCCAACGCGCGAGCTCGCGAGTCAAATTCATGTCGAAGCGAGTCAGTTGTTGACGTTTCATGAGTTTAAGGCGCAAGTTGTTTTTGGGGGGACGAATATCGGGACGGATAAGAAGCGTTTGCAACAGAACCGATGCGATTTCTTAGTCGCCACTCCTGGGAGGTTAATTGACCATCTCGAGAACGAAGGGTTACAGAACAGATTAAGGAATTTGAAGGTGTTGGTTTTAGACGAAGCCGATCAATTGTTGGAAATGGGTTTTAGGCCATCGATTGAGAAAATTTTGTCCTATTTACCGAGAAATAGACAAACGTTACTATTTTCGGCGACTGTGCCAAACGTGGTGAAACAAATCGCCGCGAATGCTATGAGTGACAATCACGTTTATATCGATTGCGTTGGTGATGAAGCCGCGGCGACGAACACTCAAGTCACGCAGTGGCTCGCGATGGCCGATTTGAAAGATCATTTACCTCTACTTTTACAATTGATTGAATCGCACGCGAAAGAAGAGCCGAACCATAAGATCATGTGCTTCTTTCCAACCGCTCGGGCAACTGGATTAGCCTCTGAAGTGTTCGAAGCGTTGGGTATTAGCGTATTTGAAATTCATTCTCGCAAATCGCAATCCGCGAGAACGAAAGCGGCTGACCAATTTCGCGCCGCGAAATCTGCAATCATGATGTCCTCAGACGTCACCGCTCGAGGCATGGATTTCCCGGACGTTACTTTTGTCATCCAAGTCGGATTACCATCATCGAGAGAGCAATACGTCCATCGTTTAGGGAGAACTGGAAGAGCCGGGAAAACAGGCCAAGGTCTTTTGATCTTAGCCGATTACGAAAAGTATATTCTTCGCACGATGACAGATTTGCCATTACAAAAAGCTGAAGCGCGCGTGGATCCGAGCGCCATGCAGCGCATTCAAAACGGGTTACAGAAAGTAGACCAACAATCGAAAGATCAAGCGTACGTTGCGTGGATGGGTTTTTACAACGGTAGTTCTTCCAAAATGGGTTGGTCCAAAGCGCAATTAGTGCAAGCCGCGAACGATTACGCTTTGAACGTATTGGGCTGTCCTCAAATACCGGGCATTTTGAAGAAAACCGTAGGAATGATGGGTTTGAAAGGTATACCAGGATTGAACATTGTATCTCAATTGGATGATGGCGAAGGCCGCGGCGGTGGCGGTCGTGGTGGCCGATCAGGCGGTGGCCGATCAGGCGGTGGTGGGCTTCAAGGCAGAGGCGGAGGTGGCAGAGGCCGAGGAGGACGCTTTTGATTATTTTTAAATATACAAGTCAAAGCAAGTCGTAATAGAAATTTATATAATTGTCATTGTTGTGTTTGTGTGGTTGTTTTCGTGTTGTTGTTAATTATTATTTATACTAGGTAGTAGTAGTACACCTCTTAAAGTATATTATTATTATTATTATTATTATCACGTACCGTATCTAATTTACTTTACTCCTAGTTTCTTTAATTGTCTCAATATATCTCCAACTAAATAAAGCGACCCAGCGACTAATACGTCCACGCGTTTTGGGGCGACTAAATCAGCTTTTCTTCTCAGAGCGCTAATCGCACCCGCCACTGAAGCTCGAACGTCTGTCTGAACTTCGTTTAACGAAGAAGAACTACTATTCGCGCTATTATTATTATTATTATTATTGTTATTAATTTCCCGCCACGTTTTCGCGCACGTTTCTTGCCACTCCAAATTTTTTTTATCGTCTTCCACTTTAACTAAACCGAGCACGGATGAGTCTGGAGGACAAAACATCGCGCAATCGATTATGACGTTTTTGGATTTTAAAACGTCAAAACTTGCTGATAAAAGCATGAGCGGTGATCGCTCTTCCATACAGTTGAACAAAAATACGTTGTGAATTTTATCATCTCCTTCTCTTTGTGCATTTCCTCCGCCGCTATTATTATTGTTCTTGATTTCTTTTTTCCGTTTAGCGTTGACGTGAGCTGAGAACCACTCCGCGCTCGATTTCATGGATTCCTCGGTATGCGCGCCATCTAAATAAAACGTCAAGTTTTTACTAAACTCATCTTGAACAATTTGCTCTCTACCGGGCCAAGTCGTCTTTGCTAATCCTCTCCTAAACGCTAAAGGTAATTCGTCGTGTTGTTGCAGTAAATCATCATTTTCGTTGTTTTTCATTTGTAACACGTCCAACATACCTTTATGATTCGTCTTTTCCGCCCATTCTTTCACTAAAGCGACGGCTAAAGACGCGTTTATTCTTTGATGTGGTCCACTCAATCCTAACTGCACTGGTTCACCATTTTTTAATTTTAAGTCCAATTGTTTCGCACTAATCAACTCACAATTTTGTAAACTATTCGCCTTTTTCTTTAAAGAATCCATCGCCAACGCTGGTTGCGGACTCGTATACGCTTTAACGAAATCTTTCATAATCCCAGCTTTCTCGGTAGCGATTAAGTCAATCGTGTGCCCTAAAACCTCGACGTGGTCAAGCCCTAAACTCGTAATCCCGCACACGATAGGTTTCCTAACTACGTTCGTCGCGTCTAACCTCCCCCCTAACCCGACCTCTAATATTAAGCACTCCACGTTCGCGTCTGAGAATATCTTCAACGCTAATAAGAACAAAAACCTGAAATACGCTGGGACCTCTAACTTATTCCTCTCTATGTTCTCCATTAACCAATCAATGGAGTCACAAAAAACCTCTTTCGTAATCGGTTTCCCGTTCACGCGAAATCGTTCCCTCACATCCACTAAATGCGGTGAAGTAAATAACCCGACGTTCTGAACCTCGCATTCGATCAAAATTGCTTCCGCGAACGCGCACGTCGATCCTTTCCCTTTCGTCCCGGCGACGTGTATGACCCGCATTTCACTCTCTAACCTGTCCCTGATGCCCGGTAAGACGTCGATGTATTCATGTAAGCGTTCGAACTGTTCTTCCCATGTTACGGAGCCGGCCAAGTTACGGTTTTTCCCACTGATCGTTCTCGCCAGTTCTTCTAAAGCTCGTTCGTATCTTTGATCGATACAAAGCTCGGTTCCAGTTACGATCTCATTCATCGTTCGTTTTCGAACGAGACAACGTTGGCCGTTTTATTGTTATTATTATTATTATTATTATTAGTATTAGTATTAGTATTAGTATACTCACTCTTTTACAAATTATCATTCTGGGAAGTACCAAATTTGGTAACTCATTTAGGGTTTCATTTCTTAAACGAACCATAAAAAATAGCATAAAATACAACTCCGCGACGCGCTAAAACATCGATCCCTTTTTAATTTTCAAATTTTTAGTACATCGACAGATAGCGTCGATGTTTTTCTTCGTCTCAGCATATCAACATCGCAAATATGCATACTTTCAATGTTGTTTACATAGGTCTTCAATCGATGTGGCACGCGGTAATTCTTTTTTATGAAATAGGTGCCCACAAGTTTTTCGTGAGTCCGCGTTGGCCGACTAAACGATCGCCCAGGCCGAGAGAAAGAGAGCGAGCGAGCGAGCGAGCGAGCGATGAAGAAGAACGAGAGTTTAAGCCGGGCGCATACGCGTTCCGTGATTAAAAACGTATGCGCGTACTTATTGTACCGTTTTCGTGTGCGCCGTCTGTGAAAGGTCAAACTTGATCGCGTCGGAATAGCAAAACGGCCGGCGCGCGCTCGCTCGCGCGGTTTTCTACGAAACGAATCAAAACGCTTACAAGCGCTTCGCCGCGAAGCAAACGCGCAGACGTTTATTCGGTGTAATGCCCCTTTGTGGATGCTCGCGCGTGTTTTGGCACGTCGACCGTTTTTCGTGTTTGCTGATTTTAATAGACCGTTTTTCCACTTTTTATTTTTTCAATCGGAAATCGTTCCATCGACACAAAAACACAATTAGGGAAGAAAGTACTTTGTTTACCACACACAATATATCTTGATTAATTATATATCCATACAGCGAGATAGAGAGAGAGTAAAGAATAAAGAAACAGAGCGCGCGCTTGCATCGATACGAACATTGATTAATTAGGACGCGTGGCTATATAAATAAGCTTCCAAACGGTTCGCACGTTCACATCCGCGAAAGTGAAATCTCAAAAAGAACGCCGCGGCTTCAACTCCAAAAAGGATACCGATTATGGATTCTTCCTCGAATACTACACCGGTGGGATCACCGCCAATTGACTCGATCGTCAGAACACGTTCGTCGTCATCATCACCATCATCATCGTCATCGTCATCAGCAGCAGCAGCAGCTTTGAATGCAAAATCGAACAAGGCCAGAGACGTCGCTGGACGAACGATATCGCCTCAGCATTCGCAGAGGAGCAGTAATCAAAGCAACAACAACAACAGAAATAATAATAGTAATAACAATCATAATCAGTATGGGAGCAATAATAATAACTCGTCGTACTCAACATCACCTGAACAACAACATAAACGAATAACGAAAGTCGATTTGGTCTCGCATTCGACGCAGTCGGCCGTGTATAAACCGCAAACGCCTTCGAAGATGAATAATAACGCAAAGAATGAAACGACGGCGATTCCGAAATGGTCCGCGCCAGATGAAGGGGCGTTTACGAATATATTTGCATCTAATGCGTGTAGGTTATTAAGAGCGTTTGGGAGCGTCATGGTGTTGATAGTTTTGGGCATTATAGGTTTAACGTATTACGCGACCGTGGCGTTAGTGTACGGCCCATTGAGCGAAGAAGGAACTGATCAAGAGAAACAAGTAGCTAAAACGGTATTGATTGTATACCACGTGATGATTTTTATGATTTTGTGGAGTTATTTCGCAATCGTTCTCGCAGAACCGGGTAGCGTCCCAGAGAGATGGACTCCGCCGGAGGAAGATCCAGAGATGAACGTCCCGAAATCAGAGTCCAAACGAAGAGTGTGTAAAAAATGCGTCGCTTGGAAACCGGAAAGAACGCATCATTGTTCGGTATGTCAACGATGCGTTTTGAGGATGGATCACCACTGTGTTTGGGTAGCGAATTGTGTAGGTGCGAGGAATTACAAATTTTTCTTGCAGTTTTTAGTATATACGTTCATCGGAACGACGTTTGATGCAATATTTTTGCTAAGCGATTTCGTACAATTTTTCAAAGACGTCGAAGATAGCGAAACGAACGATAACGTCACGCAACAGGAAAGAGATGAGTTGAGACAACATGGAGGTGCGATGACGATTATATTCGTCGCGTTCATCTTAAACGTCGCATTTGCCGCGTCTCTCTTAGGTTTCATCGTCATGCATGGAAACTTAGTTCTAGCAAACATGACTACGATTGAAATGTACGAAAAGAAAAAGACTTTACCGTGGAAATATGACAAAGGAAGATGGGGTAATTTCAAAGAAATCTTTGGAAACAACGTATTCAGTTGGTTATTGCCGTTCCATACGCCGAGAGCGAGCGAAATCATCGACAAGAACGCCGGCTTGACCGAAGGTCACATAGCGCTCGCGTCGCAATATTGTCGTCCAATCATTCCGTAGCAGCACATTGTAGTTTGTAATAATAACACAATAACAACATAGCGTACATTCATTATAATACAAATTTCTATCTAAATCTTACAAACGCCAAAGCCGCCGCCGGCCGCCGCGCGCTATAGTTCTCGCAAACGCTCGCGACCATACGGCTCTCGCTCGCTCGATCGATCCCTAACGCGCCGAAGAAACGAAACGCAGCAGCAGCGGCGGCAGCGGCACACGGCAGACGGCAGCAGCAGCATCGAACACCTCGGGAGCTATTTCTTAAACATCATCGCCTCCTTCAACTCCCTCCTCCTTCTCTCGTCTCCCTCTCTCTCTCTTTCCTCGAACTCGCGCTCGATCGTTGAGATCTTCGTTTCCAAAATTTCGCTCGTTTCCTGCTTCAATCGCTCGCTCTTCTTCGTTCTTCTTCCTTCTTCGTCCTCTGCCGATCGCACTCGATCGAGCTCGCTCTGCATTCTCTTTTCCAGCTCGTTCATTTCGCTCTCGATCACGCTCTTAATCATCATTAAATCATCGCACGTGTTCTGTTTCGTCACTTTTAGAGATTTAGATATTTCCTTCGAAATCGCGCTTAAGTGCTCCGTTGTCTTCAGAAAGAACCTGTTCGACTGCGTGTTCATTCGCTTCGCGAGCGCTTGTTCGTTCATGATCTTAAATCTCTCGTTTTGTCTTGTTCGTTTTGATCTTTAACGAGCATCGAGCTTGCCGATGAGCGAGTTTTGAGGTTCGTTTTCAAAGAAGTACATGTCGTTCACGCTCTGTTCATGTTTACTTTTTTCTCTCTCTCGGTCAACGGGCAATCAGTGCGCGAGATAGAACGCGCAGAGAGTACTCTCGAAAGTTGCGATGGAACGAGCGAGTGTGCGAGAGCGAGAGTGGATCGTTACATTTCTGTGTGCTTGTTTTGATCATCGACGCGCATCCAGCGAGCGCGCGCGCGAGTCAAACTTAAAAGTTGATTTTAAATCAGATCAGATCAGAATCAGAATCAGAATCAGAAGAAAAAAGTATCGCGCGTTCAATTTCCGTTCGTGGTTCTTTTAAAAGTTGAAACGAGCGAGAGCGAGCGAGAGCGAGAGTGGATCGTTACATTTCTCTGTGCTTGTTTTGATCATCAACGCGCATCCAGCGAGCGCGCGAGTCAAACTTAAAAAGTTGATCTTAAATCAGATCAGAATCAGAATCAGAAGAAGAAAGTATTCAATTTCCATTTCTCTCGGTCATCAAACAAATCAAGCAGAAACGACGCGCGATAAAACAGGCACATTGAGTACTTTTAAAAGTCGAGATTCGACGTTCGTTCGAAACATGATCGTTAGCGCGAGCGAGCTCTGTTTATCCTCCGTCGTCAGCGTTTCGCAGCGGTCCAAAGCGACGCAGAAACGCGCAAAAACATCTTCTTCCTCTTTTTCCAATTCTTCCAATCCTTCGCTCTCGAAGTTCGATGTTTACGAATGCGCAAACGCTCGTAACAATAAAGAGATCGAAAGAAGCAAAAGAAACGAGCTAAGTACTGCGAAAAGCGCGATCGTGGATAATTCGAGGGATCTTGCGACCGCGGCGCAGAGGTTTGATCCGTTCGAGCAACGATCCAAGCGATCGCTCGAGTCGTTTTCTTCCCTCAACGGTGTTAGGAATGGGAGACATCAGAAGAGCTTATGGGAGGAAATGGTAGAGCTCGACGAGGAGTTTGCGAGAGCGACTGAACGGATGTTCAATAATAATAATACGAATAATACGAATAATATGAATGAGACGAATGAGACGAAGACGAAGACTGCGAAGGATGAGTATGGACCGAATAGAACGTACGCGAAGGAGTATCGGAAAGAAACCAGGGGCGAGAATTCGTACTCGAACGTTCGCTATTCAGAATCCGTGACGACGTATGGAAATAGTAGCATAATAGCACAAAATCATGGGAATTCGGGATATGGTCGTAATCGTGGTAGTGGTAGATCCAATTCGTTGGTAGATATACCAACCATGACTTGTTTCGCTTTATTCGCGCTCGCGTTTACGTACTTCAAAGAAAAACGAATATTCGAGAAACATTTCGACCGAACGACGTTTAAACGAGATGAACGAACGCGTTTAGCTAACCGTTGGCCTCTCTTATACATCTCAAACGAAAAGTTTCGCGACGAATTCAATAAAACGAAGCGATTCGAACTCATCGGCGCTGAAGAAGAAGAAGAAGAAGAAGAAAAAGAAGAAAAAGAAGAAAAAGAAGAAGAAGAAGAAGAGGAAAGAAGAAGAAAGAAAGAAAGAAGAAGAAGAACGTACTGAATAAAAAGCGGACGAGAAACCGGCACACACACACACACACACACACACACAGAGAGAGAGAGAGAGAGAGAGAGAGAGACGCGGTCAGTTGATTTGAAAAAGAGGAACAGAACAACGAAGACGCATCGCACGAATTGGAAACTTTCGCAACGCGGTGCTCGACTTTCGTTTTCGTTTTCGTTGATTCGATTCGATTGATTGATTGCAAGATCTCTCTCTCTCTCTCTCTCTCTTCGTTCTCGGCGTTTGTGTTTAGCAGGCTTTGCTTTCTATCGTCTTCTTCGGCGTGCCGCTTTGCTCGGTTTAAGGTTTCTCCATCAGCTTTGCACTATTTACATATTAACATTTTTTATTAGTATTCTATTCGTAAAGAACTCTAATCCTTCCTTAATCGCGTGAGAATCCTCTTCGTCTTAAGCCTGCGATGCTTACTCGATAACCTGCTACAGAGTCAGTTTCTTCTATTATTATTATTAGCATACACCGCATGTATTATATATTTAATAATAACATATACAAGCGTAGTAAGTAAGTAATGTATTGCGCAGTAAAAAGAACGAAATGTGTTTTCGGCTTATCAGTCGTCGACTGCAAAAAGAGCAGGAGAACGACGGAGAGGAAACTTAAAACGCGAACATTCTATTCGAAAAGAGCTCGTTGTAAAGCATGCGATCGATTGGAAGATAATCACGAAAGCAAGAATATGCGCGAGGTGAAGATCGTGTGCACAGATGTATATCCATGGAAAACGTGCTTGCGATTGGTGACGCGGAAAATGACATGAGTATGTTATCAATCGCTGGAACGAGCGTCGCGGTCGCAAATGCGAAAGAATGCGTGAAAAATATAGCCACGTTTACGACCGCGGAGACGAACGAACGAACAGATCCTCCAACGTCGAGACCGAGACCGCGTTCAGTCGACGGCGATAGAAAATAATTTTGAGAAACCCTAAACCCATTGTAAACAATAGAAAAACATTTAATTCACTCGCGTCAATCAGTCGCTTCGGTCCACGTAAACTCGCACTCGTCCGAGCGATTACTACTACAGATCACTACTAGAACCTCATCACTGCTCTCGCTCTGAATCAACAAAACAGAAGAAAATTCGATTTTCTGTGCAAGCGATATAGAATTCAGAAATACGCACATCGATCACTTTTTGCGCATATCTAAAAAAAGTAATCCATCAACGAACTGCTCTGATGTTTTCGTTCACGTCATCGACATCATCTTCATCGAGGAAAGATAAACAACGCAATAACGAGAACGAGAACGAGCAGAGAAACGAGGAAGAAAAAGTATCAGCAGATCATCGCATGCTGAGAGAGTTTGACATACAGTGCACGTTCATTGCAAGCTTGGAAGATGCAGATCTGGCCAAGGAAGGCTTTGAACGAGAAATGCACCAGAAAAAGGTGCTAGAACTGCAACGGAATATCTCGGAAACGTTAGGGTGCGACGGGTCAATGCGCGAGGCAGTGAAACTACCGAAAGGGGAGGACGAGGAGGAGTGGATAGCGGCGAACGTGTGCGATTTTTTCAACGCGCAGCAGTTTTTGTTCGATATGGTGCAAGAACATTGCACGGAAAGGACGTGCGAAGTGATGTCGGCCGGGCCGAAGTTCGAGTATAGATGGGCGGACGACGATAGAGTGAAAGTACCTATTAGCGTGAGCGCGCCGGAGTACGTCGGGTTACTGTTTAGATGGATCGAGAAGCAGATCGACGATGAGCGCGTGTTCCCGAAAGCGCGCGGAGCGCAGTTTCCGAAAGATTTCAAGAAGAAGGCGAAGAAAATATGTACGAGGCTGTTCAGGGTGTACGCGCATTTGTATCACTCACATTTTAAGATCATATGCGCGTTAAGCGCGGAGAAACATTTGAATACTATATTTAAGCATTTCGTGTATTTCGCCGTGGAGTTTAGTTTGATTAGTCACGAGGAGATGTTGCCTTTGAGAGAGTTAGTCGACGGCATTTTGGCGAAGGAATAATAACACTTAGTCTCACGTACCCGTACATGGTATGTACTGTATATAGATGTGTGTATATATTTTAAAATCTACTGTTATTACTATCTATTTCTTAAGATGATCTATCGCTACCGAAAAGGGAGGAAGAAGAACCACCTTTTAATTCTTGCAAATCTAAACGCGTGTGGAAACACATTTGCGAAGGTTGCATGAAACTTTGCGTTATGCTCAAAGCAAACGGGTCGCACGGATGAAATACGTACGAACAATGCCTCTTCGATCGCGATTGCAAAATGTTCATAGAATCTTCGAGCGTTGCCGCGCGTAAAGTGAACTTTCTTCCAACGGGCGTCGATTGCATGCCACCTACTTTTCCGTTTTCGATCCAAGCCGGTTCCACTGGCGTGAACTTCACTCCAAACTCTGACCTAGGTTTCGGCGATAACATCGCCGAGACTATTCTCTCGTCGTATTGGAATAAAGTGCGGTCAAAATATGGGGAGATCGTACGAGTTTGACTCGTATCCGATGTCGCATCGATGCTCAAAAGTAAACTTGCGGCATTACCTAATAAAGTCAATTCGTTAGGAGCGTTTAGAATACCTTCTCTAATGAACGACTTCGCGACGTCTTCCCTTCTACCACCAGCAAGGCGTTGCCAAGGCGTTAAACCTTGCGCTGGTGCAAAGAACACAGCTTCTTCTTCTCTGCTCTTGAATGCATATGCGCCGTCGTTATATGATGATGCGTTCGTCGTTCCTCCTTGCGCGTTCAAAGTACCCGAATTATTATTAGTATTACTGTTGAGGAATTTCGTGATCGCTTGATTATCGTCATTCATAGCCTCTAGCGCCGAACATGGAACGACGTGCAAAAACGTACACTTGTTAAGATCATATATCGTCAATATCGCGCGATGCGTCGAGTCATCGAACCTTCTACGAAGTTTATGCGTTGACGCGTTCGCGAAAACTATTTGATGAACGGCTTCAGCCGGAACAAACTTCAAAAGTAAAAGTGAATCGTCCAATTGCCTCGCATGCACAAGCGTCAACGTCGCCAACTTTTCAAAGTTTTTGTGAAAATTCCGTAGCTCTGCCGGTGCTTTATCGATTTCGCATTTGCTCAAAGCATCTAAAAAGCGATGCACTAAAAGTTTCTGCATCAATCCCATAATCCTTTTCTGCTTTGTTGCTGTACTACTACTATTATAACTATTACTACCTTCACTATTCATCGTCGTCGTTCTCTCGTCAGTATTCTCTAAAGCTTGTAACTCATCGACTTTAGCGAGCATCTCCTCATCACCGGCTTCACAATATGGTCCTAAAGTGAACTTTTCTGCTAACTTTCCGTCTTCTAAAATATCTAGAAACGTGCAACTCCTATGCTTCAAACTAACGATCGCTAACGAAGAATCGTTATACATAGTCGCGCATTGATTCCTCTGCAAACGCATAAAATCATTCGAAAACGTCTTACTATCTACAATCTCGCCAGTTTCTGTTCTAATAACGTGAAACGTGATCGATTCAATCGTTGGAAGCTCGTTGAACACGCTTAAATCGTTCCCGTCCATTTCTAATGTCGTCGTCGTCGTCGTCGTCGTCTCCGCTCTCGCACGACCACGACCTTCGCCCGCGTTCGTATTATTATCATTATTATTATTATCATTCTCAGTAATCGTGCTCAAATCTACTTGCGTACTACTCGCGACGACTAAAAACCTCCCTTCGCGCGCGGTGAACAAAAAATCCTTGCAAAAACTCTCATCGTTCGATTGCCTCGGCGCCGATAAACTCGCGCTACAGCGTCGGCTAAAATAACTCTCAAACTTTCCCATCTCTCGCTCTATTTCTTTCATCGTTACCGCTCGTCGTTCGTTCCCATCGCCATCGCCATCGCCATC
>Ga0302126_10001675_pt1 | contig 13147 bp, 14 predicted proteins | sample CB4_20m_MG_FD_203108 | JGI IMG/M metagenome (GOLD analysis project Ga0302126, IMG submission 203108) | Marine microbial communities from Western Arctic Ocean, Canada - CB4_20m | ecosystem: Environmental > Aquatic > Marine > Oceanic | place: Canada: Western Arctic Ocean | collected 2017-09-24 | reverse complement strand
TGGACAAATAAAAAAAGGTTCTATGGCTACAGTGATTGGAATATTTGAGGATCAGTTTAAAAAGAAAATACCATTAACGATAGTTAGACCTGGATCGCAATCTAGAAGATTTACACATGTTTTTGATACAGTTGAGGGATGTTATTTTGCGTGGAAAAAAAATATGTGTAAACATTACAGTGTGTCTCATAAAAAAAGCTATACAATTATAGAAGTTGCAAAAATGTTTAATAGTAAAGTTAAGTTTCTTCCATCAAGAAAAGGTGAAAGATACGCCTCAGCTTTAACAAGTATGAATTTATCAAATAAAGTTCACAAAATATTTGGAAAAATTAATCTTAAAGATCACATCATAAATATCGTTAAAAACACTCAAAAAAAACCTTAATTCTCTGGTTTACAATGTTTTTATTTTAGGTATAACACTCTCGCCGGTGATTATTGCGAAGGGGTAATACCCGATCCCATTCCGAACTCGGAAGTCAAGCCCTTCAGCGCCAATGGTACTTTGTCTTAAGACACGGAAGAGTAGGACATTGCCGGCTATAAAAAGATATTATGAAAATAAAAAGCTCGTTAAAATCACTAAAAAAAAGAGACCTTAATTCTAAACTAGTTAGAAGAAGAGGGAGAGTTTACATAATTAATAAAACAAACCCAAAATTTAAAGCAAGACAGAAGTAGTTTTTATGGACAATCAAGACCATAAGAATACCTGGAATAATTTCACAAAGTTTGTGTTGTGGGGAACTGTCGCTGTTATAGGTGTTTTAGTTTTAATGGCAATATTCTTGCTGTAGAGTTCTCCTATGAGAATTGCTTCAATTTTAGAAAATCAATTAGTAGAGAAAAGAATTGCTATCACTCCTGAGATTGCAAAAAAATATACAGCTCTTGGTTTTCAAATTACATTAGTTGAAAAATATGGTGAGCATCTAGGTTTTAAGGATAGTGACTACAAAGAGTTAGGTGTTGAAATTTCTACTGACGAAACAGAGATATTAAATAAAGCTAATATCATTATTCAGTTAGGATTACTATCTGATGAAAATCTTTCGAATTTAAAAGAAAACCAAACACTTGTTGGAGTATTCAATCCTTATGCTAATAAAGAAAAAATAGAAAACTTATCTAAAAAAAATATTAATTTTTTTTCTTTAGAAATGTTACCAAGAATTACTAGAGCCCAATCAATGGATATTCTTTCTTCACAAGCTAACCTTGCAGGTTATAAGGCAGTAATTGAATCATTTGCAAATTTTGAAAAAGCAATACCCATGATGATGACAGCAGCTGGCACTATCCCAGCAGCAAAAGTGTTAGTGGTTGGTGCAGGTGTGGCTGGTCTTCAAGCTATTGCAACTGCAAAAAGAATGGGTGCAATAGTTTTTGCAACAGATGTTAGAATGGCTTCAAAAGAACAAGTTGAAAGTTTAGGTGGAAAATTTTTAACAGTTGAAGGATCTGAGAATTTAGAGACTGAAGGGGGTTATGCAAAAGAAGCTTCTGAAGAATTTAAAAAAAAACAAGAAAATTTATTAGCAGAAACTCTAAAAAAAATAGATATTGTAATATGTACAGCTTTAATTCCAGGCAAAAAAGCTCCATTAATTATCAAAGGTTCTATGATTGATAATATGCAATCAGGCTCTGTTATTTATGACTTAGCTGCAGTTCAGGGTGGAAATGCAGAATTTACTGAAGTCGATAAAGTTGTAGTTAAAAATGGAGTAAAAATTATGGGTGAAACAAATATTCTAAATAAGCTTCCTGTTTCGGCTTCAAACTTATATTCAAAAAATGTATTTAATTTTGTGTCCAATTTGTATGATAAAGAAAATAAAAAGATTAATATTAATTTAGAAGATGAAATAATTAACAAAACATTAATTAAATAGATTTATGGAAATAGACCCTTTTATATTTAGATTAAGCATATTTATTTTATCAATTTTTATTGGATATTATGTTGTATGGAGCGTAACTCCATCTTTGCACACACCATTAATGTCAGTAACTAATGCTATATCGTCAGTAATTATTGTTGGTGCTATAATTGCAGGTTTAGCAGGAAGTGTAGACAATGTTTTTACAATCTCGAACATTCTTGGTTTTTTAGCAATTTCGCTTGCAGCTGTTAATATATTTGGTGGATTTTTGGTTACTCAAAGAATGCTTCAAATGTATAAAAAAAAGAAGAAAGATAAATAATTATGTCAGCAAATTTATCAGCAATATTTTATTTAGTTTCGGGAGTTCTATTTATCTTAGCGTTAAGAGGTCTTTCATCACCAGAAACTTCAAGACAAGGTAATTTCTTTGGAATTTTAGGAATGGTGATAGCCATTACTGTTACATTTTTATCAGTTGGAAGTTTTTCTACTGGTCTGATTTATGTATTAATTTTTTTATTAATAGGTGGACTTATAGGGGCATTCATAGCTTACAAGATACCAATGACTGCTATGCCAGAATTAGTGGCAGGCTTTCACAGCTTGGTTGGTTTATCTGCAGTTTTTGTAGCAATCTCGGCATTCTTAAATCCAGAAGCATTTAATCTAGGATCACCAGGTGCTATTAAACTTGCAAGCTTAATTGAAATGTCAATTGGGGCTGCAGTTGGAGCCATAACATTCTCAGGTTCAATAATTGCTTTTTTAAAACTTCAAGGAATAATGTCAGGTTCACCAATCACCTTTAAGGGACAACACCTACTTAATGCTCTATTGTTAATCTCAATTATAGTTTTAACTTATTTACTTTGCTCTTCTCAATCACCTAACTTTTTTTGGGTATTGATAGCTGTTTCATTTTTAATAGGATTTTTATTGATCATCCCAATTGGTGGAGCAGATATGCCGGTGGTGATATCAATGTTAAATTCTTATTCTGGTTGGGCTGCAGCAGGAATTGGTTTTACTTTAGAAAATAGTGCATTAATTATAACAGGTGCGCTTGTCGGATCTTCTGGGGCAATCTTATCTTACATAATGTGTAAAGGTATGAACCGTTCTTTCTTTAATGTAATTTTAGGAGGATTTGGTGCAACAGAACAATCTGCGTCAACAGGAAATAAAGAACAAAGACCAGTTAAGAGTGGCAATGCAGAAGATGCAGCTTTCTTAATGAAAAATGCATCATCAGTTATAATTGTTCCAGGTTACGGAATGGCAGTTGCTCAAGCACAACATGCATTAAGAGAGATGGTAGATACACTAAAGAAAAATGACATTAAGGTTACCTATGCAATTCATCCTGTTGCAGGAAGAATGCCAGGACATATGAATGTGTTGTTAGCTGAAGCCAATGTACCTTATGATGAAGTTTTTGAATTAGAGGAAATTAATAATGATTTTGCTAATGCAGATGTTGCATTTGTAATAGGAGCGAATGACGTAACCAATCCTGCTGCAAAAAGTGACCCTCAAAGTCCAATCTATGGAATGCCAGTGCTAGATGTTGAAAAATGCAAATCAGTATTATTTGTAAAGAGAAGCTTATCTCCTGGATATGCTGGAATTGACAATGAATTGTTTTATAAAGATAATACATTAATGTTATTTGCAGATGCAAAAAAAATGACAGAGGACATAACTAAAAATCTTTAAAAATTAATGACTACAAAAATATTTTGTGACATTGCAGAACTAGATCAAATAAAGAAGTTTAATAAGAAAAAAATTGTCAAAGGTTTTACGACTAATCCTAGCTTAATGAGAAAAGCTGGGGCAAAGGATTATAAATCCTACTCAAAGAAAATATTAAAAATTTGTAATAATAAACCTGTTTCACTAGAGGTATTCGCAGACGAATATAAAGAAATGAAAAAACAAGCTCTTCAAATTAATACTTGGGGAAAAAATGTTTACGTAAAAATACCGGTTGCTAATTCTAAAGGTGTTTTTATGGGCAAAATTATTAAAGAGCTTAATAATTTAAATATTAAACTTAATATCACAGCAATATATAGCGCAAAACAAACAGAAAGAATTCTTAAATTAATTAATAAAAAGACTAAAGTTATAATTTCAATATTTGCTGGTAGAGCAGGAGATACTGGTAAAGACCCAGTTCCAGAATTTAAAAAAAGTATAGCAATTGCAAAAAAATTTAAAAATGTAGAGATACTTTGGGCGAGTGTTAGAGAGCCCTATAATTATTTACAAGCAAAACAATTAGGCTGTCACATCATTACTATCCCACCAACAACTATTGAAAAAATAGAAAATTTTGGAAAAACTTTTGACCAACTTACGAAAGAAACCGTCAAAGCTTTTTTAGATGATAGTAAAAAATCTAATTTTAAAATTTAATAATTTTTATTAGGCCATCTTTTTTTTATCTTAGTTTTATCAATAAATATTGACATGCAGTTTTGTTGTTTTTTAAAAAAGAAAAAAAAAATTTTTCCCATTATAATTAAAATTTTTAATAAAATATTTTCAATATAATTATCTCTGGTTTTGAAATTTGTTAAATCGCTAGCATAATCAAAATTTAAAAAATTAATATGTTTTGGATCAAAAGATTTTAATAATTTTAATATTTCTTTTTCAGTCCATCTGTAAACATAATTTGGAATTGCAGTATCCAAAAGACCACCTGTATTTTTATCTTCATTAATCGAAGAAACTTCAAATTCTTCTGCTAATTTTATTTTTGTAGCTAATCTCATAATTAAGCTGTCAGTAGACTCAATTACCAATACCCCTTTTATTGCAACTCTATATAGTTCTGTTATTGCCTTATGAGGCAAATCAATATGATGAATTGTTGCATTTGTAATGGTGTAATCAAAAGATTTATCTTTAAACATTAGGTCTCTGAGGTCAGATTTAAAGAGATTTATATTTTCTTTAAATCCATAATCCAAAAATTGATTTTTTTCATCTTCATCATGGTAGGTTATGGTGAAATTTAAATATCCCAAGTCTTTTAAAATTTTCACCTCATACATTGATGCGCTAATTAACAAAAAATTTGATTCTTTGTTTATATAATTTAAAAAGTTTCTTTTATAAAAATGCCATCTAGTCATAGAGATCTTAATTTATGTTAAATTCCATCTTAAATAATTAAATTTTTTTAATATTCATTTTTTGGTTATTTAACATTTTTATACATTCAATTTAAAGTATAATCTTAAATACTCATCACTATTTACTAATTTAACAAAGCAATTCAAAAGATGACTTCGTTTTAGGGGTAGGTTAAAGTAGATTATAAAAAATTAAATTTTAAAAAAGATTAATTTAACTATAACCTGTTATTAAACTAAATAATCATGAGTTTACTCACATCTATATTTTCAAAAAAGTTAAAAACATTTTTCAAAAAATTCAGAAAATTTAATGCTTTAAACAAACTTGATAAAAAAATATTGAAATATATAAATTTTTATGACGGTTACTTTATTGAATGTGGAGCAAATGATGGGGTTGATCAATCTAATACTTGGTATTTTGAAAAATATTTAAATTGGCATGGATTATTAATAGAACCATTGACAAAACAATTTATAGAACTAAAAAAAAATAGAAGTCAAAAAAACCACTTCTATAATGTAGCATTATGTGGTGATGAAAATATAAATTCCATACAAATAATAGAAAATGACCTAGTATCAACTAGTCCCAATGAATTTAATAAAGGAAAAAAAATATCTAATTTTGATGCTAAAACTTTAACTAAAATTTTAGATGAAATTTCTGCTCCAAATTTGATTGATTTTTTTTCGTTAGATGTAGAGGGTTTCGAAGATCAAGTGATTCAAGGTATTAATTTTAATAAATATAATTTCAAATTTTTTTTAATAGAAACTAAAAAAGATGAGGTAATTGATTTTTTAAATAATAATAACTATAATTTAATAAGAAAACTGAGTCATCATGATTTTTTATTTGAATATAAGAAATAAAACTTCACATCTTTTTTTAGAATAAATTTATAAAAAATCTCCCAAAACTTTTATTCTAAAGGTTCTAATTGTTGGTACATATGTTTAGAATATTCTTCAGATTGAACCGTATTACATTCTTATTCATTAATTCATTAGGTATTGATTTCCCTATCTTTTATTAAAATTCTTCATTACTTTTCTGACTATTTAGTGATTTTAACAAAGCGACTTAAAGTATAAGCTTTTGAATACATCTTTTTAATTAATTGATATTATATTTTAATGAATCTTTTTAATAAAAATACACCAGCTAAGTGGAGCAATTATGACATAATAAAATATCTAGATGAATTTATAGAACTTTATAAAGAAAGACCAATTAAAGATAATACTGGGGGAATGAAATTCCCACATATGTTTGGATTGTTTTTTATGTTAAAAGATTTAAAGCCTGATTTTGTTGTTGAATCAGGAATTTACAAAGGACAATCTACATGGTTGATAGAAAGAACTTTACCAAATGTTAATGTGCTGAGTTTAGATCCGCATCTAAATCAACGAAAATATATTTCTAAATCAGATAAAGTTAAATACTCAAACTTAGATTTTACTGAACAAGATTTTTTTAATATTCCAAAAAATGCTTTAGTTTTTTTTGATGATCATCAAAATTTTTATGAAAGATTGGTTTTTTCTAATTTTTTTGGATTTAAACACGTCATTGGTGAAGATAATTATCCAATTTCACAAGGTGATACTTATTCTTTTAAAAAGATTTTTTCAGGAACTGGCCTTAATGATACAAGAGCAAGTTTAAAAACACTAATTAAATCAATTTTAATTTTATCAAAACACACATTATTTAAAAAATTAAATAAAAATTTTCTTAACGTAATACAAAAATATGATCTTTCAATTCAAGATGTTGAAAAATCAGAAAATCATTTTAAGAATTTAAATAAAATCATTGAGACTTACTTTGAGTTTCCACCAGTATTTAAAACACAATATACTAGATGGGGTGACTTGTGGGATGAAAAAAACTATCCAACTAAAGAACCTTTATTAACAGATGAATATATTGAAAAGTATAAAAATATTTACCAAGAAAGTAATTCCTACAATTGGATGTGTTATATAAAACTTGTAAGTTAACAAAATCTATTTTTTTGCTATGAAAAAGTTTTATAAGATTACGGTAAATTTTTGAATTCAGATGCGTCAATCTTGGGTTAAGATTTTTTTCTTAGCGTTGTGTAAATCAAAAATTGTTGCTGGGATTGGTTGCGGGGGACGGATTTGAACCGCCGACCTTCAGGTTATGAGCCTGACGAGCTACCAGACTGCTCCACCCCGCGGTATATTTAAATTCTATTTTTAAGCTTATTAAGCTTTTTAACTCTTTTAATATTTTCTTGTAAAATTCTTTTTTTCTTTTCAGAAGGTTTTTCGTAAACACTTTTTAATTTTACTACTTTAAAAAAACCATCTCTTTGTAATTTTCTTTTAAGAACTCTAAGTGCTTGTTCAATATTGTTATCTTTAACTTCTATTTTCATAAATATTTTTTAAGAATGTTTAAGTACCATCATATAATTTTGGTGTCTATTAAAATTATTCAATGTTCGAAACTTCTCTTGTTAGTTTTGCTTTCTCTTTTTCCTTTTTTTCCCTTTTTATTCTTCTTTCAGCTTTTTCAACAGCTTCAATTAGATCCTTTTGAGAAAATAGCCCTAATGCTACAGGGTCTTTAGGATTTAAATTATTATAATTCCAATAACTTTTATTTTTAATTGCAGTAACTGAAGCCTTGGTTATCCCAACTAGTTTTGCTATTTGTGAATCTTTCAGTAATGAATGATGTTTAATTAACCATAAAGCTGAATCTGGTTTATCTTGTCTTTTAGATAAGGGTATGTATTTTTTAATTTTTTTATCTTCAGTTGAAATTTCAATATCAGTATTTTTTATTTGTAATTCTTTATTTTCATCTTTAGATGCCAGCTCAATTTCTTCCCTTGTAAGCTGACCTGATATAATTGGATTATAAGCCATTATTCCTTTTGCAACTTCACCATCTGCGATACCTTGCACTTCAACTTCATGTAAATTACAAAACTTTGAAATTTGCTTGAAAGTAAGTGTTGTATTTTCTACTAACCAAACAGCTGTTGCCATTGGCATTAATGGTACGTTTGACATTTAATCTTTCTTTTCTGATCTAAAATTTTGGAATTTTTTATTGAATTTGCTTACACGACCCTTGTCCATTAGTTTTTGCTTTCCGCCTGTCCAAGCAGCATGAGATTTTGGATCGATTTCTAATTTTAAAACTTCTCCTTCTTTTCCCCAAGTTGATCTTGTTTGAAATTGGGTTCCATCAGTCATTTCTACTTTAATTGTATGGTAGTTTGGGTGTATGTCTTTTTTCATATCGAGACTTATAGCAAAAGAATTTTATAAAACAATTAAAAGTTCTTTAATTTTTCAAGCATTTTGTCATTAATTGCCATGCTAGAAGCTCTTATTTTGATGTTTTTATTTTGTGAGAGGTCAATTTCATTAATTAAGCCACCTGCCTCTTTTACTAATATTATGCCAGCAGCTATATCCCATAAATTTAAATCATTTTGAAAATAACCATCATATCTCCCGGCTGCAACGTAGGCGATATCAAGTGCTGCACTTCCAGATTTTCTTAAAGGTAAGTCGACTTCATTTTTAGTTACACCTCCAGTAGCAAACAAGCAGCTATTAAGCTCTCTTTTTTTGGATACTCTAATTCTTTGATTGTTAAAGAACGCACCACTTTCTTTTTCGGCATAAAACATTTCGTCTTTTATTGGATCATAAATTAACCCAGATACTATTTCATCACCAGATTTTAAAGCAATTGAAATTGCAAAGTGAGGAACACCATGTAAAAAATTTGTAGTTCCATCTATAGGATCTATTATCCATGTGTGCTCTTTATCTTTATTAGTTTCAGAACCATCTTCTTCACTAATAATAGAATAGTAGGGTCTTGCTTTTTTTAATTCTTCTATAATTATCTTCTCAGCTTTTAAATCAGCATTTGATACAAAATCATTAGGTCCTTTGATTGAAACTTGTAGTTTTTCTATTTCTCCAAAATCTCTAATTAAAGCTCTAGATGCTTTTTCTGCAGCCTTTATCATGACATTTAGATTGGCTGATATTGATTGCATATGATTTATATTTTTTTGACATATTCCATAGTTCTCGTATCAACTATGATTTTATCTCCGCTTTCAATAAATGGAGGGACTTGAATATTTACACCATTATCTAAAGTTGCGGGCTTGTAAGAAGAGGAAACTGTTTGCCCTTTTAAAGCAACATCAGTTGTATCAATCGTGCACGTTACCTGATTGGGTAATTCAACTGTTAAAGGTTTTTCATTATAAAAACTTATACTGACTTCTAAGTTTTCTTTTAACATTTTACCTTTTTCTCCAATAGTTTCTTTTTTAATATTAATTTGTTCAAAAGATTCTGGGTCCATGAAATAATAATCAGTTTCATCACCATAAAGATAATTAAACTTTGTTTCATCTAATGAAGCTTTTTCAACAGACTCACTTGATCTAAATCTTTCATTTAATTTTGTATTTTTATTAACACTTTTCATCTCAACTTGGGCAAAAGCACCACCTTTGCCAGGTTTTACATGTTGTGTTTTTAAGACTTGCCAAAGGTCATTTTTGTATTCAATTAACATTCCGACTCTAATTTCACTTGCGTATAATTTCATTTTAATTTTTTAATAGCTTCTAATGGTTTGTATTTTTTATTATTCCAAATGTAGCCTGAAATAGCTAAAAAGTTAGCTTTATTCAATAAAAGTTTTTTATAATTGCTTAGCTTTATGCCGCCAACAGCTACAATTGGTAAGGGCGTTATTTTTTTAATAGACTTTAATACATTTAAACTGGCTCTATATTTAATTATCTTAGTATTGGATGCATAAAATGCACCAAAAGCTAAATAATCAGCGCCATCATTAATAGCTTTCTTTGCTAGATTTATAGAATTATGACAGGTCACACCAATAATTTTGTTCTTCAATATTTTTCTAGCTTTTGTCAAGTTCATATCTTTTTGACCTAGATGGCAACCGTCTGCATTTAGTTTTTTAGCAAGTAGAGGGTCATCGTTGATTAAAAATTTAACTTTGTACTTATTGCAAATTTTCTTAATTTTTTTTCCAATAATTAGTTTATTTGAATTTGTTTCTTTTTTAAGTCTTAGTTGAAAGAAACTTATTTTTTTTGAACTTAATACAAGAGCTAGATCATCATAAAAATTTATATTAGATATTTTATTTGGAGAAATTAGATAAACAAATTTCTTATTTATTTTATTTTGCTTCAAGTTCTTTTGACCATTTGCCTTGAGCTGCAAGTGTGCACATATTTGCTCTGTGGTTAAAGACTTTTTGAGTGCCACTAGTATTGTTAATATCTTTTGACCAAAATTTAAGTGCACTTTGTTGTAAAGCTCTACCATATGAATAAGTCATAATAAAATTTGTGTCATTATACTTATTAATTAAGTTTAAATTCTCTGTTGCTTCTACTTCTGTTTGTCCACCAGATAAAAAAGCAATTCCTGGTACGTCAGTTGGTACATTTTCTTTTAAGCATTTTAGGGTAAGCTTTGCAACTTCTTCACTTGATATTTTTTTATCAGAAGTAGTTCCTGCTAAAATCATATTAGGCTTTAAAATTACTCCACTTAAATCTATTTTATTAATCATTAATTCTTCAAAGCATTTTTTAATAACTTCGGAAGTTTTATTAAAACAAGTTTTGGCAGAATGATCTCCATCCATTAAAACTTCAGGTTCTACAATTGGAACCATTCCACATTCTTGGACTAAAGCTGAATATCTTGCCAGTGCATGAGCATTAGAGTGTATAGATAGTTTGCTTGGATACTTATCTGAAATATTATAAACACCTCTCCATTTTGTAAATCTTGCTCCAAGTTTATAGTAGTTCTTTAGTCTTTCTCTTAAGCCATCTAAACCTTCTGTAATTTTTTCTTCATGAGAGCCTGCTAGAATTTTTGCACCTGTATCAACTTTAATTCCTGGTACTGCTCCAGATTTAGAAATTAATTCTGGGATAGTTTGCTTTGATTTAGATGTTTGGTTGATAGTTTCATCATACAAAATAACACCACCAATAAAATCTTTCATCCCACCTGCAGAAAAAAGAGTCTCTCTAAATAGAAGCCTATTTTGTGGGCTAGAGGGTACATTAACTGACTCTAATCTTTTAGTCATGGTTCTATTGCTTTCGTCTGCAGCAAGGATTCCTTTACCATTAGACAGTAGTTTTAACGCAATTTTGTTAAGTTCTGACATATTAATTAAGAGCCTTTATACCAGGAAGTTCTTTTCCTTCAAGATATTCTAAAAAAGCTCCACCTGCAGTTGAAACGAAATTAAAATTGCTAGTTGCTCCAATACTATTTAATAGAGAAACTGTATCACCACCACCTGCAACTGAGTAAATTGTATTATTCTTATTTTTTTCAATAATCTTTTTTGCTATTTCAATACTTCCTTTGGCAAAATTAGGATTTTCAAAATAACCTGCAGGCCCATTCCACAAGATAGTACTACTTTCCTTAATTAATAAATCAATAGCCTTAATTGTTTTGGGGCCAATATCTAAAATTAATTCATCTTTAGAAATATTATTGAGTTCTTTTATTTCAGCTGATCCATCTAAGTTTTTCCCTACGGCAACATCCTCAGGGTAAATTATCTTACAATTTTCTTTTTTTGATAAAGAAAATATTTCTTCAATAATTTGGTCACAATTATCTTCTTGAATAGATTTTCCAATTTCATACTCTTTATATTTGAGTATATTATTAGCCATTCCACCAACTATTATAATATTATCAAATTTAGCAATTAAATTTTTAATTATATTAATTTTAGAAGATATTTTAGAACCACCTATGATGCATGTTATAGGTCTTTGAATCTCAGATGTAATTTTAGTTAGTGCATCAATTTCTAAATTTAATTGAAGGCCAGCGTATGAAGGGATAAATTTGGTTATTTCAAAAATCGAGGCATGAGCTCTATGTGAACATGAGAAGGCATCATTGACATAAATATCAGCTAGACTTGCTAAATGTTTTGCAAAACTATTGTCATTTTTTTCTTCTTCTTCATAGAATCTAATATTTTCAAGTATTACAATTTTTTCATCCTGCTCATCAAATAAATCGGTAGATTTAATTTCTTTTATATTTTTTGAAACTAGTCTTATATTTTCATTTAGTTTATTTTTTAGATCTTCACAAATTGGCTTAAGAGACAATTCATTTGTAACTTTGCCATTGGGTCTGCCCACATGAGATAGTATTATAATTTTTGCTTCACTTTTTAATAAAAAATTAATAGTAGGTAAAATTTTATCTATTCGAGTGGTATCAGTAATTTTTCCATTATCTAATGGAACATTTAAATCCAACCTAAGTAATACTTTTTTTTGATTGAGATTAATCTCATCTTGAATGTTTCTCATTAAGAGATTTGATGAAGATGTTCTGCTATGTCACACATCCTATTAGAAAAGCCCCATTCGTTATCATACCACGCTGAAATTTTTCCCATATTTCTACCAACCACATTAGTTAAAGATAAATCAACAATTGCCGAAGCTGAATTATGATTAAAATCAATTGAAACTAATTTTTCGAGTGTAACTTCTAAAACTTTTTTTGATTGTTCTTTAGAGGCGATAGTAAACGCCTCATTAATTGTTTCTTTGCTCATCTCTTTTTTTGTACAAAAAACTAGCTCTATAAGCGAAACATTTGGGGTTGGCACTCTCATTGCAATACCTTCAAGCTTCCCTTTTAATGATGGTATAATTTCACCAATTGCTTTTGAAGCACCTGTAGAAGTTGGCACAATAGATTGACTGGCAGATCTTGCTCTTCTAGGGTCTTTATGGGAATTGTCTAAAATTCTTTGATCACTAGTGAAAGCATGAATAGTTGTCATAAACCCTTTTTCAATTTCAAAGGTTTCATTTAAAATATTAGCAACAAGTGCAAGACAGTTAGTTGTACAAGAGGCCGCAGAAATAATTTGATCGCCTTTTGTCAAAATATTTTCATTTACTCCATAGACAATTGTCTTATCTGCATTTTTGCATGGAGCAGAAACTATAACTTTTTTAGCCCCATTTTTTATAT
>Ga0302126_10001672_pt1 | contig 13172 bp, 11 predicted proteins | sample CB4_20m_MG_FD_203108 | JGI IMG/M metagenome (GOLD analysis project Ga0302126, IMG submission 203108) | Marine microbial communities from Western Arctic Ocean, Canada - CB4_20m | ecosystem: Environmental > Aquatic > Marine > Oceanic | place: Canada: Western Arctic Ocean | collected 2017-09-24 | reverse complement strand
ATAAATTAAAATATATATGTATAGTATAAAATGGTGGTGAAAAAAAGAATCGTGAAATCTAAAAAAAAATCACAAAAAAAAGTACAGCAACGTCGTTCTAGAAAAAAATCATCTAGACGCGTGTCGAAAAGACGTTCTAGAAAACGCGTATCCAAAAAAAAATCAAAAAGACGTTCATTAAAGGTTCGTAGATCAAGAACAAAATCACAAAAAAAATTAATAGTTAGACGCAAAAATAGTCGCAGACGCAAACGCAATAGCAAAAAACAAAGAGGCGGCGCCGGCGTTATAGCGCTTGGCGCTCGCACAGCAGCACATTCTACAATTGATAAATTTATAAAGTATGCTAAAAATTATGGATCTATTGTGGCTTATTATACCGGATATTACGCAATTACTTCTTTACAAACTAAATTAGGTCTTCCGATAGATTTTCATAAATATTTATCCATTTTTGCATTAGGAATGTCTTTTCAAAGATCTGGTTTACTAAACAAATTTAAAAAAAAAACTGGACAAAATATATCTAAAGGAGTAGAACAAATAAAACAATTTAGTGATAGTGTTTTAGAAAAAATCTATAATAAATGTGCGGCAGTTGCTGGGTTTAATAAGGTGATTAAAGCCCGTGTGCTTGCTGCCGTATCGGCGGCGAGTGGGGACGAGCGGGATTCTGGACTTTATCTTAAATTTAAACCCACACACGAAGGATTAGAAGTGGTAAATGTTACAACCACCGCCACATATGTTATTAATCCTGAAAGGTTTATAATGGCCGGTGACAGACGACTACCAAAAAAAGCTATTGGAAAGCATACACATTATAGATTTGAAGAAGAAGAAGGTAGAGCAGGTAGAGCAGGTAGAAACAGAGACAGAGACGGGGACGACGATCTCAGATTAAGGGACGATGACGATGCAGCAGCAGCAGCAGCAGATATAGAAGAGGTAGATATTGGGGACATCGAAGTAGATGTTAACATGATGGAGGTAGGGGCGGCCCACGGCATCATGGCGTCTATTGGGAAAGAAAATGATATTATCATTACCGAAAAAGATTTAAAAGCGGTTGCCGCTGATGTTGACTTAATTAGTCTAATGAGTGATGCTCAAATTAAAGCTTATGAAGAAGTGAAAGCTGCGGCAACGAGTGACTATGCTGCATACGTCGACGAGGAAGGAGCGTTGGGGGATGCAGTAGAAGCGGGGACAGCCGATTCACGCTTTAAATGGGAAGACGGTGCTGCCTCACAAATGAAAGTTTGAATAAAAATAAAAATAAAAATATCTTCGTATGTTATACATATCCCCTTTTACTTACACTCGCACTCGATTCCCCGAAGTAATAAAATCATTTGTTTCATAGCGCATATCCATTTTCGTTTCCATTCCGTCTTCATTTGTATAGATAACCTTTCTAAACCCCAGTTCTTTCAGCGACGCACAACAATGCATACACGGTTTGCACATATCAAAGACAAAATCATTTTGTGTAGAATTATTTTGTTCTTGGCGAATTCGATACACCCACAGCGTATATTTACTAAAATTATAGGAACGTTGACCACGGCGGTTCAGCCTATTTTTAGATTTTGATTTGTTAATAAATTTATGTTCATTTTTACGAACGTGATTCATAAATTGATTAACCACTGACATTTCCGCATGCGTACTAAAAGAGAGATTATTTCTACACTTTGTGCGATTGCTGTCATTATGTCCAATAAATAAAACCTTGTTTTTCCCCTTAGTAATAATGGCACACAGTCGATGCTTGTTTTCGCATTTCATATGAACCTCTTGGCACAAATGATCCATAACCAGCGCACGATGCTTGTCGACCGTTCGCAGCGACATAATGTGGTCTTGTTGTTACTTGTGTTGTTGTTGTTAGTGCTATTATTGTAGTAAAATATAGTACGAATACTGTTTAAGTAATCATAATAATATACATACAAAACAAATCAAATTGTGTATGTATTTCTATTAACAGTGTAATTAAAATATAAAAATATAAAATAAAAACATTTTCGTTTAAATGATTTAAAACTAAATATAATATTATTATACATAATAAAAATGGGGAATGTAATGTCTGGTAATCAAGAAACAAATGAAGAACAACAACAGCAACATCAACAACAACAGCAACAAGAAAGGCAACAACAATATTCAGTAGATAAAATGGAATATGAACAATACAAACAACATCAACAAACACGCGAACAACAATTTTTACAACAGCAACAGATGAATACGACTAATAATACTCAATATAGTAATCAAATGAATCAAACCGTATCACTACGCCAACAAAAACCCGAACATACGCCGTCACAATTTATTAATCGACCACAGCCTTCAAGCACAACTGTAAATAGTATTATGAATCAATCGTATAATCGCAATGATTTGAGTAGTGAAATGAATGATCGCCTATACAAAGAAAATACTTCGCGAAATTATGAAGGTCGCATGATACCGGAAATGCAAACACGCCATGATGATACTGCCGTATCGACACAAAATAACCAACAACCGCAACAGCAACAGCAACCACAACAGCAACAGCAACAACAACCACAACAGCAACAGCAACAACAACAGCAGCGACAAATACAATCTACACAACCAACAATGTCATCTAATAATTTATTAAGTAAATTACAAAATATAACGCAAACAAAACCTCAACAGCAACCATCCACACAAGCATCTACTCAGAAAAAGACAACACCACAATTACAACAAGTTCCACAACAACAGCAAATGGCAGTATCTATTAATAAAGAGGTGTTACAGCAAATAGATCCGTTTAGCCTTATGAAACATGAAAAAATGAATTTAACACAGTTAAAAGAAAAATATAAAAAATTACTATTTATACATCATCCGGATAGAGGCGGTTCGATCGATAATTTTAATACATTAAATGAAACTATTATTAATATAACAAAATTACAAAAATATTATAAAAACAATCAAACCCATAATTCCCTTAGAAATAGTTTTAATAAATCAAATGAAACAAGTCAAAAAACATCGAATGTGAATATGGACAAGAAATTTTCGATTGATAAATTTAATAAAATATACAATTCGAATAAAATTAATTTTAGAGAAGACGAGGGATATGGAACCTTAATGGGGAAATCGTCCAAAACACGGGAAGATATAAATATTTCACGATTAGGTAGTGGCAAGATATCACGGGAACATTTTAATAGAGAATTTGGTAACTATAAAAAAAAGGTTTTAGGCGATATTGAAGTTAGACAGAATACTCTTCCTGAACCAACCAACTTAGATAAAGAATTAAATTATAAAACATTAGGAGATAGTAAACGTAATTTTACTAATCAAAAACAGGGCTTCACCGATTATAAACAGGCACATATCGATAATTTTTTAATTAATACCAATGGAGCAAATATGAAACAATACAAATCGGTAAAAGAATTAGAGGGAGAGCGTTCAAGAAATATGACATTAACAAAAGAAGATGAATTAATAATACAACAAAGCAAACAACAAGAAGAGGAAGAAGAAGCATACCGTAAACAATCTCTTTTACAAAGAGATAATTTAATGTATGATAATTTTAAAAAATTAAATAAAATGTTATTAGAATAATAGTATAAGTATAGTATAAGTATTAGTATACTTGTTATACATTTTTAATAGCACTAAAAAAAAGTAAATTGAGTTTTTTATTAGGTAAATCAGGAGTTTTACTTGGTTTTTGTAATATTAAATAGTATGAATCACCCAATGAACCAACACCTGCTGGCGTGAGTTTAACTCCAGTCAAATAATAATTATAATTATTATACGAACTAAATAAACGATTCGAAAAGGGTTTAAGTTTTAAATAATTTTCCTCATCTACATAAAAATATATCATCGTCCCGGCGACGCCAACACTTTGTATATATTTTTTTTGATTTAAATCAAATATAGGAGAAACTGAAAAAATATAATATTGCTGATGATGTCCTGTAAATGTAGGTGAATCATTCGTAGGACTAACGATTTGTATTGGGAGAAAGTTATAATAGGAATGAGTAGCACGTATAATATCACGCATATATACGGCATCAACGGTTATAATAACATTATCGTCATCTGTCCGACCAGCTATAATATTTCCACTTATATCCAAGCCATTATTAATAAAGTCGAATAAAATAGTTTTCGAACGTATATATATATCGGTAAAATCAGTAACACTTTTATATATAGCATTAAACATATTTTTTAAAAATATATTTGATCCTACACTATTTGGTGCTAAATTATTTCCCTGAGCATATATGTCCGCTTCATATAACACAAAGGGTACTAATGGTGTATATTCTAATAAATCATGTGATAATAGTAATCCACTAACATCGTAACTATTAAATAAATTTTTATCAATAGCACATATATTTTTATTGTTATAATCTTTTATATATTTTCGTATCTGTTGTCCAGAAGATATGGTATTATTTTGTAATCGACTATTGGCAAAATAAAAATAAGAATTATTTTCTATAATACCAGAGGTTGTTTTACCTGCTATAGAATTACCATAAATATCTGAATAATGAATAATAGGTGCTATTTTTTGACTATAATTAGGCGTTAATTCTGAACATTTAAAAAATTTCCCCCAATGAATTCCACTAACAGTATAACCCGATTCTTCATATGCGACATAATTATCTGGATTATAGATATCATATGTATTGTATCCACTGGGGCCAGAACCATCTATATTTGTTACATACAATTGATTTTGATTTTGATCTAAATTACATAATAAGCGCATTAATTCTAAAAATTCTATACTTAGTTGGTTCATAATTTCACCTGAAATAGAACAATCAGTTTGTTCTGGTCTATAATAATTTTGTAAATCAGTACTATCAACAAAACGAGCAATCACATCATTTATAATAATAGAATGATAATGTAGTATAGTATGTTTTCGAATAAATTCAAATATAATTTTAGCATTAGAACCATCATTATTAATTGCTGGTGCAAATAACGTTTGGACAAAGGGACTATCGCCTAAATAATTACCACTAAAATCCACATAATTATAACAAAAATCAAACATAGAATTGTGAAATCTCTGATACATTATATTTATTTTTTTTAAAATATAATTCCTACCATTACGAGGGTCGATCATAGTTCCACTGATCGATTGTGAGGGAGGAATATATAATTTAATATCTTTACCTGATATATTTGTAGCATATGTAGTGCCACTAGCGGTTATTGAATCATATATATTTCCCGTATCAAAATAGTTTTGATTATGAAAATCACCATATATACCTGTAAGTTCTAATGAAGGGTAATTTGTAAAAGTTATGTCATTTAAAATAAATTGTAACATATAAATATAGCCTTGTGGAATTTTTAAGTTTATATTATTTTGAATATTTTTGCTATAATCTACAAGATCATTTGTATAGGCGGGTAAATTATTATAATGAGGGTGGTCGATTTCTGTAAATTCTTTATATAATAAACCAGAACTTGAGGTGTTTAATCCTGAAATATTTTTATAATAGAGTTGATTTATACCACTTGGATCTAATCCGGAAGGTCCTAACGGATAACCAGACAGATTTACAATATTGTTATAAAAAGTATGTTCGATTGAACTATAACTTTCAATATCAGGTTCGTCATTATATTCGATTTGATCACCTTCATATGCCACAATATCCAACATATTTATTTCTACATAACCACCGACTCGTGTAATTTCTATACCAATGATAATGTTCGTATCTTCTAAAAAATATTTAACAAAAAGGGTGTCGTCCTGAGCTGTTTTAATATCACTACTAGTAAAGCCAAGATTAGTTATTTCCGTCAATTGGTTACCAGACTGTTGTTTAAATAATTTAATGTTTATTCCAGAAAAACTTGTAAAGTTGTATTTTATAGCAAGAGTTTCATAACGATTAATATATAATTCAGGAGAATTACGTATATACAATATATCATTATTCGTTTCACTGGACTTCAAAGATGGTGGATAATATATATATATTCTATTAGCGGGACTAACACTAACACTAGGCGGTCTAAATGTTATATTATTATATTTGGTATAGAGATAATTTATATTAACGGAATTATCAGCATCTTCGAATAATTCAAAACGGGTTATTCGTACCCGTTCGCGGCGTGGAATATTAATATTTATAGACATATATAATTTATTTCTATAATATTAATATAAAAATATACAATAAAATAAACAATTAAATATTAAATATTAAATATTAAATATTAAATATTAAATATTAAATATTAAATCATAAAGGAAATATAATGAATACCATTAATGAATACCATTAATCAAAATTAATCAAAATTAATCAAAATTAATCAAAATTAATCAAAATTAATCAAAATTAATCAAAATTAATTATAATAGTTTTTTTTTCAATTTGTAAATGTTTTATATTATGTTCCACTTTTTCGACGTCTGTATTTGCTATAATATTATATAATATATATTTTTCGCCTCGTAAATATTTTTCTTTCGATACAATATTATAATTAAAATGTTTTAATATTTGTCTTAAAATAGTTACAATGTTTTTTTCATTTAAGTCATTTAAATATGTCCGTGCTTTACACGGTAAATAGTACTCTTTTAATTCATCGGTAATTGTATTTAATTTTTGTACGCTATTTAGGCGCACAATATCTTTTCGACAAAAGGATACTTTACTAAACAAATCTTTAATATCAAAACATAATAAGACTTTATTTAAAATTTCTTTAGTAGGTATCTTTTTGAAAAGTTGATTTTTTGGCATTTAATATATAAAGATATTTTATTATTTTAATAAAAATCTTATTATATATTAAATGGTAAAAAAATATAGTAAAAAAAATAGTAGACGTAAACGAAGACATTCCAGAAAAAAGTCAAAACAATCTAACAAAGCAAACAAAGCAAACAAAGCAAACAAAACAAACAAAACAAACAAAGGAGGTGCTTTACATAAAGACACAGTATCGTTACGAGAGGCCGTCGCTATATTAAGAACCTATTATGAAAAAAATCTAGTGTGATCTATCATGATTAAGATGTAGCAACTTTTAATGTAATAGTATTTAATTTATTTTTATTATTTGTTACTATAATATGTGCTTTGTATTTTGTATTAGGAATTTTAATTGTACCCGACCACGGCTCGCCCGAAATTTTAAATGTCTCTAATTGTATAAAAATATCTACAATACCTTCATCGTCGGATTTAAATCCATATGCTAAAAACTGTTCTTTCATTTCTTTTACTTCTTTTATTCTATCTTGTTCTGTTTTATATTCTACTGGTTGTTTTATACGATTACGCCTACTTTTTTTCCCCATAAATCTATATACTGTATTATACTATATATATATATATATATATATATTTATTTATTATACTTTAAACGGCCACACACTTACACAATAGTAAGTAACGAACCCATTTTATTTTTAAGCTGGGTAATTTTATCTATATGAATCGATTTAATATAGTCCTTTATAGCAGCGTCATGTATACTCGGTAAAATGGGCTTACATTGATATAAATATCGATGATGTAACAAATCATAAGTAAAATCGGTAGGATAAAATTGTAAAATATCTATTCTGTTTTTTATAGATGTAATAAATGATGCGGGCATTAAATGAAAACTATATCGGGGCAATACAATGGCTAATTGCTCAAGAGGTTTATAAGGCGTTCCTAATTCGAATGGTGTTTTATAGATACGTTTGTTATTTAAATAGCCACAAATATCTTTTAAACATGGGGCCATTCTAAATTTATAATAATAGGTCCATGAAGGACAACCTTCTAAATAATAAGCTAATGTCCATTCTAATCCAGATATATAATTTTTACAAATTAAATCAATGAAAGATTTAGATTGCTGTATATTTTGAATATTAAAGTAATACTTATAATAATGATCTTTCCAATAGATACTCGTTAGATCAATAGGAAGAGTATGCTTATTATTAATTTTATGAATAGTAGGTAAATATTTTAAATTATTTAAAGCTTTATCTAATTTTGTTTTACAATCTCTATGATGGATATAGGTATTTTTATGTTTTTTTATTGTATGTTTTAAATACTCGTCTTCTCGATTAAATAATTGATTAAAAATTTGCTGTAAGAAATTATAATTAATAGAACCTTCTTTAACTAAATAGTTTTTTTTAATGGAGACTAAATTAGTATATATATGAATAATATCATCAATACTATTATTACCAATATCTAAATATAATATATTAGGTAAAAAGTCATTTCCCATTAGAAAACATAGTAAAACATAATCTATAATAATATTTTGTTTAAGTATATCAAAATCCTCTACTTCAATATATTGTGTAATTTCTTCAAATAAGTTATTTTTTAAATTTGTAATAGAGAAATATAATAAATGATCCATTTTCACTTTTCCAAAATGAGTCGCTTCGCGCAAAAGATAGATTTGAAACTCTAAACATAAGGATAACATAATAAGATCAGCATCTAAACCATATAATACGTTTATTGATTCGGGCTGTATATGTTCACGCATATAAGCTATAATTTTATGCTCTCCTTCTCCTGGACAACTACTGTCCGATAATTTAATTTTTATATTGTATTTTGTAGCAAGCGATTTTAAAATAGACGATTTTTGAATATATAAGGATAATTTTGTAAGAAACATGGTTCCTGGTGTTATAGCATTTGTATCCCACGTTCGCCCTTTATCAATACCATGTTTTTTATAAATATCTTTAACCAATAGTTTTTCTTTATACGAATGGTATCGACGATATCGTTGTTGTTTCATTTTAGCCCTCGGGGCAACTCCGTCAATGGCAATATATACTAGTTTATTTGGTTTTGAAAAATCAGTTAGATATACAATATATTCGACCACTTTATTAAACATTTTTAATTCTAATTGGGTATACGTTGTTAGATCTTCATTAATATTATTTTTATTTGATTTATAATCGTTATAATGTGTTTCAATCAATTGAGGAAAGGCCGATGTAATTTGGGCACAACAAGGATGAATTAAACAATTAGCATCTAAAAACAAATTATTAATATTTGATATATTATTTTTATCTGTTTCGGAAATAGTACATTGATCAGTATGTTTATGCTGTTCACTTACTATATCTAAAATTAAATTAGAATATTTTTTTGTAATCCATAAAAAATATTTAGGTATGCCCATTTAATTAATACTATATATGTATGTTTAACTAATTATTTAAATATATAAATAATTATTTAAATATTTATTGTATCAAATTATATAAAATAAATGAGGTGACTTACTGTAAAATTTCCTCAATTAACATCTTTTTTGTTTTTTTCTTTAATCCACTTACATACAAGTTGATATTTTTTTTTTCGGCAATCTTTCGTATTTCAGTTACTTTTAATTTATTATATGCTTTAACTGTTTGACCGGGAAAAAGTATATAATCACCTTGATTAAACTCTTTGACATATATAAGTTCATCATTATACGAATGTGTATCTATACATACTGTATCTTTATTTTGAGCAATAACAATATGTATTCGATCTTGTTTATATTCATTAAAATAGTGAACAAAGATACCATCAATGATATATATAAAATTTACATTAAAATAATCACCAAGATAACGGTATAAATGAATATACTGAATATCCTTATTGTTAAATAAGGAATTTTGGAGTAGTGTTTTTTTAAGGGATCGGATTTTATTATAGTTAAACTCTTTATATAAATTGTGTGTATCTAATTCAACGGCTAATTTATATTTTAATGTTCGAATTAAATCTTTTTTTAAATGATCCTGTGTATGGATAAAATTACTATCAACACATATTAAAAACGCATATATCATATACTCTGTTTGTGTTACACTATCTAATATAATCGTCTTATGGTTTGATGTATACAATGAACTATATGGGATAATGTTATCCTCGTCACTTTTTTGAACATGTGTGGATGTGGATGTGGATGTGGGTGTGGATGTGTGTGTAGATGTGTGTATGGGTGTGTGTGTAGGTGTACGCGTAGGTGTACGTGTAGGTGTACGTGTAGGTTTATTATGCGTTGTGCTATGTGTCGTATTGTGTGATGTACGTGTATTTGTTTTTAACATTCTTTGCCTATTAATATTATTGGATGATTTTACATTAAAAGTAGACTGTACTACACGTGTTTTAAGAGTGTGAATTTTTTTTTGAACAAATATATTATTTTTTTGGATTTTTAATAATGTATCAATTGTAGGCTGTGGCGAAGATACATGGTCGCGAATAAATGACACTAAAAAAGATAATTTTTTATTTTTAGCTACAATATCAAACATGGTATTATTTAAAATTTTAATATAATTAGTTATATCAAATTTTATTTAAATAAAAATAAAACAATCATAATAAAATTATGATTGTTTTATGAGTGTTTAATGTATCGAATGATTATACATACTAATTATATATAATTATCATGTGATAAATATTCTCTAAACGTCAATGAATATCGCATACCTTTATTGGGTTCCTTATTAATTTGATGTGTCCAATGTTTTTGACTTTCGCCTGCCATAATAAATAATGACCCAGGTTCAAGGGTAAATTTCATATGTAAATGTTTGTTTTTTTTATCTAATTTAGACATTTTTTTGTTTGAACTACCATTATACAACACTCGTTTAAAAATAATTGTTCTAGGTGATCCAAAGGAAATATTCATAATAGTAGGTGTATAGCCAAATGATTGATCGGTATCTCTATGGGCACTAATGTATTGATTTCCATCTATATATTTTTGAATTAATACACTATTTAAAGAAGGAATAGAAATACCCAAATCGTTAAAATTATATTCAGTCAGCGTATCATTAATTTTTTGTTCTAATGTAGTTAACGTACGGTCGTATATAAAGGAATCCCATCTTTTATAATGTACCTTCCATGTAGGACAAAAGTAAAGCATATTTTTCTGATACCATTTTTGATGTCGTATAATAGAACTTTCATTGTAGTTATAATTAGCATTAAAATCATTCATATTAGCTAGCCATACGTCATATTTATGTAATTCAGCCGTTTTAATAAAATTTGGAAGATAGTAAAAATAACTATGATGATTATTTTTCTCTTTAATATCTATAAATTGCATAATCGTTATATGATCGCTGTATGATAGTTATATGATTAATATGCACATATTAATTTAACATATAATATCAAATTTATTTATTATGAAAGTATATTACAATAATATTAAAATAATATTAAATGTGATATATATATTTAAACATAATAATAGTATGTATCATAATAGATGGAAATAGTAAACCCCATTACAACCCACCTAAATGATATTATACGTTATTCTATAGAGGATATAAACAAAATAGAAACAGAAATCGATACTATTTTAGATCAAGACATTATTAATAAGTTACTTGAAATTAAAAAAAATAATAAATCGTTTACACATCTTAAACCTGTAAAGTTAAAATATAGCATGATTACAAAAACCGCGGAAACGTGGAAACAAAATAAAAAGGATAAAAATAGAGAGGAAGAGCATTTTATCGATAATATACATTTAAATTTAAATAAGTTATCGGGTAAATTATATACAACCATTTCTAATAAAATTATAGTTACCTTACGCGAATATGGTTTAGAAAAGGCGCGGAAAATAATATTAGACTTAATTTTTAATAAATCTATAACTGAAAAGCAATTCGCAAATTTATATTGTAAATTATGCTTACAATTAATAGAATTATATGATAGTAGTTTTAAAACCGACATTTTAGAAAAATCGGATACCTATTATAGCGAGCATGTTAAAACAGTTTTTATTAAAAAAGAAAATATTACATATGATGAATTTTGTGATAATAATAAATTAAAAAAAAATATAATAGGTATTTTTATATTTGTAGCGTATTTATATATTAATGATATTATATCAAGTGAAATTATATTAAAATATATAGATAGCTTATTTACTTCTATATATAATAGTAAGGAATATGATGTGGAAATATACTGTATATGTGAATTGATACCTATTGTGGGTAAAAAAATAGAACAAGATTTATCACAAGATGATTTTAGTGAAGATTTTAATACCCTTATTGTCGATAAATTACGTATAATTACTCAAGATAAAAAAAAATATAAATCAAAATACAGATTCTTAATATTAAATGTATTAGATTTACAGAAAACTAATTGGGTTCATAAAAAAAAATAATAAATGTATCTTTATTTCACGATCCTGCTGCTGCGCCTGTTGCTGGTGGTGCTACTGCTGTTGCTGCTGCTGGTGCTGCTGCTGTTGATGTTGGTGTTGATGTTGGTGTTGATGTTGGTGTAGTCGTAGGTCTTGCGTATGTTGTAGGGGTATATCCCAATGCCCTGTAAAAGTCTTGAATCCAGCTTGCATCTTTATCTTGTTTAGCTATTGCTCCCAAATAAGAACCACTAAATGGATTGCTACTATCAGTACTACCTGTTTTACCTTTACTAAATTTATTAATCAAATCAGCAACAGCCTGTTTATCAACCATACCGCCACCATTATCCTTAATATATTGTTCTACAAGTGTTTTAACTTCTGCTTCTGTTAGTTCGTCCGATAAGGTGCCTTTATGTATGTAATCTTTCATGTTAACTTTATTTCTAGGAGCAATGGACGATTTCAATACATAATCGCTCATATCAGTTGGAGGAGGACATGCGGTAATAGCAGATTTAAGAATATATTTATCATCAACACTGCGCTTACGGCGTATTTTTTTATTATTGTTTTCTAAATTATTTAAAGTGCGGTCTTTTAATTGATTTGTACTTTGTTGTAATTTTAATAATAAATGACGTATATCATGGTTATCTTGATTATGAATGGAAGATAAATCATTATTATGATTGTGTCCGCCTCCTCCAGCTTGGGTAGTGGTTGGCGCTGTAGCAGGAGCAGCAGCAGCAGCAGCAGCAGCAGGAGCAGCAGCAGCCGCAGTAGCCGCAGTAGCCGCAGTAGCCGCAGTAGCCGCAGTAGCAGCAGTAGCAGCAGCAGTAGAAGTATCCGCAGCGGGCCGGTTGGGCAGAAGAATT
>Ga0302126_10001671_pt1 | contig 13173 bp, 7 predicted proteins | sample CB4_20m_MG_FD_203108 | JGI IMG/M metagenome (GOLD analysis project Ga0302126, IMG submission 203108) | Marine microbial communities from Western Arctic Ocean, Canada - CB4_20m | ecosystem: Environmental > Aquatic > Marine > Oceanic | place: Canada: Western Arctic Ocean | collected 2017-09-24 | reverse complement strand
TCGTTTTGATGGGGAAGAATACTTTGATGAGAAAAATCATTGGGAACTATTGCGAAGAGAAAGGTAACGATGATTGGATGAAGTTGCATGACATGCTCGCCGGTAACGTCGGGGTCATTTTCACGAAGGATAATATTTCAGACGTGAAGACGAAGGTTTCTGAGTTTGTGATGCCGGCTCCGGCTAAGGCTGGCTCGATCGCGACTTGCGACGTCGTCATCCCGGCCGGTGTGACTACGCTCGAACCGTCTCAAACTGGTTTTTTCCAATTGTTGAACATTGCGACAAAGATTAATAAGGGGGCGATTGAGCTCTTATCTGACGTCACCGTCGTCGTTAAAGGCGAGCGCGTTGGATCTTCGCAATCCGCTTTGCTCGGGAAGATGAAAATCACGCCGTTTGAATACGGTTTAGTCGTTAAGCAAATTTACGACAAGGGTTCGGTTTACCCAGCGGCCGTCCTCGACATCACCGATGCGCAACTCGCGCAAAAGTTTGCCAACGGTGTCGCGAATGTTGCTTCAATTTCTTTAGCGACTTCGTACCCGACTTTGGCCGCCGTTCCGCACTACATCGTCAACTCGTACAAGAACGTCTTAGCGATTTCTATCGGTACCGAATATACGTTCGAATTGGCTCAAAAGGTCAAAGACTACTTGGCTAACCCATCCGCGTTTGCTTCATCTGCCCCAGCTGCGGCGGGTGCAGCGGCCCCGGCGGCTGCCGCCAAGGTTGTTGAAGAGGAACCGGAAGAAGAAGACATGGGCTTTGATCTCTTTGATTAAGTATAAATATATACATACAAATGCATACATGCATACCAGTAGTACATATAATAATCATTTAATCGTATATATATACGCATATATATATATAGACTAGTGTGAGTATATTTAGCCCTTTTAATTTAAGAGAACTCTTGGTACAATTTATCATTTTCGTCTGCATTGACAGGCAGACTGTACTGTACGTCTCGAACTCGCTCTCTCATCAGCAAGGCCGGTCTCTCTCGTTGCTCGCATATTACTTCGTTGTTGTAGACCTCTGCTATTCGTACTGATTAGAAAATTTTTACACTTCGCCATCAGTCTGTCAGTCAGCTGCTGAGTGCCTGTGCTAAAAAAGAAAAAATTCGTATGATTAATAATAAATAATACAACCATCGCGTCAGAAATAAATAAATAGTGAATAAAATGATTTACGAAGAACAAATTGAGGACATATTACTGCCAGTATCGACTGGGACGACTATCTTAGCCTCGGCCTATAAAGGTGGCGTAGTTCTGGCCGCGGACTCGAGGACGTCGACCGGTTCATACGTCGCGAACAGGGCCAGTGATAAGATCACTGAAATCTGTGATAACGTGTTCATGTGCAGATCCGGTTCAGTACGTCTTAGCACACGATTAATCGATCGATTGTTTTTTGTTATTGTTTTAACCTCCTCTTTCTTTCTTTCTCTCTCTCTCTCTCTCTGTGTGTGTGTGTGTGTGTGTTTGTGTGTGTGAGCGAGGGCGTCTTCTGTATTTATATTATTTATTGAATACTATAAATACGAGTGTTTTTTGAGAGAGACTGATTTTGATTTTGATTTTGATGATTCGCTTTCGAGCGTAATCATCATCGATTACTTTGAGTGTATATATACATAATATATGTATGTCTTATGTTTTCCTTGTACTGTGCTATATAAACAGGCTGCGGATACGCAAAACGTCGCAGCGTACGTGAAAAGAATGGTCGAAGAACATGCGATGGAACAATCGAAAGGAAGCGAGTTAGATTCACCGATGATGGTCGATGTACGTTTAGTAGCGAAATTAACGCAGAAGATTGCGTATGAGAATAAGGAGAAGTTGCAGGCTGGGATGATAATCGCTGGCTGGGATAGGAAACGAGGGGGGCAAGTGTACGGTATACCTTTAGGAGGGTCGATGTTAGAAGCGCCATTTTCTGTGAGCGGGAGCGGTTCGGCGTATATTTACGGGTATTTAGATAACACTTATAAGGAAGATATGACAAGGGAGGAGTGCGAAGAATGGATGACAAATGCGATTTCGTTAGCCATTGCGAGAGATGCGAGCTCTGGAGGGGTCATTCGATTAGTCACTATTCACGAGCACGGATGCGAGAAAAAATGCGTACTACCGAAAGATCATAAAGTTTGCGATGGAGAACTTCCACAGAAGATGCAATAGAATAATTTAGAAGATGATAGGGAGAGAGAGAGAGAGAGATTAAGAGAGAGAGCAATTAGTATATACAAATATATAGTACGTACTGTACCAATAATATAGTGATGATGATGATAAAAAACAACTTCCTTTCTTTCTTTAGATATATATTTAATAAACGCGTTTCATTGGCGGAATGACTTCCATCTCATCATCTAAAGTGTACGTATGTACTGGTCTATAATCGATTCTGACCGAATCGTCTTTCTGATCAATATACCCGAGCGTATGTTTCATATACTTATCGTCCAAGCGATCTGGGAAATCTTCTCTCGAATGCGCTCCTCTCGATTCTTTTCGTTGCTCTGCGGAATGTAAAGTAATTCTAGCGTTTGGCATCAAGTTATGCATCTCCAACGCTTCTACTAAATCCGTATTCCATATTAAACTCTTATCCGTGACGTGTAAGCTTTCCATCTCTTTCCCGATTTGATCAATCTTCACGCAGCCTTCGGCTAAAGTTTCTTGCGTTCTAAAAACAGCCGCGTCGTCTTGCATAACGCGTTGCATGCGTTTTCTTAACTCCGCGGTTGATCTGTTATTATCTTTACCTTTATCGTTATATCTGATGTCGTTTAATCTTTTCACCGCTTGTTCACCATTTAACTCGTTCTTTAAAGATTTATGCGCTTCGCCAGGTTTCAGGCCAGATTCTTTTACCGTATTCGCGCACGCCCTACCGAAGACGACGATATCTAACAACGAGTTAGCACCTAATCTGTTTGCACCGTGTACGGATGCACACGCGGCTTCACCAGCGGCCATTAATCCAGGAACAACTCTATCAGGATCATCTTTCGATGGCGAAATGACTTCGCCTTTATAATTCGTCGGAATGCCTCCCATGTTATAGTGTACAGTTGGAATAACCGGGATTGGTTCTTTCGTAACATCAACGCCGGCGAAAATAGCGGCGGTTTCGGAAATTCCAGGTAATCGTTCCGCCAATAGTTCGGGCGGTAAATGGTTCAAATGTAAGTAAATGTGATCTTTATCTTTACCGCACCCTCGGCCTTCGCGGATTTCGAGCGTCATCGATCTCGAAACGATATCGCGCGACGCTAAATCTTTCAACGAAGGAGCATATCTTTCCATGAACCGTTCGCCTTCACTGTTGCGTAAAATACCACCTTCACCTCTGGAGCCTTCGGTGATTAAACACCCGGCACCGTAAATCCCAGTTGGATGAAATTGCACAAACTCTAAATCTTGTAAAGGTAAACCGGCTCTGGCGACCATGCCTCCGCCATCTCCAGTACACGTATGCGCTGATGTTGCCGAGAAATAGGCGCGACCGTAGCCGCCAGTGGCTAATATCGTCTTATGCGATCGAAACCTGTGTAACGTTCCATCTTCTAAACACATTGCGAGAACGCCTACGCAAGCGCCTTCTTCGTCCATTATCAAATCTAAAGCGAAATATTCAACAAAAAACTGCGTTTCATGTCTCAAAGCTTGCCCATATAACGTGTGTAACATTGCATGTCCAGTTCTATCGGCAGCACACGCGCATCTATACGCTTGTCCACCCTTACCAAACTCTAAACTTTGCCCCCCAAATGCTCTTTGATAGATCTTCCCTTCCTCGGTTCTCGAAAACGGTAAACCGTATCGTTCGAGCTCTCTGACTGCTTCTGGTGCTTCGCGACACATATACTGAATAGCGTCTTGATCACCTAACCAATCCGCTCCTTTCACTGTATCATACGCGTGCCATCTCCAATCATCTTTGGACATGTTCCCTAAAGCGGCGTTTATGCCGCCCTGCGCGGCGACCGTATGCGACCTCGTCGGGAATAGTTTCGTAATACACGCAGTTTTATAGCCGTGTTCGGATAGACCGATCGCTGCTCGTAAACCTGCCCCACCGGCTCCGACTACGACTGCATCGTATTCATGATCGATGATCTCATACTCTTTCCCAAACATAGTCGTCGACGATGAATGAGCTCTCGTCGAGAACGACGATGATTTCCTCTCGCTCTCATTCTTACGTCTATCGATGAACGAAGCAGTAGCGATAGAAGAAGATCCACTCATCGTCATCTTATTACTTTTATTCATTCCATTCCAGTGATTACTACTGATCGAACGAGCGCGTAAACGAGTACACCTAAGCATGGTCTCAGAAAAAGAAGCCTGCGCAGAAGAGGCGGTCACGTTGTTCAAGCACGCATCAGGCTTTAGAGCTCGCGCTTCTTTAGCATCGCAGGCTGTTGCGGTCCTAGTAGTACTTACAAAGCTTTGATGGCTTTGTGAAGTGTTCGCATCGATCGGCTCGAGCAGATCTCGACCGAACATGCGCTGAACCTGTGCTAAAGCAGCAGCAGCAGTCGTTATCGTGCTCGAACCGAGCCTGTGCTTAGTTATTCCATTTAAAACTATCGTCATCGTCATCGACAGGAACGCCGTCGGTCCAATTAATTACGAAATACGTACAGATTAAGAGATTAAGAGATCTGTTATAGCCTGTATGAAAAATAGTGCTCTACTCTGTTATAGCGTAACGCGCGAGAAATAGACACGAGAAAATTTACAGTAAAAAAGTATTACTGTACTACTCTCTACCACTACTACTACTACTACTACTACTAATAATAATAATAAATCGATTTCGACCCAGCGCCCAGCGCCGTGGATAAATAATTTTATTGTTCCCATCGCGTCGGCAAAGTTCGAGAGAAGAGCGAGGAGTTCGTGCAAGCGCGAAATGGCGGCTTTCAGGGCCAACGCGGAGAAGAAAACACGAAAGGAGTTCGAAGGATATTCGAGGATATGGCACGAAGCGGCTCAAGAATTAGAAAAGGAAATCACGATTACTGATCGTAATAACAGTAATAGTAATAACAGTAGTTCTAAGAAGAAGAAGAAGAAGAAGAAGAAGAAGAACGACGATGGTGAAGACGATGATGAAGATGACGATTTCTTTACGATGATTGAGGAGAAGGAGAAAATAGCGAAGAAGGCTTTGGAGGAGAGACAATTATCATCATTAAAGAATAATAACGATATGAGTAATAATAACAATAACAACAATAATAATTCACAATCGTTTAAGCAATTAGTGCAAAAGAATGGAACGGCGAGCGATAAGATCGCGCAAGCGACCGTGTCCGTAGCGCAAGACCCCGTAGGAAATTTGAGAAATTTAGAGACTCTTTTAGAGTTGTGCGAGAAAGCTCGCGTGAAAGGCGGGAAAAGAGGGGCAGCGCAAGCCATTACTGCTTTAGAGGAGTTGTTCAAGGACGTTTTATTACCGAATAGGAAGCTGAAATATTTCAGCGATCAAGAGTTTTTATCAAAATCTCACGAGTATCCACACGAACGGAAGAGATTGATGTATTGGTTCGTAGAAGATCACGTGAAGAGATCGTACAATAGATTCGTGCAATCGTTAGAAGCTCTATCGAAAGACCCTTTAGTCGTTTTAAAAGAGAAATCGATGAAGTGCGCGTACGGTTTGTTAGTGAGCAAACCCGAGCAAGAGTTGCAACTTTTACAAATTTTAACTAACAAGTTAGGAGATCCGACGAGGAAAATGGCCTCAAACGCCTCTCATTTATTATTAGAGCTTACGGTGAAACATCCAATGATGAAATCGATCGTTGCTAGAGAGGTTGAACAGTTCATGTTTCGACGTGGAGTATCATTAAAGGCGCAATATTATGGTGCAGTTCTGTTGAATCAAATGCCTTTATCGCATAAGAACGATGGGCCTAAATTGGCGAAGCAATTGATCGAGACTTATTTTGGATTGTTTCAGTTTTTGTACAACAAAAACCAAAAAAACTATGATAATAACGAAGACGATAACGATAATAATAATAATAAATCAGCAGTAGGTGGCGATGGGAAGAAGAAATTTGTGAGACCTCATCCAAGAGGAGGCCGAGGCGGCGGCAGAGGAGGTGGTAGAGGCGGCAGAGGCAGTAAAAAAGGAGCGCACGCATCGTTTACTTCTTCATCTAATGCAGCAAACCAACAGATCGGATCAGGTGTTGACGCGCGCGTAGTTTCCGCGCTTTTGACTGGTATTAACCGCGCGTTTCCGTACGTTGCACAAGCTGAAAGAGAAAGCATGGTTGAAAAAATTGCACCGGCTTTGTTCCAAACGGCACATTCGCCGAATTTAGTCGCTTCAATTCAAGCGTTGACGTTGATATTTCAACTGCATTCTTCAAAAAAAAACTCGCCGATAACAGATAGGTATTATCGCGCGTTATACGAAGTGTGTAATCATCCGCAAGTGCCGAAAGCGTCGCACGCTGCTCCATTTTTGTCGCTCATATTCAAATCTTTAAAAGCCGATAATAACTCAAAGACTCATCAAAAGAATAGCAACAGCGGCGATCATAAAAGCAATAAGAACGAGCACCAAGAGGAAAATATTGGACGCTCTATGGCGATTGTGAAGCGTTTGTTACAAGTTGCCGTGCACTCTCCAGCGACGTTTGCATGTGGCGCGCTCATGGCGACTTCTGAATTTTTCAAAGTTAGACCGGCGCATTGGAAGTTGGTTCAAAAAGGTTTTGAAAACATGTCTCTTTCTTCTGTGCAAAAAGAACAACAAAATAAAAACACTAGAACGACGACGACTACTAAAAATGATAATGATAGCGACGACGATGAAGACGATGAAGAGAAAAAGGATGATGACAAGGAAAACAAAGCTATCCGTTCAAACGCGTACGATCCGCACAAGCGCGAACCGTTATACGCCAACGCCAATCTCGTTTGTCTTTGGGAACTTACCGCTTTGTCCAGTAACGTCCATCCTTCTGTTGCAGCCATGGCGAAAAGTTTACTCAGCAGCGAAGAAGTGATGTACGACGGCGATCCACTCACGGAAATGACATTAATGGCGTTTCTCGATAAATGGTTGATGAAAAAAGTTGGTTCGAAGAAGAAAGGGAACAAAAGCGTCTTTGATACGACTGCTACTATTGCGCAAACATCGTTCGTTCCAGGGACTTTAGAGTTTGCTTCGCTTAAAGAAAGTGAAGTTGATCCTTCAGATATCTTCTTTCATCGATATTATTCAGTAAAACAATCTGAAAAACTCGCAAAGCTTAAAAAGAGTGATAAAAAAGGCGATAGCGACGAAGACGATGTTGAAGAAGAGAGCGACAATGAAGAAGACGAGGATAAGAAGAAAAAGAAGAGCGATTTCGGTCATAGTGATAGTGACGATTCTGATTCTGAATCCATGGAAGCCGATGATAATGATGATGATGATTCCGCAGATGAGGATGAAGATAACTTGTTAGTCGATGAAGGAAAAGTTACATTGAAAGACTTTATTGCGGATGAAGGTGACGAAGACAATGAAGACGATATCGTCGCTAAAGCTGAACGCGAAGAAGAAAAGATAGATACTGATAAGTTCAACTACGACGCTCTCGCTGCTGCGTACGGTGAAAAACCAGGTTATTTGCTTTCAAAGAAGAGAAAGAAAGAGGAAAAAGTCGAGCGCAAAGAGGAGGAAGACGAAGAAGAAGGTAGTAGTTCAGAGGAAGACGAGGAAAGTGATTCTGATTCTGATGACGAAGAAGATGAAGAATCGGACGTAGATGAAGAATCGGACGTAGAAGAAGAATCAGACGTAGAAGAAGAATCAGGCGACGACGACGATGAATTGAAAAACTTGCTCCTCGAAGATGATGATGATGATTTTGGAGGCAATAATGACGTGTTTGCGAGCGCGGAGGATTTTGAGGAGCAAATCGAAGAAGATTTCAAAAACAACGCACCGGTCAATCCCGAGTATTTCTCCAAAGAAAGGTCAATGGAAAAGAAAAACAAGCGTCGAAAGAGCAAATAGTATTAGTGTTTAAAAATATAAGTATTATAATTGTCTGTACTGGTATATTCTTCATCGTTCAGTATTACTTCCTAAGCGCGATTTGTTCTTCTTCTGTTTTTGCTCTCTTTTCATCGTTATCCCTTTTTTAAGTTCCCTCAACTCTCTGATGATTTGCTCGGCCGCGAAATGGGATATTTCTAAATATGTGGCACCTGGATTTCTTCTTATCTTATCGCAAAGATATTTTACTCCACCTTCAATTAAAACCTTTCCAGCGCTACTACCAGTGATAGGTTGTTGTTGCCTTCCATGAATACAAAACGGCGATAGCGATTCTTCGTCCTTTTGGTTATTGCCATCGATGTTGAATGAAATAGTAGTACGTCTTCCTGGATGAAATAAAGATGAAACTTTCGATTTATCAATCGTTCTCGCCGTCGCGGGAGTATTTTCGCGTCTGCGCTTACACATGGTCGTACCGATGATATCTTCGTCTTCGTCTGAGTATTTTTCGTTCAAAGTTGTTCCACCTTCAAAATTTGGCGTTGTTGCAACAAAATCTTCTTCTTCTTCGACTACATCTTCGTCAATGGTTGAAAACAAAGGCGAGTCTTCTTCATTTACGCTTTTTATTGGATAGAATTTTGAACTCTTCTCTCCGACTGCAATCCATTTCGAGATATCATCAATTGCTTTCCTTAATGGCTCAGAACGTTTCATCTTTTCCTCGTTCATCCTATATTTTTTCAATAGCGGAGTTGCATTCGCGTTTTCTGCCACATCGCGTTTTCGCCTCGCTTCGCCTACGTTATCTTCTTCTTCTTCTTCTTCTTCGCCAGGGAGAAGGAATCCGCGATCGAAGATTAAATAGTCCATTATAGATCTCGCATCAATCTCGCGCATCTTCGCGCCTTCGACAATCTCTAAAGGGACTTCATCGTCTTTATCTTCATCTTCTTCAGTCTTTTTCGTTTTCGCAGCCTCGCGTAACTCGAGCACTTTTGCTTTTGCGTGTTCTGAAACGTCGAGCGCAATAGCAACCCAGTCGTTTTTAGAGTGTTTTAAGCTCCCACAAACTAACACAATGGCTAACATTTTGCTCAGTGGATTCATTGGATAATAACTCTCTCTCAACTCAGTAACCATTTCTTTCCTCGATTTGTTCAGTTTCGGTGTCGCTAAGCAGTCCGTGAATGGAACTACATCTTCTTCTTCTTCTTCTTCCTCTTCTTCTTTCTTTATGTCGTTTTTTACTTTGACTTTTTTAATTTCGTCATTCATAACGCGTTCGTTTTCTTTTTCTTTAACGTTCTGTTGCTTGATTGTCTTTGCCGATTTCTCTTTAATAGTACTACGCATGATACTCTCTTCTTTTCCTTCTTGTTCTTCTTCGTGTTTGTCTTCTCGTGCTTAGTTATTCTACTTCGCGTATACATTTATAATTGAATGCTTCTTTTCTTTTATTTTTGCGTTTTAAATTCCAAATAAAAAAAAAGTTCATGCTCATCAGACGTCAGACAGTAGATGTTTTCGTAGTTCGCGAACTTTACATTTAATTCATGATTGAGCGTAAACTTATCACGACCATGCGCTCTGTTCGCTTCTGTAATAACCGCTGTTTTCATCTTTTGAAATATAGCGTCTTCGAGTTAATCATATACGTGTACTAGTGTGATCAAAAACGTACTAGGGTGGCATATTAAATTAAATTATTTCATTTAAACACCGCTAACGTTTAAGATACTATCTTTCAAGCCCCATCCCATATAATTAATTAAGTTATCAATAAAATACACAGCAACGGTCAAAGGCGTGATTAAACCTAACACTGTCCCTAAAACGAAATCCCTCAATCTCACTGTCGATAGAGCTAAAATATAATTAATCGCCGGCGCTAAAAAGAACATCGAACGTAAAGCGAACACGGTCATCAAAGGCCTATCGTCCAAGTGCGTCATCATCCTCTTCACTATTGAGAAATTAACATCAGCTAAAGCTTGCCCACCGACCCTTCTGACGACTAAGAACGAAACAGTGCACGATATTGGAGCCATGCACATGGCTAGTACCCATCCATTGAAATGCCCCCAACACATCACGCCCGCGGTGACGAACACTAACCCGGGTAAATGTAATAACTCCGCTAATCCGAATCCGACGATGTAAATAAAAACCCCGAATATACCAGCTTTCTCAATCGCTCTCCTCACTTTCGTCGGGTCAATGTCCGGTAACCCTTTATGTGCGACAGTGTTCACTACTAATGAGATTAGGAACACTATCAAGGCGACGCATAGGACTTGCCCGAGATTCGTTCTCAGAATTTGTTTCCTCGTCTTTTGCTGTTGTTGTTGTTGTTGTTGTTGTTGTTGTGTACCACTGATTGTTATTACAGGATTACTACTGACTGGTAGAATATCATTACTAGTACTAGCACCGCCAGTTTTCTTAGTCGTTTTATTACCAGTACTGTCTACGTTTACGTTAACACTGTTGCGCTTTAAATGTGTCTTCAAAGAACTCGTAGTGTTATTTCTATCGACCTCGTCGTCATCTGCTGCTCCTGTTTCGTTCTCTTTCTTATTCTTATTCTTATTCTTATTCACCAGGAAACTACTGAACATTCTCTCCCTCTTCAATCGCTCTCTTTAATCGCTCTCTTTAACCTCTCTCTCTTGTTCATACACAGTTAAAGTCTGAGATAATTATAATACTACTACTCTTCTAATAAAGAAGAGTGTACTTTTTGTTACGCGGTATGTAGCTCGCCCATCACGTGTCATGGCACGGGCGAAAAAAAGAATAAAAAAATATCCCTTTTATTTTATTGGCAGTCTAAAAAAGCAGCAAATGGCAAAGGACAGCAGCAGATACGTTTTTTAACGTGCACGACGTGGTCTATGCTCTCGTGTTTACGGCAGATCGCCCGTTTTCACAGTTTCAAACGGTGCACTTCTGTGTGCCTCTTCGTTCAACGAGCGAGAATAAAAAAGAAAACAGTGCAAGAAAATAATGCAAGAGATAGCGACGATGACATGGATGATATCAAAAATATTATTTTCAGTTTGCTAATGTTTGTAGCGAATTGTGTGTGTGTGTGTGATTTCAAATTGCCAGATTGCCTGCCGCACACATTTAACGGTTATTATGCGTGCAATTAACGTTGCACAACAACAAAGTTTCCGGTTTCGCCGCGCGCTCTTTCTCTCTCTTAGTCACAAGGAGTGGCGTTGATGGTAGTATTGTTTTGCGACGGAACAAAATTATACTCGAGCTCGAACTCGGTTATTATCTTTTTCTTCCTCCTCTTTTCTTCTTCTTCTCTTGAGAAGTATAAGAAAACAACAAAGAAGAAGAAGAACGAAAAGAGCGGAGAAGGCTCCAATGAGCGCCACATCTGAACGCGAAAGAACAGAAGAGGAGGGTGGCGGCGGCGATGGTGGCGGTGAAGGAGGGGGTGGCGATGGCGGCGGCGATGGTGGCGGTGCAGGAGGGGGTGGCGATGGCGGCGGCGATGGTGGCGGTGAAGGAGGGGGTGGCGTTGGCGGTGGCGACGGTGGCGGTGAAGGAGGGGGTGGCGACGGTGGCGACGGTGGCGGCGACGGTGGCGGCGATGGTGGCGGCGACGGCGGTGGCGACGGTGGCGGCGACGGTGGCGGCGATGGTGGCGGCGACGGAGGGGGTGGCGTTGGCGGTGGCGATGGCGGCGGTGAAGGAGATGGTGGTGACGATGGCGGTGATGGGGGAGGCGATGGAAATGGCGGAGGTGGCGGCGGCGAATAAAAACCACAGGACCTCGCTGGTCCCTTGATTTGATCGGTACATTGAAACTTTGCACTAAACGCAGTCGCTCCTGTAAACATTTCACTTTGCGGATTACTCGCGGCTGTTCCGTTCCATGTAGAAATATCTTGTGCAAACACAGAATTTGTGAATGAGAAAAACATTTGCTGCATGTTCGTGACTAGCGAAGTATTCCAATTTCCAATTGGTTCGTTAAATGCACTTGCAAAGCTGAACATCTGTTGCATCGTCGTGACTTGCGATGTTGTCCAATTTCCAATTCGTTGATTAAACACCGCAGCGTTAAAAAACATCTGTTGCATGTCTTGAACTTGCGATACGTCCCAACTTGAAATATCTTGATTAAACACAGAAGCGTAACTGAACATTTGATTCATATTCGTCACCTGAGCCGTATCCCAAGAACTCACATTACCATTGAACTGATTTTTTCCAAAGAAAGCTAAGCTCATGTCCGTAATCAAAGAAGTATTCCAGTCAGGCATCGTTCCAAAACTAGACCCCGCTGCAGCAAGAGTGCAATTCCCATCGGAAGGTGCCTCGGCATAACATTCAGCGACTTGAGTCAGAAAATCAGCATCCGTAATCGCCAGATTCGATGCCGACACACCAGCGACGAACGCTTTCTTCGAAATCCCAATAATTGCGGCTACAATTAAGGACGTCGAAGGACTGAAATTTTTTGAACTTTTTAATGTTCTTCTTCTCACGAAGAAGCGCTTGTTCGCGTTGACGTTTTCGGTGTCTGCTTTATTAAAAGCAATATCGTCTTCTCTGTCATCAGTGTGCTCGTTCTCGTTCGATTTGATTATTTTCATCGTCGTTCTATTCATAATTAATCGCGTGCGCTGTTGTGTAGTTGTCGACGATTCCGTTATCCGTACTTTTTGTGAGAAATTGGGCTATATCGGGCAATCGGGGACAATATCCCCTGCTGGACCCTTTATTGGCCCAGTAGAAATCGGGCCGGGGGAAAAAAATAAAAAAAAATATCTTCCTTTTCTCGCTCCCGCCCTCCCGCCGCCCGCCGTTTGCATGGGTGGACAAAACTAAAAACTAAAAACAATTTTTTATTGCTGATATGGATGGATTGTCTTCAGTGGGCGCAAGAAGTGAAACGATTTGCGTGGGATCATTAGACGATCTCTATATGGCAGCACTTCAAGGTAACGTCTCAATGGTTAAATATTGCGTTGAGAATGATTGCCTTGTTAATGCGCATACGTGTTCGTGGGTATTATCATCATCACCATTTTTTCATATTAAAACAGTCTACGCGTGAATAAGTAAGAAAAATCTATTTGTCCGCCCGTTCCAATAAGCAGACGAGCA
>Ga0302126_10001668_pt1 | contig 13189 bp, 8 predicted proteins | sample CB4_20m_MG_FD_203108 | JGI IMG/M metagenome (GOLD analysis project Ga0302126, IMG submission 203108) | Marine microbial communities from Western Arctic Ocean, Canada - CB4_20m | ecosystem: Environmental > Aquatic > Marine > Oceanic | place: Canada: Western Arctic Ocean | collected 2017-09-24 | reverse complement strand
GCGATTTGGCGACAAATACAAACAATGGAATGCAGCCTTTGATGCGGGCTATGCTGCGGCTTTAGGCAAGTCTTTGATTGTGATGCATGGGCCTGATAATCAACATGCTTTGAAAGAAGTGGATGCCGCCGCGCTCGTGGTTGCAGAAACACCGCAACAGGTGGCGGCAGCGCTACGCTATGTGCTGACAGATGTTGTACCCACTTAATAAGCGCAAGCGATTGGCAGGAGACATTCACTCCCTTGCACTAAGAAGCAGTCATTGAATGGATTAGTAGCCAGATTAGAGCTATGGGTCTGCCCAACAGCTTAAAATTACACTAGCTTATTTCTCACCTTTCATAGTATTGCGCTGCTTTATAGCCCGTTTCGGCTTTCTAATTCCGGATTTAGGGGGACAGTTTTTACAAAAACCGTGTCATAAATTTCCCTTAACCCGCGGCTTACATAATATTGTGTCATAAAAATAGCGGGCACGGTGAGAACGATGATCACGGTGCCAAACAGCACCCCATAGCCAATTGAAACCGCTAAGGGTATCAGAAATTGAGCTTGCAATGAGGTCTCCATAATCAGCGGATAAACCCCTAGAAATGTGGTGAGAGATGTCAGTAAGATAGGCCTGAAGCGTTGCTTGGTGCCTAAAACCACCGCCTCACGCACGGCCATGCCTGCCTTGATATGCTCATTGAACACATCAACCATGACCAGCGAGTTGTTAATTACGACCCCCGCCAAGCCGATGATGCCAAAGATTGACAGGATCGTAAGCGGGATGCCCATGATGTAATGGCCGGTCACAGCGCCAATCAGTCCCAAAGGGATAGCGGACATGACCACAATGGGCTGGACATAGGATCGAAACACCAAAGCTAAGAGTGCGAAGATGATGAACAAGGCAATGCCCAAGGCCTGGCCGAGGGCCGCCTGTGCTTCCGACTGCTGACGTTGCTCGCCGCCGGATGTGATGATCAAATCACTGTATTTTGCAACCAACAGCGGCAGGATATCTGCCTCAATCAATGCGTTAACTTCTGAGCTGGTGGCCACCGCCAGATCTAGATCAGCAGTTAGCGTGGTGACTTGCCGGCCATTGCGGCGCAAGATTTGCGCGGGTGATTGCCCTTCCTCGATCTTGGCTACAGTGCCGAGTGGGATTTGGTCGCCGCTGGGGGTGGTGATCCAAGTGGAGAGCAGGTCCGACAGGCTGTTGCGCTCATCTTTGGGGTATCGCACCATTACCGCCACATTATCCGCGCCACGTTGCACGCTGGTGGCCTCTAACCCGAAAAAGCCCGCCCGGGTTTGATTGGCCAATTCGGAAAGGGTCACACCATAGAGGCGGGCTTCCTCACGCAGGGCTAAGCGGTATTCTAATCGGCCGGCAGAATTGTCGTCTTTGATGGAGAATAGGCCGGGGACCTGGCGAAGCCCTTCGCGCAATTCAGTTACCACAGGGGTGATATCTTGACCATCAGGCAAGGACATTTCAATCGCCACGGCATCGCCTGCGCCAATCAACTCAGCTGAGACCGTCAGGGATTTGACGGACGCCACTAGGCCAATTTCGGTTCGCCAAGCTTTTTCAAATTCTATGGTCTCCCAGGCGCGTTGGGTCGGATCGGTGATTTGTACCACGACATTGGCAATCGTGGCACCACCCGCCGCGCTCCCACCGGTTGGACCACCTTCGGCGGGGCCTTGCCCCACAACCATATTCACACCGACCAGGACTTTAGGGGCAGATTGGGGAAGCTTGGCTTGCAGCAAAGCACCCGCACGTTGGGCTGCATCCCGCACGTCTTCGGCAACTTGCTGGGTCATTTCAAAGGTGGTGCCGTCGTTCATCTCGATGCTGGCTGTGACAAAATCACCGTCGATTGAGGGAAAGAAGTTAAACTTCACATAACCAAAGGACAAAAGTCCCACGGTCATGATCATTAGGGCCACGGAGAAGGCAATCGGGATAAGGATCGCAAAACCCTTGGTTGTAAAGCGCAAAACCCCATCCAGGGGCACACGGATAAACCATTGTAACACCGCATCCAGACGCGCACGCACCAAGTTTAGTGCCCGAAAGACCAAATTTGGACGGTAGCTTGGCGAGACGTCCAAATTAGACAGGTTGCGCGGCAAAATTAACAACGCTTGAACCAAAGAGAGGCTTAAGACGACCATTACCACAACTGGAATATCAGTCAGGAACTTGCCTAAAACGCCGGGTAGTTGAGTAAGGGGCCAGAATGCCACAATAGTAGTGAGAGCTGAGAAAATCACTGGAATTGCAATTCGCTGCGTACCTTTCACGGCGGCTTGCATGGTGGTCATGCCTTTATTACCATTGGTGTAGATGTTTTCGCTCACCACAATTGCATTATCAACTACGATCCCAATTGCTAAAATGAAGCCAAACAGAGAGATCATGTTTATCGACATCCCAAGCGCGCCCATGATTGCGAATGTGGCTGTAAACGAAACGCCAATGCCCACGGCCGACCAGAAGGCCAGTCTAATATCCAAAAATAATGCCAAACACAGGACTACCAAAGCAAGGCCAATGGCGGCATTTTTTATTAAAAGATCAATGCGGTCTTGCAGGTTGGTGGCTTCATTTTGCCAAATTGTGGCATCAATGCCGTCCTCAAGGCTGGGACGAAATTTGGTATCAAGGTGGGTGATTGCATCGTCGACGATGGTCAAAACCTGTTCGTCACCCACCCGGAAAACATTGATAGATACGGTGGTCTCGCCGTTAAAATTTGCTGAAAGATCCGTGTCCTCAAAACCATCAATCACCCGAGCAATATCGCGCAGATAGACGCGGCCACCGTCCTGATTGGTTCGGATAATGATGTTTTCAAAATCACTTTGTGTGTAGTTGCGGCCAGTCGTTCGGATTGGAATTGCCACTGTACCGGTCTTGATTGAACCGCCGGGCAGCTCAAGCGAGCTCTGCCCAATCACGCGGGCGACTTCGGCCATGGTGATCCCATAGGCGCGCAGAGTGTCGCGCGACACTTCAATGGAAATTTCATAGTCGCGGGTGCTGCCAATCTCTACATAAGAAATCGAGTCCAGTGCCACTAGTTCATCTTTCAAACGCCCGGCCTCTTCTTTCAGAACAGCCTCGGTGGCGTTACCGTGCAGGGCTATCTCCAAGACCCGTGAATTGTTATTGGCCTGCAAGACTGAAGGCTCATCTGAATCCACTGGAAAAACTCTAATTCGATCAACTTCAGTTTTAATCTCATCTAGTTTTAGCTTGATATCTTCTCCTCTCAGAAAAGACACATTAACACTGCCACGCCCCTCGCTGATTGAGGCTGTGATGCTATCAATCCCATCAATTCCAGACAGCTGATCTTCGATTGGGCGCACGATACTGTCTTGGATTTCAACTGGTGAGGCTCCGGGGTAGCCGACCGTCACGCTGACTGAATCTAAAGTAAAGTCGGGGAAAGTTTTTTGTGGCATTTGAATGGCGCTAAGAGCGCCCAATACCAAAACAAATACGGTGATTAAATTGGCCGCAACTGGATGTTCTGTCATCCATTTAATGATACTATTCATCTACTGCTTGCTCCAACGCGGTTGGCGTATTCACTAATTTATCTCTCACGTCCTGTAGCCGCATACCCTCTTGAGCGGTTGAAAGTGCTGTGGTGATCAAGCGCGATTTTGTCGGTAGGGTTTTGATTTTAACATAGGAGGTTTCACCGTCCACGTGGATCAGTTCAGCTTTTATTATTTTTAAAACGCTGCCCTTAGTATTTGATGGGTCAAATAACCATAGATGTGTTCCACCGTGCAGGGCGGTTGAAGGTATTGGATAAGTACCATCAGGGCGTATGCCTTGGATCACAACTTTGGCAAAGGAATTAATCATGGCGGGAGGGGCGCCTGAAGCCAGTGTCTCACCGCCCTGTGCGCCGGCCGCGGCAACGTCGTCCAGCTCAACTGTAACTGCTAAAGTTCTAGTGCGAACATCAAGGTTTGGTGCTACGCGGGATACGTGTGCGTTCCATAGAAACGTTTTTCCCGCAAATTCAACTGTAACTGTGGCCGTTGGGGCTGCGCCAGCAAATAAGCCTGGGATCAGCGCTGCGTCTACTTCACGTACTGGTACGTTAATCTCCATCCGATCTTGGGTAAAAATCTCTGCAATTGATTGTCCCCCAGTTACCACTGTCCCAATTTCAACTGACTTAGATAATACGGCTCCGTCAAAAGGTGCTTTTACAATCTTACGGTTGAGAGAGACTTCTGCTGATTTTTTTGCGGCTTGGAGGCTATTGAGGCTTGCGGCGAGTTCAGCTTTCTGGCTCCGCACTTGATCAAGGGCTGCTTGGCTGGTTGTGCCGCTGGCCCTTAAAGATTCTGTCCGTTTAAGCAAAATTGTATTTAGGTCCAACCTGGCCTGAGTCCCCTCAATATTTGCAACTGTCTGGGTCAGGCTGGCACGTTCTGCACTATCGTCGAGCCGTACCAAAATGGCGCCCTGTTTGAATACACCACGCTCTGTGATTGCCGGGTGCAATTTAATAACCTGTCCTCCCACTTGGCCGGCCAAGCTTGCAATACGAAAGGGTTGAATAAACCCTTCACCGCGGATGGGGAGTGGAGCGTTGAAAGTCTTGAGTTCTATGGTTTCGACTAAAGTGATCGGCCGTGGAGCAGGCTCGGCCTCAACGATCTCGCGATTTTCACCAAGATATTTAAACCCAGTAATTCCACCAAAAATAACGGCACCTGCAACAACTACCCAAAATAGTTCACGAAGTCCGACGCCAATGTATCCCAAAATATTTTTCAATTTACCCTCGTGCATTCAAATTTAAGTTTTGTTGCGCTACATGCTCTGCAAGCATTGTTCAATGCGCGTATATCTGCATGCAATGAGCCAAAACATATATAACCTTCAAAGCTTTCTTCTATCTATTTATTGTACGATATTGCCTGGCAGATAGATCACTTGGACGCTGCATGAAAATTCACAAGTGTATTTTAAAAACCGTAAAATCACGGGCGCATCTAAAAGCGTTCTTAATTTATAGAACTCTGTTTTTTAGATAAATTTAGTTTCGGAGTTGTGAGTGGCTCAAACACTTTGCCATAAAGCCAGTCATTTCGCTTTTGAACTAATCCTGGAACCAACTTTCCAGCAAGCCATATCGGAGCATAAGACAGTATTTGCGCAGGCAATGAAGACTTGTGGAACAGCCGTAAATTCTGGGCTGAGACCCGCTGCACCTTTGTTACCCGTTTAATACGTTCGTCAAAGTAGCTAGCAATTGCTATTGGAATGCCGTCGTTCTTGGTCTGTTTGAGGCATTGCGCTAACATATAAGCATCCTCAATTGATTGCACTGCCCCTTGTGCCATTGATGGCAGCATCGGATGGGCTGCGTCACCAAGCAAAACAACATGTTTGTCATGCCAGTGGGGCAGGGGTGGCCGATCAAATAACGCCCATTTGTGGAGTACCTCTGCATGTTGAATAACGCTTAAGAGACGTTGATCCCAGCCTGCAAAATCAGCTAAGGCGTCTTGCTTGCGGCCTTCAGTTTTCCAGCCCTCTTTTTTCCAATCTGAACGCTCCACAACACCAATAAAATTTACCAAGGCACCAGCTCTGACGCGCGTGGTGACCGCATGTTTGCCACACCCGACCCAGATGCAGCCGGTCGCCGGCGGCGCAAAATTTCCAAGCTGCTCCACGGGAACTAATGCGCGCCACGCTATGTTCCCGGTAAAATGGGGAGTATCTGGCCCAAGCATTTGGCTGCGAATGGTGGAATGAATGCCATCTGCTCCAATCGCCAGATTGGCGTGCTCAATAGTGCCATCCTTCAAAACCACTTGAACTCCATGAGTTTGGTGGGTGTAAGATGCCGCCTGTGCACCGACTTGAACCGTATCGGGTGCCAATTTTTCTAACCGAGCGGTTAAGCCTGCAACCAAATCAGCCCGGTGGATCTGAATATAACGCGCGCCCCAGCGATGCACAGCGGCTTCTTTCATGGGCAGGCGAAGCAATTTTCTGCCCGATATGCCCATTCGAATTTCAATGGCGTCTGGCTCAAAAAGGCTGGCGTCTAGCAGCGGCATAACACCCATCTCTTCAAGGATCTTAACGCCATTAGGGCTGATTTGTACGCCTGCGCCGACTTCTGAGATTTCTGGGGCTTGTTCTAGAACTTGAACCTGCCAGCCTATCATTCGCAAGCAAATGGCAGCACTTAAACCACCAATACCACCGCCAATTATTATTGCTTTGGGGCTCATGGCCTGCCTCCCGTGCGCCCCAGTTAAGGTTTTTAGGCGCCTATATGTTGAGCCACGTTTTCGTACATTTGCCAAGCCCTCATACTAGGTTTATGCAGCTTGTCTTGCTCTGTTTTATGATTTAACTCACGAAGTATCTATTTTAATAAAATAATATCAAGATAGTCCCCCACCCTAAGTTTTTATTTGATTGTAACTGAACTTAAGGTACACCGACTTACATTCAGTTAAATTTAAGGTCACAGAATGAAGAATATTACGATCATTTTTGCATTACTAATGGCCGTCGCCACACAGGCTGTGGCTGTTGAGACTGCAATGGTTTGCGATGCCCGCGGCGGTGAAACTCGCTACTATAAGTATGTTAGCCCTTTTTTTGGTAAGCCAACCGTTGAACAAAAGTTTAAGGGCCGATGGGGTGATTGGTGTAGGCCTTTTGATGGCTACAAAAAGCCATGTGAGTTGGAAGTATCTGATAATAAGTCTAAAATAACGGAATATTATGAGGTTTACGCAACTAAAAATGTTCCATCCCTGGACTTAATTGAAGGTGATAAGATCCTAAAAGTAGAAACACTGGTAATCGATTTTGAGGTTGCAAAGCGAATTTTCAAGCAGAGGTACTTCAAACAAAAAAATGGTGGTGAAATCGATGACTGGCGCGACGGCGAGGAATACTCCTGCCAATTTTTAAGTGAGTAAAGTCATAGTGCGAAGAACTACCCCAATTGAAGTCCTTGGACAATTAAAGTGCAAGTAGTACCACATCAAGTGTCCGAACACCGTCCAACGGCTTAGGTCTATTAACAAGGGCAGGCCAATGCGCAGGTTTAGTCGTTTACGCAAGTTGGGATGTAGTTCTGTAATTGCAAACTGAGGTAGTTCTGGGACTATGATTTTTTGAAATTTGGTTTTGCGGGCATGTTGGATCTTGGTTGTGAATTTTTTCAATTGGTTATTTTATACTTTAATAAATGGAACTTTACTTATGACTGACACCGACACTTCATTCGGTCTATATTACGACGACCTTCGGGCTTCCGGCTTAAAACACACCTTTAAAAACGCCGAGGGTAACGTTGTGAGCTGTTATGGCGTTTCTGACCAAGAGGCTGACCATTACCAACTCTTTGTTGGAAATGAACAGGAAGGAGTTCTGGAAAACCCAGACAAACTGGGGTGGGAAGAGGTAGGCTCTTTTTTAGAAGAACAGCCCGACGACTGGACCGAAGTATTTGGTGTTTCACACCGGCCCAAGGAGTAAAATATGACCGATGGATCTGTTTATACTGACATGCGCGGACCCTTGGACGTGTCCACTGCAACCTACGAACAAGAACTTTTCTACTGCGAATTTTCGCATGAAGAAATAGAGCAAGTTAGGGATGCTTTTGGCGGTGATTTGGAGAAAGCATCAGAACTTTATCGCGAAATTACCAATGAAATTTTAACTTCTGTCAGCGATGAAGAAGTTGAAAAACCTTTGATGTCTTTTAGCGTTGAAGACCTTATAGCGGCTCATGCTGCGCGGGTCTCTTGAATTTTAAAACTCTTAATTCCCATCGGGGATATTCTAATTAACCTTGAGCTGGAAAGGTGATATCTGAGATGGCGAACATCTTCCAATCATCATCGTGTTTCGTATAGGCATAGAAGCCGGTCGCTTCTTCAATTAGAGATCCATCATTGCGCAGTCTGCGCGTGTTTCTCATGACGAGATGGGCTTTTGTCGCACTAATCGCAACGACGTCTATTTCAAAGCCTTCACTTCGGCCCCATCCTTTCGCAGCCTTCATTTCTGCGGGTGTTATTGGAAAATAATCCAATATTTTGACCTCCCCATCGCCTATGTAAGCCAACGGAAACTTGACGCAGTTATTTATCGCGTCAATGTCATTTGCATTAAAAGCGTCTAGATAGCGCTGGTAGGCCGATAATAGCTTTGCGCGTTCCGAACTATCCATGTTTTTAACCGTCGTTTTGTTCTGTGGGAGAGCACAACATCAATTGTGATTTTAGTTCCTGATTTTCAGCTCGTTCGAGCAATAGCTGATTAATTTGGGTGTCCATTCTCGATGTTAAGGCACTTTTTGCCCGACGCTCTGACGCAAGTTGACCAGAAATACTGGCCAGCTGTCCTTGTAGCTGTCTTTCTATACTTCTCCCAGAACTAGACTGGCCTGAGCTTTTATCTAATTCATTATTGAGCCTTAACTTTTCTTGGCGTTCGACTGCTACAACGTCGCCTAGCTTCTCTATTGTAGATTTATTTTTAGAGCCAATAGTTTGGATGCCAGTTATTGCCTCAAATGCATCATTTATTGAAGAATACAGTGAGCCGCCTAGAAATAGCGCTACGTTTAAAGCCACAGATGACACCAAGAAAAGTGTAATTACGATTGTTTTTATATTCCAAATTATGTGCCATACTAACTTAATGAGTTTCATGTGCTGCTTTCTAAACTTCAGAATGTAATTTATGTTTGGTTATTTACTAACCAATTATTTCATACTTTAAAAATCAAAAAACTTTTTCTTTAGCAACAGTAAATTCACCAGATTTTAAATTGATTATTTTTCATGAAAATATACTTCAAAATTCTGAAAACTTTAAAACGCCTTAGTATACATCATTTTGAATGTATTCGATATCTGAGGCCCGATTTTATCCACACTCGCAGATGTTGTGAAGCTGTCATTCCAGTCGGCGCTGACGATACTAAAGCCGACAGCCATGCCACCGCCACAGCCTGTCGTCATTGTTTTTTGATGTGACCCTTGGCACATGATTTTTGGTGTCGCAGATATAAGTGCTGTTTCGTCCCAATAAGTTTTACCCATACTGTAAGGTATAACAAACTCGGGAGCGAAGGCAGCAGATATTTGCTCACTGTTGCCAAAAGAAGCTTGCTCTACAGATGAGTTGTATCCCACTGTGACCCCAAAGTTTGCGGTCTGCGCAAAAGACATTTTTAGGTCTACAGATAATGAAGGCCTTAGTGTGACAGCCTTTATATCCATAGATCCTGAGAGCGCCAGGCCCGTTGCCAACATTTGACCTGGGTAAATTGAGGATGCCGTCATTATAGTATTCTCAACAGAAATTTCATTTCTAGTGACTGAACCTGCAACGTAACCATCAAGGATTAAATCTTGGGTCACATTACCAATAAAGTAACCGCCCGCGTTGAGGCCAAGAGAGGATATATGTATCTCGTTAGCTTTACCTGAGCTTGTCTGGGAGATTGAGCCGCCCAGAAATCTCCCTACAGTCACAAGTTTACTTACCGGGTATTCCCACCTGATGTAGCGAGACGCGTTAAATGTTGCGGCGCCGTCTTTATGTTTAGTATATAAAAAGTTACCGGTGGATACAGTAGTCTTGCCATCACGGGCGGCTTTTAATTTCCTGCTTGTACCATTAATATTAGCTGTCTGTTGGTTCGCTACAAAGTTCAATTTAGTGTCTTGGTTATCGCGGCTAGGCTGGCAACCTGTTTTTTTGAATTTACAGAAAGTCAGTCTGTCGATGAATTCTGTGCGAACAGATTGCATCATTGACCCATTTCCAGCAGAAAAGTTAGACATTTGGTTCTGTGCGTTTGCCTGCATCGCCGCTTCCACCTCTGTCTTCACCATTGCGAATGCTTCGCTCGGCAGGAGTTGCCGCACTGTAATCGTTACGGTGTCGGCCGGCGATGGCCTGCCGTGGTTATCAGTTACGACAAGCGAGAAGACCAAATCTAAGGGCTCTTCATATGGGATCAATGTAGGTGCGGTAAATGTAGGTTTCGCGGCCGTAGCACTTGAGAGCGTGACGGGTCTGCCTGATATTTGTGTCCACGCAAAGGTGATCGTATCGTCAGCATCTGGGTCCAGTGATGACGAGCCGTCAAGTGTGATAATCGAACCCGACGGCAAAGCCCTGTCGGGTCCTGCATTTGCAATAGGATCAAAATTAAAGGTAAAAAATACGAGAATTGTTACGGTGGCGGCCGAGGATGCTCTTCCCTGGTCGTCGGTTACAATCAGTGAGAAGACAAGAGGTAAGGGCAGGTCGCCCCTAACCATAGTTGGAGATGTGAACGTAGGCTTCATAGCGGTCGCGCTTGAGAGAATGACTGCGGGTCCGGATGTCTGGGTCCAGGCATAGGTCAGAATATCACCGACATTGATATCTGACGATGCTGAGCCATCAAGCGTTACAACCGTCTCTTTTAGCACAGCTTGATTTATGCCCGCACTGGAAATTGGTGGAGAGTTGACTGTAACACTTCCAGTTGGGACTGTAGATCCGGCAATAGTTCCTGAGATCCCAGAAAGATCTGTGAATACAATAGTATAGATGACCAAACCCACTCCGTCAGTAGCGAGGGCCGTGTATGACGCCGTCCAAGTCTTTTGATCACCAGACTGGTTCAAGTATGTGACCCTCCCACTGGCAATGGGAGTCGCGCCAGAATTGGATCTCACTGCTGGATTTGATTGAATTTCTTCATCGGTGACAAAGGTGTTAGCGTTGGACGGGATAGGTGTGCCTCCAGACAGGAAAGTCACAGTTGGTTCATGTATCTTTTCGCTGGTAGTGAATGAGAGGGTCACGACATTATCTTTTATCACCACATTGCTTTTGGGATTGTCTGAAGTGATGTCAAGAACGGTTATCGTTGGTGCGGTGGTGTCAATTTCTACGCTGCTGTTGTCAGTCGTGGCAGCGACGCCGGGGGCCACAATCCCGCAAAGATTATTAATAACGCCAATATTAAAAGTAACTGGGCCCTCACCGTCATTGGGGTCGACTACGTAGGAGGCTGTCCACTTGTTTGGAGCGGTGAAGACATAAGTGATAGTTCTGGGCGCAATAGGTACGCCACCAAACAGAACCGTAAGAACTGGCTCGGAAATCGGTTCATCCGTGGTAAATGTAAATGTTACCACATCAGCGCCATTAGCCACCGTGTTTGGTGTATTGCTTGAGGCAATGTTAACACTTTGAAGTACCGGTGGCGTCTTATCATACGTGACACTACTATTGTCAGTCACAGCCGTGATGGGTGCTGCCCTGGTGATCCCATGCAGGTTGGTGAAATTGGTTACTGTGAAGCCGACAAGGCCCTCTGCGTCACCGACAAGCCCATCATACTGGGCAGTCCACGTATTTCCGCTCGGGTTCGCGTAGGTGACCCTATTGGCGGCAATATCAACACCGCCAAGCGCAAACGTCACTGTTGGTTGGGAAATTGTTTCATTAGGGTTAATGAAGACTTTAATAGTATCACCAGTGGTTGCCCAACCGCCTAAAAAATTACTTGAAATTGCATTGTCAGAGGAGATGCTAACATTGGCCGGTGTGGGGGAAGTGTTGTCAAACGTAACACTCCCACTGCCGCTGGTGACTGGGATTCCTGGGTTGCCTGAAATGTCTTCAAAGTTGATGGTAAAGGTTACGTTGCCGTCTGTATCACCGCCGGCGGCCGTATACTTTGCCGTCCAATTCCTTTTATCAGCAGGGTCGTTATAGGTGACGACGCCCGCAACAGGCTGACCACCAGACCTGAACGTGACCACTGGCGTTCTAATTTTTTCACTTGCAGTGAATGTTAGGGTTACGTCATCATCAACGATTGCTCGGGTCGAGGTTCCGTTGTCGGATGCTATAGACGCACTGGTTATTGTGGGCGCAGATTTTTTAAATGTTACGCTGCTTCCATTATTAACGCTGGTGACGTCCGTTCCTGCTATCCCAGCAAGGCTCGTAAAGCCGATAGTGAAAGTGACTAAACCAGCCGTGTCTAATTGATCGGCCGTGTAGGCCGCAGTCCAGTTTTTCTTATCTCCACTCACATTCAGATAAGTTATGGAGGCATCATTAATATTGGCGCTGCCCGACAGAAAGGCCACTTGCAAAAGTTGCTCGGAAATTGGCTCATCGACTGTAAACGCCACTGTTACCACACCGTCAGGACTTACGAGTGTGTTTGGTATATTGTTTGACGCTATGCCAACAAATGTGAGTATGGGTGGTGTCATATCAAACGTAACACTGCTTGCGTCATCCACCGTGGTGTCCGCAGTGCCTGTGTTGCTGGCAAGATCACTAAAGGCGACGCTAAAAGTAACTGGGCCGGACGTGCCCCCGGCGTCACCCGCATCGGCAACATACGACGTCGTCCAATTCAATTTATTTCCGCTGGGGTTCGTGGGGGTATTGGCGCCGTTAACCGGCGTGCCACCGGCATTAAAGGTCACGGTGGGGGCAAAAATTGGCTCGCTGGCTTTGAAGTTTAAGGTTATGGTATTGGGACTGGTTGCCCAACTGTTTGACGTTGGATTATTGGATGAGATGCCCACATCAATGAGCCAGGGAAATGTCTTGTCAAATAAAACGCTGCTCGCGTCGTCCACGGTGCTTTCTGTAATTCCATCGTTACTGGCAAGATCTTTAAAGGTGATAGTGAAGGTGACATTGCCGTGCGTGTCACCCGGTTGTGTGACATATGACGTCGTCCAATTCCTTTTATTCCCACCCGTACTCGTGGGGGTATTGGCACCGGCAACAGTCTGTCCATTGGACTTGAATACGACAGTTGGCGTCTGTATTTTTTCATTGGTGACAAAGGTGAGAGTTATCCTATCACCAACCTTCGCTAAGGTGGGGGGCGTTTGGGCGGATACAAGACTGACGGTACCAACTGTGGGTGCAGTCTTATCGAATGTAACGTTGGTGGCGTGGCCGCTGGTAACAACTGCCCCATTATTGTTGCCCGCAAGGTCGTTGAAGTCTATCGTGTAGCCAACCACTCCCCCCTCAGTGTCACCATTTTGGGTCGTATACTGCGCAGTCCAACTCCTTTTATTAGCAGGGTCGTTGTAGGTGACGCCACCGGCAACAGCCGCACCATTG
>Ga0302126_10001664_pt1 | contig 13214 bp, 8 predicted proteins | sample CB4_20m_MG_FD_203108 | JGI IMG/M metagenome (GOLD analysis project Ga0302126, IMG submission 203108) | Marine microbial communities from Western Arctic Ocean, Canada - CB4_20m | ecosystem: Environmental > Aquatic > Marine > Oceanic | place: Canada: Western Arctic Ocean | collected 2017-09-24 | reverse complement strand
CCTCACACACGCACACACGCACACATCTCTCCCCAGCCCCGTTCATGTGCCCGAGGGCGGCCGGGTCTCGGGGCCATCACAACATCGGTTTCGTGGTGTGTGGCCCGCGCCACGACATCGCGGCGGCGTACATGCCGCTCGGATTCTCCCAGTGGGGGTGGTGTTGGCCGGCGTCGTCGTCGTCGTCCGAGCCTTGTGTGTGCGCCGTGCCGGCGACACGGGACGCGACGCCGCGCACAGAAGGCGAATGCCCGGCGGTGACGTGCGTGAGAAGCGACGAGGACGTCGTTGCTCGTCGGAAGTTAGGGGCTGGGGGGGCGTGCCTAGCAGCTGGTGGGGGGAGTGCAACAGCTGGTGGGGCCGAGTCGCCGTCCACCTCGTCCTCGCCCCTGAAGGCGACTGTGCGGTGTGAGGTGCGCGAGGTGCGCGAGGTGCGCGAGGCGCGCGAGGTGCGTGTACACGGACTGGCTTCCTCTTCCGGTGGGGAGAGCGAACCGCGGTTCTCCACGTCGAGGAAGACGTCCGCCATCTCCTCGTAGTCCTCCGGGTGCGCGACCTTGTAATCTGCTAATGTCATAAATTTCTTGTCGTGCAAGAGGTAATACACCGTAAAAACAGACGTGCCCTCCTTAAAGAGGACGGTCCAGAGCGCGAGGTCCACCTGCGTCACCGTCGCGACGACGGAGAACACGTAGCGCAGGTGCGAGACGAGGTACATCGCGTTGCCCATGAGCTGGAGCTCGAGGCGCGAGAATTGGACGATCGGATCACGGTTCGTCCCAGCGAACGGGTTGTAGATGCGGAAGCCCAGCACCGGCGTCCCAATCTCGTCGACGAGGACGTCTGCGACGCCAAGGAGCGCGAGCACGAGCACGACCGCCGCGTAGCGAGCGCTGGAGTTCACTTGCACGGAGACGACGGACAGCGTGTCGGACGGGCCGAAGCGAAAGTAGGCCGTCTCCGTGTGGTAGATGAGTATCAGGGTCACGACAAAGAAGAGCGCACCCACGTTCACCGCCAGCGCAAACTGCGCCTTTCGATGGTCGTCGGAGGCGCCCGGGTGGAAGAAAACGTTTAGACACTTTACGACCATCCCTTCGTAAAGGTCGAACCTTCTCGGCACATACCCATCACTTCGCACCCATGTTCCCCGCCAGTCCCTCCGATAGCGACTCGTGGGAGCCGTCGTGCACCACCCCCTTCCCCTGCACACACACACACACGCACACACACGCACACACACTCACTCTCCGCCTACCGGTAATACGCATTGGGCACCCTCAAGCGGCCGCAGGGCGGGCTGCGTCCGCCACGTCGACGCTCGCCAATACGGCGGCCCTCTGCGCGTCGTCCGCGCTGAGGCCGTACATGGCGGCTCCCAGGAACCGGTAGACGGTCGGCTGCTGCACGAACCCGTGCCGCCGCCGAGCGCTCCAATGGAAGAGTGGATTGCGCCACCCTCGCGGGTAGCGCGTGCGGATGGTCGCGCCGTATGCGCCGTCGGAGTTGCCGGTCCACGCGGCGTAGAGGCCGTCGGACGACGTGAGCGGATCGCCGTTGTCGCGCGTCGCGTCGAGGCGCGCGCACATCTGCTCGTACTCGGAGAGCATGAAGCCGGTGGCCTTCTGGACGAGGCTCGCGAGGAGCACGTCCGCCTCGCACAGCTCCTTGGTGGCGACGGTCCGGAGCAGGATGCGGAAGAGCTTGATGCGCTTCTCCGTCGTCATGACGACGCGTCCCGTTCGCGCACTGACGCCGGTGTCGTCCCAGTGCGTCGGGAACGTCGCGCCCGCGGGCGCCCCCGGCGCGACCAGCCACTCGTTCGAGGAGGGATTGAGCACGGCTTTGAGCCAGTGGGTCCCCAGCGTCGTGTTGCTCCTACTCTCGAGGACGGCGTACGTGTACTGCGGGGGGTCGTCCGGCGCAGCTTGTTTGGCCGCCTCCGCCTGATCTTCGTAGGCCGTCCTCGTCTGCTTGGCATTAAAGCCCGGCAGCATGAAGTGCGCACGTTCAGTCCCGAGCTTGACCACGCCAAAGCGGGCGTGCTCCTTAATCCGCATGGTCGGCGCGGGCTTGGGGTTGCCGTCCACGGGCACGAGAAGATGCCCGTTGATGTCGTAGTCCACCGGCGCCAGCGGGTGGCCCTGCGCGTCGAGGGGGCTCCCCGTGCTGTCGTCGGCCATGAGTGGGGGCAGGCCCGGGTAGGTGAGGTACATGTAGATCTGAACGAGTGCCACGCGTAGCCAGGCTTCCTCTGGGACTGGGAAGAAGTGGTCGTGCGCGCCGCGCACGGTGCTGTCCTCGTCGTGGACCGCCTCGTGGGCGACGGCGACGTTCGTCCGACGGGCCACGACGAGGTCGGCGAGGTCGTCGCCGCACACCCCCAGAGCAAGCGCCCCGCGCCGGCGGTTTGGGTTCGCGACGCTGACGAGCCAGTTGAACGGGTCGCCGCAGACGTAGTCCGCGAAGCGGGCGCGGACGTCCCCGTCCCCGGGCATCGGAGCGTCCGCGCCCTGGCGCAGACGGGCGAGACCGTTCCCAGCCCCGGCGCCGGCGTGTGCGGCCACGGAGATGGTGTGCTGCGGGATGACGTGCTCCACGCTCGCCTCGTGGCCCACCGTGTCGTCGTCGGCGGTCGTCCATACGATTGCGACGTGGTAAAAGCCGTCGGTCGCATCGCGGTCGCCCGTCGCGTGGAACACCTCTGCCCCCATGAGGTAAGTGACCATGCCCTGGACGGGGTTCGGCCACTTGTAGTGCAAGCTGTTCGCGTGCGCATCGAACTTGGGCACGCCGGTGTAGATGCACCCGAGGCAGCCCGCGTCGACGCTCGCGTACCCGTCGGCGCTCATCGTCGCCGACGAGGAGAGCAGCTCGATCGGGTGGTTCAGGTAGTAGCGCTTCGAGGAGGTGAGGCGGGTCTCGTAGGCGCGCGTGCGCATGTAGAGGACATCCCATCTCGGTCTGGACGACGCGGCGGGCGGCGGGATGACGAGCCTGTGCGGGAAGAGCGGCTCTCCGCTCTCGCGGTCCTCCCCGCCGCCCTCCGCGCCAGGCGTGCGGTACTCGAAGCGGCGCGCGACCCACTTGTACTTGCCCTCCATGAAGTGTGTCCTGTAGTTATGCACGTGCGTCTCTAAGACGGGGTACGTTGTCAAGTCGTCGTCGACTTTCGGCTGCCACCCCATCTTCTTGGACCACATGCTGCCGTCGTCCTGCCAGTGCGCGAACGCCTCGATGGGCGGCCGCAGCACCAGGTTGAACTTCCGCCGCGCGTGGACGGGGTCGACGTCGTCGCGGAGGGTGACGCTCGAGCTGAGGCCGCAGTCCTCCATCCACTTGATTGCCGTCTGCTCGGAGACGGCGATGAGGCGTGTGGCGCGGCGGGGATCCTCCTCGGCGTGGCCGCCGAGGTGTGGCGAGCGACGCAGCCGGACGGGCTCGTTCATCAACCGCCAGCGCAGCGCGTTCTGTTGCGCCACTCGCTCGGCGTCGCGGGTCTCGAACTCTTGTCGAGTCGGGAGGTCCCTCGCGAGCGCCGAGGCGCGCTCCGCGAGCGGCGCGAGCGGCGCGAGCTGCGCTTCGAGCCTCTCGACTTCCTTCGTGTGCAGATGGAGGTGCGTGCTCTCCAGCTGCTTCCTCGTCAGGCCCGGGTTGCTCGCAGCGGCCTGCGCCTTTGCCAGATCCGTCTTCGCCTTCGCCAGCTGATTCGCGGCGGTGGCGCGCGCGTGCTCGACGACCTGGCGCTCGGCTACGTGGCGATCGTACAGCTCCGGCTCCCCCCACGGTGGAAGCCCCTCCGTTGCGTGGAGCGTCTCGTCGTCGGTCTCCGCGCTTCCAAACTTGAAGTGCACGAGCGACACGCCCTGCTCCCACGGGCTGTGGAGCGTGTGGAAGCCGGCGGCGGCGGCGCTTCTGCTGTCGACGCTCTGGTCCATCGCGTCTTCGATCGACATGTGCGCGTACGACAGGTCGTGCACGCGGCCGTGGGGGGCGTTGCGGCTGAGCGCGTTGGTCACGCAGGGGAGGCCCCCCTCGGCGTAGCGCGTGTACGGGTCCTTCAGCTGCTTCTTGCTCGGTCCCGTGTCGACCACGTCCATGCGCGGCGTGCGGAACTGGATGTCGGTCTGCGAGTAGTTGGAGGGGCTGGCGTAGACCCACGGCGTCAGCCGCTGCGTCCCGTACCGATCGAGCCACCCGGCGCTGTCGCAGTCGCCGACGGGCAGCGGCGGCTCTCGCTCGGCCACGTACGGCGCTCGCACCGGCGCGCCGTCCGCCAGGGGCGGCTGGCGCGGCTGGCGGAAGAACGGCAGCGTCGGGCTGTACGCGAACTGCAGGGGGAGCGTCGTCGCCCACGAGATACTCGGACGGACATGCCTGCCCTGCGCGTCGTACCCCAAGCTCTGGTTCTTGTCGTCGTCGTCGACGAAACTCGCGCCCTCCTGTAGAGCCAGGATGAACTCGTCGGCGTACCGCGGGTTGCGGTCGCGGCGGCTCGAGTGCATGTCGTGCTGACCCTGTTTGGCGGGGTTCGCCCTCGCGATTATAAAGTCTTCCTCCGTGAGCTGCTGCGGGAAGTGGGGGCCGTACTCGCTGAGGTACCGCGTCGACTGGGCCTTATCGCCCTCGTCCTTCCGGCTCCGGTTCATCCAGCGCGCACGCGTCTCGTTCCGGTAGGGGTCGTATTCGGCGTTATCTTGCTTTAGTTTGCGGACGGCGTCGCTGTGGTACGTGGCCTCTCTTACGGTCCGGAGCGCCCGCTCCACGCCATCTGGCGTGCGGCGGTCGTACTTGATCCCCACGGCGGCGCTGGCGGTGTCCCGCGCGTCGTCGCCGCCCTCGCGGGGCATGGAGGCGGTGGACGCCATGGACGCCATGGACGCCATGGACGCGGCGGTCGTCTGACGGGCCGGGCGGCCGTCCTCCTCTCGGCACCCAAAAATCTCTTTGTAGTCTTATACTAAAGGTGAAGACCCTGCGCATCCCGCCCCCACGAGTGACCTCGCGCCCGCCCCCTACGCGGGGAGGAGCGACGGGCTCGCCTCTGCCCCTCTACCCTTCCCCGGGCGGCCCCGGCGGCCCCGGCGGCCCCGGCGGTTTCTCTTCCCCGCCTGTCGTGCCCGGCTGCGCCGAGCCTGAAAGGGTACCCCATGGCTGGCCAAGGTCACCACGCCGCCCCGCCCGCCAGGGCGCGCTCGATCGCCTCGCGTGCGTGTATGTTCGCCTTGTAGGCGCGCTCGATCGCCTCGTCGGCGCGCATTTTCGCCTCGTGGGCGCGCTCTATCTCCTCGCGCTCGCGCTCGTCATCCTCGTAGGCGAGCATGAGTTCCTCCCGAAGGGATTCCGCGTCCTCATCGGCGAAGCGCGCCGCGTCGGGGTGCGCGGCGATCTCGGTCGCCGTCGCCCCCCACGCGGCGTGTGCCCTCCCGAACTCCTCGTACGCTGCTTCGTACAGCTCGTCGTCCCAATCGATGAAGCTCCCGTCGGCCCGGCGCGGGTGCTCGGGCGGCTCCATGATCACCTCGGTCACCCGCCACGCCCGTAGCAGGTCGCGAACGTCTCGCTGCGACGCGACGCCGCTCCGGCCCATCGCCTCGATGTGCGCGAGCGGGTCTGCGAGCTCGAACTCGGTGCTCTCAGCACTAAGCCGGTCTTCCGAGCAGAAGTCATACTCGCGGTATATGTCGGGACAGAGGTGGATGTAGAGCACGGCGATGCCGTGCCCGTGGCGGTGCACGAAGTTGCGCGAGTTCCGTGCGGCCGTGAGCTCTATGAAGCGACGGTAGGCCGCCGTGAAGTACGCCGTGCGGAGGCGCGCCTCCTCACGTGTGTTGGCGGACTGGGGCTCGTGTCTCCGCCAGACCTGAACATCGAACGACGCCTGGTGGGCGATCTTGGTCTCCTTCTTGTAGACGTCCCCATAGTTAACGTAAACGGCCTCCACCACGCCGACCGCCCAGCCCACCTCCTCCGACCACCGCTGGAGGGCGCCCCACTCGTCCTCCTGTTCGTAGTAGAGGCCGTCGTCCTCCGCGTGCACGTGCGGCGGCGACGCGGTCGTCGGGTACACACACATCGTGTTGGTGTTGCTGAATACGACGAGGTGACCGGTGGCCGCGAGCCACTCGGCGACGTACTCGAAGAAGGGGACCTTCGCGACGCCGCAGTTGGGGTTCTGTGGGTAATGGGGGCGGTACTTGAGCGGGGGGAAGCACGTTTCGCGCGCGGCGTCACGCGGGTCGTCGCGCGCGTCGTACTTCTGACACGTGTGGCCCCGGAGGGGGGTGGCCTTCCGGGCGATGGCGGCCGGGTCGACCCCGGCCGCCATCGCGAGCCGCGTCCGCGCCTCCCGGGCCACCTGCCGCTGCTCGGGGGTCTCGTCTTCGCGATGCGGCTCCGGTGGCGGGAGGTCGTCGAGGAAGCCGTAGGCGCACGCCACGATCGACGTCGGCGCGGGTACGTCCTTTATGGGGCAGCCGCTCCCATCCCGGGGGAGGGGGCCGAGCCCCGTGAGTCGGGCGAGGTCGACGGCGAGGTCGGGCGTGGCGAAGGGCTTGCGACGATGGGCCATCGACCGAGGCGACGTTCGGGCGATGGCCCTCTTGTGGGGCGAGTTCATCCTAGCGCCCACGTGTACGTTTGCGGAGACCATATAAGGAGGGTGGACGTGGGGATGCTGCTCGGGTTTTGGAGACGACTGGAACGCGTTACAGAAGGGGAGGGTGCGGGCCCGGACGCGGCCCCACCGCAGGTGCTCGCTTTGTTACCGGAACCGGCCCGGGCCCTGCCCACACTCCACCGATCGACAGCCGCCGCCCGCCATCGAGGGTGGCCGATCGCGCTATCGGTCCGCCGGAGAGAGCACGAGAGCCCGGCCCCGCCGCCGCTCGCACGCCGAAGTCCCGCCGCCACGCCGCCACGCCGTCGCCATCGATGTCCCTCCACGACGAGGCCACGCTCGCTGCCCTCTTCCCGCCGGCCACCGGGCCCCGCCCCCCGGTCGAGCACCAGCTCGACGCCTACGCGCACGCGTGCGCGGCGGTGCTCAACGCGCGCCATGTGATCTGGGACACGAGGGACGAGCACCCCGTGCGCATGACCGAGCCGAGCAAGAGCCCGACCGTCGCGCAGCTCATGTTCGCCGAGCAGGTGTACGCCCGGAACGACGCCCGGACTCGGCGTCTGGCCACCCTCTCGAAGGAGATGACCCAGGCCGAGCTCGCCTGGGTGTGCTACCAGTGCGTGTACCGCAACAGCCGCGGCGTCGACCGCAACGGGGTGTACGACCTCCTCCAGCTCGCGGAGAAGGAGGCGTACCACTTGCAGGTGGTCCACTCGCGCGCCGAAGACCCGAACGGCCGCAAGCAGCTGCGGGCGGGCGGCCTCGTCGACGGGCTCTACGACGCCGTGTTCCCCGTGGTGCGCGAGTGGGCGGTAGGCGTCTACAAGAGCGTCGTCGCGCAGGTCGGGGGTGCGGTCGCGACCGTGGGGTCGCCCGAGACCACTGCCCTCATCGAGCGCATCACCGTGCACATCACGTGCCGCGCGGTGTGCAAGCCGTGCGGCTCGCACGTCGACCCCCTCGCGTCGTCGGTGCTCGAGCAGATGAGCGCGCGGTACGTCGAGGCCGAGCTGGTCGCGAGCGGGGACGCGGTCGCCCCTGGCGACGCGGCGTGCGCCCTCCTCCCCGCGGACGCAGACCCGCGGTGGGGGGTCGCCATGCAGAAGGTCCAGTCGGACGCGTCCGACCTCCACTGGCTCGTGCGGCTCGTGCAGGCCTCCACGGCGACGGCGGTCGCGGAAGTGCTGCGCCTGGGGCGCGTCGAGCTCGAGCGCATCGTGGCGGCGCCGCCGCCCGAGCTGCGCGCCGCCGCGTCGTGGAAGAAGTGCCGCGTGACGCCGCTCACGGTCGTCGTCGACGTCGCGCAGGACTTGGAGATGCGCGCCAACCTCGCGGTGCGGTGGATCGAGAGCAACGGCGTCTTCGCGCTCGGCGCTTGCCACGAGGCGCTCGTGCGGATGAAGGCCTGGAAGCCGATGGTGACGCCCTTCCTCGAGACCCTCGCGCTCTGGAGCGCCCCCGGCGAGTTCCCGCGCCTGCCGCACACGCCGCAGCGCAACCACTACAAGCTCGCCCGGCCGCGCGGCGACGTCCGTGTGCGCACCGGCCTCTCCGCGGAGAACGAGTGCGCGGTGCGCTTCATCTCCGTCGTGTGGGACCTCGTCGGCCACGGCGAGATGCGGCACGGCCAGCTGCACGCGGGGATCGTCTGCGACGTCTCGATGCACTGCCTGACCGAGTCGATGCTCGTGTACCGGCTGCTGCGCGAGCAGATCATGAAGGAGGGCCTCTTCGTCGGCCCGACGCTGCACGCGACCACCGACGAGATCATGGAGTCGGACGGCCAGTTTGCGGCCGAGGTGGCCAAGGCCTCGCACGCGGTCTGCCGCCTGTCGATCGCCGAGCTCTTCGAGCCGCTGCAGATCACGGACGACCGCGCGATGGAGATCGTGACCGTCGAGATCGGCCGCCGACTGCGGCCGCTCCTCGACATGCCCCCCAACGAGGACGAGGTCCTCGAGCTGAAGATGACCATCCACGAGAAGGAGGTCGCGCTCGTGCGCGTCGACGGCGTCGCCCCGCCGCCGGGGACGCGTCAGGCCCTCGCCGGCGCGCGCCGCTCGCTCGACCGCCTCCTGTGCATGCACCCCGCCTTCGTGTACGACGCCTACGCGCTCGCCGCGACCGCGGTGGCGACGATGCGCCACCGCATGTGCATCCCGAGCATCTCGCCGATCCACCCCGTCGTCTCGGGCCTCATGGGCTCGCCCATCGTGCGCGCGTGGACGCCGGCGGACGGCCCGCTCGTCCTCGACGAGTGGACGATCGCCCGGCTGCCGGCGGACACGCGCCGCTGGCTGCTGTCCATCGTCGACGAGCGCTCCGACGGGCCGACGAAGCGGGCCGGCTTCGCGCTGTGCACGCGCCGCCACGACAAGGGGAAGCGCGCACAGATCGTGCTCACGAACCCGTACGCCCTCATGCGCCTCGTGGTCCACTGCGCGCTCAGCCGGTCCGAGGAGGAGGAGTAGTGGTCGGAGTAGTCGGTGGGCGGGAGGCCAGGGGCTTGGGGGAGACTGGCGGGGAGCGGCGGGGAGCGGCGGGGAGCGGCGGGGAGCGGCGAGTATCCATGTGGTGGAGGGCACTCAGGGCGCTGGAGCGCTGGCCGGTTGCACAAGCACGCGTGCTTGTGTGTGTGTGCGTATAGGTAGAGGTCGTAAGACGTTCGGTCGGAACGGAAAAAATACCCGATTTACAAACGCGCGGTCCGGGCCCTCAAATTTTCACGATCGAACGTCGACCCCGCGGGGCGCCCACTCCCTCGACGACGCTCGCTGTCGCCATGCACGTCTCGCGTTACTACGAAGCGTCCTCCGGCGACGACTCGTCCTCGTCCTCCTCCGACGACGACGACGACGACGACGACGTCATGTATGAACACGCCCTCGTCACGACCCCTAGTGCCGCAATGGACGTTACCGGCCCGGCCGGACCAGAGTACCCCGTCAGGGTTGCCCTGGTTCACCCTCGTGACGAGTTGGAGAAGCTTACAGGCAACGACTACGACGCGTTCCGCAAGGTTGTGGGGCAGCTCCCACCCGTCGCCATCGCACGCCTTTGCCAGACCAATCGGTTCATGCACAGAACCGTTTCGGTGTCCGGGTGGGCGGACCCGGCGGCGCACCGGGCGGCGCTCGACCTGGACATTCGCGCGGCTCGCCTCGCCTTGCACCCGTGCGTGTGGGACCGCCTGACGACGCGCCTTCGGGCGAAGAGACGCAACTTCGACCTGAGATGGAAGGAGGGCTGGAACGCACGGTATATCTTCTTGCACAAGTGGTTCAGGGGCGGCTACACCCTACACGAACTCAATAAACAAGCAAAGCGTCTGGTCGCGGAGCAGGCGGTGCGCGACGAGGCGCCAGACCTTTGGCCAGAGGGCACGCCTCGCCCCGGGCTGACCAAGCCCCACTACGGTCGCGACGCATTCGGTTAGGACCGTCGATGGCGACGGACTGGCGGGAAGGGGGGCGGGAGGGGGCGGGAGGGGGGCGGGAGGGGGGCGGCGGTGGCGGTGGCGGTGGCGGGCGTTGGCGCGCAGTACGTATTGAGTCGGGCGGGGACGTCGGGCGGGGACGTCGGGCGGGGACGTCGATCGAGGGAGTGTCTCGGTCAGGAGACTCGGCTACGGCCTTTTTGATATATAAGAGTCTGTATGCGCCCCTCCGACCACGATGGCTCAGGGTCCCTACTCCACGCACAGCTGGCGCCCGGTGCCCATCTCCGCGCGTCGCCCGCGCTTCGGCGACGTGCCTGGTTCGGCGACGGACCACGAGGACGACGACGACGACGACGACAGTGGCGAGCGTGGGGGGTGGCTGAGGTCGGCTCTGCGAGCGGCGGGGCGCCTCCTGTGGGTCGCCTGCGCCGGCCTCGGCCTTCTCGTCGCCATCGTCCTCGCGGCGGTCGCCGTCGGCTACGCGGCCGACAACCACAGCCTCCTCGCGAAGCTGGGCGGCGGGGGCGGCGGGGGCGGCGGCACCGTCGTCGACGCGGCGGGGTGCGCCCTCGCGCCCTTTGCGCCCACGAAGGACTTCTCGACGCCGCCCGCACGCGTCGCGCTCAGTCCGCCCCCGCGGAAGTGGCGCCCCTTTTACTCTCAGTGGTCCTGCGGCCAGAGCTACCCCTCGTTTCTTCCGAACCTCCTCGCGAACGGCGACAACTCCTTCGCCGACGAGCAGAACTTTACGGACCACTTCATAAGCTACACGGACATTGTGCGCTACTACGGCGGCGGCGGGGGGCGGCTGTCCTTGTGCACGCGCGCGCCGCCCCAGCACCCCGTCGGCTACGGCGGGCCGGTCACGTGCACGCCGGCGATGACGTGGGGCCGCGCGTGTAAGCCCCACGAGACGGCCGCCGGCACCGCGAACGTGGCGAGCACCCTGCCCGCGGGGAGCATCACCCCCACGTCGTCGACCGTTCCGACGCCGTGCGGAACCGAGTGGCACGCCCCCAGTAGGCAGGATCAGATGGCGCTGGACGGACACGCCTACTGCGCGCGCTTCTGCGACCGCTTCACCGGGACGCGGTTCTTCAACGTGCGCAGAGACGGCAAGGCCATCGGCTGCTACTGCCTCACGCAGTGCCTCGGCAACGCCAACCCTACCGTCAGCGCCATCAACAAGGTTGCCGGCTCGAACGAGTGGGACGTGTGGGCGCTCGACGAGGAGGGGTTTACGCCCACGCTCCTGGCGGCGCCGGCGTTGTGAGTGGGCGGGAGGAGGACTTGTGCGGGAGGAGTGGGGCGTGTTTTTTATAAGAAATGGGCGGGGGGCCGAGTGGCCCTAGCTGCCAATCGGCCTGTAACTGTTATATGGGTCCGCACCCGCGCCGCGTGCGTCCAAGCCCTAAGAAACCATGCTCGTCCAGTTCTACTGCGCCCCCAGCTTCGCGACGCGCGCCTTCGCGTACGTCGGCACGCTCGTGCTCGCGAGCCACAGCGTCTACAGCGTCTTGCTCAGCCGCCGGCTCGTCGACTGGCAGGGCCGCTTCTACGACCAGATTGGCGACGCGTCCGCCGTGCTCGCCGCCGCGCGGGCGCTCGGCGCGTTCGACGCGTTCGACGCACTCGGCGCACTCGGCGCACTCGGCGCTCCGAACGCGACGGCCAACGCGACGGCCAACGCGACGAGCGCGGTCGACGCCGCCATCGAAACGGGCGCCGCCGAAGTCGGCGCGCTCCTCTCCGAGTTCGTCTGGATCGTTATGCCGATGGCGCTCGTCCACCCCGTCAACCGGTACATCCGTCGCCGCTTCACCTTCGCGTGGCGCATGTGCCTCGTGCGCGTCTACACCGAGCGCTGGACGCACATGCAGTGCATTCAGCTCGAGGGCATCAGCCAACGCATCCAGGAGGACACACAGCGCTTCGGGCGCGGCCTCGAGACGTGCGTCTCCGACATCCTCGACGCGCTGCTCACTCTGGCCGTCTTCGCGCCGACGCTGATCGAGCTCGGCCGGACCATCCCCGCGGTCGGCCACGGAGCCTGGCTGGCGCCCTTTGGTGCGGCGTGGATCTTCGTCGGCGCCCTGCTTCTTGCGCTTGGGGGTCTCCTCGTCAGCCTTGTCGTCGCGCAGCGACTCGTAGGCCTCGAGGTGCAGAACCAGGTCGTCGAGGCCGAGTTCCGCAAGGGCCTGGTGCTCGTCGAGGTGGGGGGCGTGGTGCATGCGGAGGACCCGACCCCCCCGACGCCCTCGTTCGAGCCACCGGCCGCGACGTCGACGCAGTTCGCCACGTCATTCGTCGAGCTGCGCACCAACTACCTCGCGCTCTTCCGCCACTTCTTTGCCTTCGACGTGTGGGTCAGCAGCTTCGACCAGGCGACTGTGATCATCCCCTACGTCGTGGTCGCGCCGCTGCTCTTCCGTCACCACGACCCGATCACGCTCGGCACGCTCGTGAAGACGGCCTCCGTCTTCGGCCGCGTCTTTTCCGCTCTCTCGCTGCCGGCCTTCAATTGGGCGAGCGTCAACGACTTCCGGTCGGTCATCCGCCGGCTTGCAGCGATGGAGCGGGCGGTCGGCCTGCGAAGAGACGCCCGTCCCGTGGCGCCACCCCTGCCGCCGCCGCGGATGCGCCGGAAACGCGTTGGCCGGAAGCCGTCGCGCACCTCTCCGACAGACGGAACGAATGGCGTGCACTGGATCTCGTCGACTGTCGTGTCGTCGTCGGCGGCGGCGTCGTACCCGGGCGAGGTTGTCGTCGCGGTGCCGCTGCGTGGCGGCGGGGGCGGGGGCGGCGACGGGGACGGCGACGGCGACGGGGACGGGGACGGCGACGAGGTCTTCCGTGGCTGCCACAGCGGCCACGGCGACGTGAGCGCGCCGGCTACTGAGCTTCGGGGACAGGAGGGTGTGCAAGTTTGAGTGAGGGGGGTCGGGTGCGTGGAGGTCCGGGTGTGTGGAGGTCCGGGCGGGGACGGGTCCGTGCCCGGGCAGGGGCCCCGTATTCGGGGCATCGATTCCGCGCTTTTGCGAGCGCTTGGTCGTTTTGAGGGAGGCGCTCGCTTTGTGCTTGGTGAATCTTGCACCACGTTTTGTATGGTCACATAGGGGGATTTTTGGTGCCCCTTTTCGGCCTTTCGCGCTC
>Ga0302126_10001663_pt1 | contig 13215 bp, 9 predicted proteins | sample CB4_20m_MG_FD_203108 | JGI IMG/M metagenome (GOLD analysis project Ga0302126, IMG submission 203108) | Marine microbial communities from Western Arctic Ocean, Canada - CB4_20m | ecosystem: Environmental > Aquatic > Marine > Oceanic | place: Canada: Western Arctic Ocean | collected 2017-09-24 | reverse complement strand
TCTCGTAGGCAAAAACGGCTGTTGAATATAACTCTAACTCTTCAGCCGCGGATCCAAGAACTTCGAGACCAGTCACATTCTCAGGATTTGCGTTGAGCATTTGTTCAGCAGACTCCATCGCCTTTTGCGGATTCTTCTTAATCTTCGCATCGCTCCCCATGGAAAAAGGAATACTCGTCACCTTGGAAAGTAGTCCGCCCAAACCCTTAGTTTTGCCCTTAGTGGCTCGCTGCTGAGCCTGACGTAGAATCTTACGTGCGTCCAAGCAAGCAGGGTTACGTGCGACGATATTGGTCAAAATATCGACTGCGTAACTGGGGTTTTTATCAACCGATTTACGCGCATTTTCAATCTGCTTTTGTAAACGGGTATCGAGATCTTTAAGGGCAACTTCTTCCATAATATAAATGAAAAATAATAGCGTTGTATATATGATTGATGGTCAACTCTGAATTACATCCAAATCCTTACCTGCCGCGATTTCTATGGCTTTAATCGCTTCGACAACCTGCAAGTCATCCTTTCCCTCGACTAACAGCCGGAGTTTCGACTCAGTGCCTGAGTAGCGGACAAGAACACGGCCTTCATCTCCCAGATCTTGTTCCGTCGCTTTGATAACTGACTGCAATGACTTCAAGTCAGCAAGCGGTCGCTTTTTGGCAACTCTGAGGTTTGTTGTTGATTGCGGAAAAAGCGTGATCTCTTTTCGTAGTTCCGAGAGGGATTTGCCTGTCGTGCGCATCAATTCAATGATCTTAACAGCTGCCAGTAAACCATCTCCCGTCGTTGCAAAGTCTGAAAAGATAATGTGCCCAGAAGATTCTCCGCCGATATTCGCACCCAACTCACGCATACGATAGGCTACATTTCTATCACCTACGTCGACTCGATCCACCTGTCCACCCGCATGCCTTATCGCGTGGTCTAAGCCTAAATTGCTGTGGATTGTAGAAACCAAAGTGCCGGCCTTTAAAGTGCCGGCCTTAAGCGCGTAACGGCCAAATAAAGCTAAGATGATATCACCGTCTACAATGGTGCCACCTTCATCGCAAACGACAAACCGATCGCCATCGCCATCATGCGCAATACCTATGTGGGCTTTATGCTCAAGAACCGCTTCGGCCAGCTGAGCAGGGCACTCGCTTCCGACACCATCGTTTATATTTAGCCCGTCTGGCCTGTCTCCGATTAAGAGTATTTCGGCTCCCCAGTGCTGAAATACTCCGGGTGTTGTCTTCACCGTGGCTCCGTTGGCCAAATCTAACACGACACGCCAGCCAGAAAGACAATCCTGGTCCATTAAAGACCTGAGGTAATTGATATAGGAACCAGAAGCATCCAAGGGGTTGGACTTAGCTAAAGGCAAGTTTACAGGTGGCTCAGGCTCTTTATCGATAAGTGACTCTATTAAGCTCTCTTGAGCTACGTCTAACTTATGAGCGCAATGGTCGAAGAGTTTGATGCCATTATCGCATGAAGGATTGTGAGAAGCCGTGATCGCGATACCGAGGTCTGCATGCTGGTCTATTACTGATCTGGCAATTGCTGGTGTGGGTACAACGCTCGCATCATGAACATATACCTCATGGCGATTTAACCCTGAAATGAGAGCGTCACTTAAGGCGACCCCACTCGCACGGGTATCTCGTCCAATGACGACAGTAGACGTTTTTTCGAAGCGAGTTTTAGCCAGGTAATTTCCGAGAGCGCATCCGATCCGGTATGCAAATTGCGGGCAAATCAATGAATCTCCAAAGCGCCCTCTTATACCGTCCGTTCCGAAATATTTAGCCATAAATAATGTTATTTATCTGAATAAAAAGACTGAACTTTTTTCAGCCACTGCCCTGCACAGCCTGACTCCAAAAGTTTGCGGGCAAGTTCGACTCCTGAGTTCAAATCGTCACTGCGACCAGCAATCCAAAAAGCAGCGCCCGCGTTAAGCAGTATGCTATTAATCAAGCCCTCCGGAACTTCTTCGCGTTGACCATTGAAAATTAAGTTTAAAATTCTAATATTGTCGTCGACATCTCCGCCTCTTAGCGAATCCAGACCACAGCTCGTTAAACCTGCCTCCTCTACTCTCAAATCGCCGAGGCGACCGCGAAAAGAACCGAAACCAGCGACATGATTCCTTCCCGCGCAGCTAAGCTCGTCTAGATTCAAGCCCTCTGCTGGTGTGCAGTGTGCCACCAATCCTGCCTTCAGTCCGATTTCATCGAGAGCGCCCGCAATTGGTTCGACCCAAGCTTGAGCAAACACACCCATCAGTTGATAGGCTGGACGACCAGGATTAATCAGTGGCCCCAGTAGATTAAAAATAGAACGGCGCTTCTGCTCAGCCAGTGCCTTACGTACGGGCATAATTTCCTTAAAAGCTGGGTGAAATGCAGGTGCGAAAAAGAAACAAAAATTCAACTCTTTTAGCGACTCACGAAGAACCTCATGCGGGGCATCGAGGCGAATACCTAGCCCTTCAATCAGATCAGCACTGCCACACTTTGAAGTAATTGATCGGTTGCCATGCTTAAAGACAGGGACACCTGCAGCCGCAACGATAAATGAAACCGCTGTCGAAATGTTAAAAGTGCTCGAGCCATCCCCACCTGTTCCGCAAACATCAATCGCTTGAGATGCCCATGCCTCAACATCTGGGTCTAGTGCTAGTTTACGGAAGGCTGCAGCAAAGGAAGCCACCTCGGTAGCGGTTTCGCCTTTATCAGAAAGCGCTATCAAAAATGCTTTTTTCGCCGCTAGGTCTACCTGCGGGGAAGCGATCAAAGAAGCGGCTACAATTGCCTGCCCTGAGTTGAGGTCTTCTTTGTCTAGGAGGGTATTTGTGAGCTGTTCGATTTCTTGCATCTGGGTCGCTTACAGGGAAGACGTTCAAAGATTCTGCACAAGCAAAATCTATACCCGCGAATTTCAATGATATGCGAAATAGACACTTTTTCTTGCTTTCCATAAAACCGGCTTCAGCTACCGTGTGATACATGCTCTTACGACTTTGCCTTCTCGCATTCTGCAGCACATTGTATACAAGCCAATCTATGGCGGGCAACATGCCAGTTGAACCCAAGCATCCCGATGAAGGGGTCGAAACAGCTAATTTGAGTTACGGTCATGCCGTCATCCTAGGAATAGTTGAGGGAATCACAGAATACCTCCCCATATCCTCCACGGGGCATCTCATATTAACAAACGCTTTCCTCAACTTAGATGAAAACACGCCAGTGCGAGATACAGAAGGAGAATGGATTCTGGTTCAAGAGGATCTAGAAACTCCCCGTCCCTACACAGTCGGCGAAGCGGCCTATGCCTATGTCATTGTAATTCAGGCAGGCGCCATCGCCGCAGTAATCATGCTTTATTGGCAGACAATCTTGCAGATTTTACTCGGTTGCGTAGGCAAAAACCCGCAAGGCCGCAAACTGGCAATCAATCTAGTCTGTGCTTTTATACCTGCAGCCATCGTTGGCCTACTGCTCGACGATTGGATCGAAGCCAAACTTGGTAATAATATCAGAGCGGTGGCCGGCGCGCTCATTGTGGGCGCAGTGGTCATGCTGATCGTAGAAAAGTGGCGGAAACGCAGACAAAAAGATGCCATCGACCCAGAAGATGGCCCCGGGATACACGACCTATCGATTCGCCAATCAGTCATGATCGGCTTCTTTCAATGCTTGGCTATGTGGCCAGGAACAAGTCGCTCAATGGCAACGATTGTAGGTGGCTACTTAGCAGGACTGTCGCCCAAGAACGCAGCAGAATTCAGTTTTTTACTCGGGTTAATCACTCTAAGTGCTGCCTCTGGATATAAAATGATGACGGACGGATCTCAGATGATTCGTGCACTCGAATTCGGGCCCGTAATCGTCGGTTGCTTAGTGGCGTTTATCTCAGCGGCGCTCGCGGTCAAGTGGTTAGTCAGCTATCTCAGTCGACACGGCCTCGCATTATTTGCATGGTATCGAATCGTACTAGCGATTACTGTCCTAATTGTAATTGGTAAATAAAACTTAATTTTTGTAGTCGGACACCATAAGAAAAAGTTAGGCAATCAGAACGAAACCTATAGATAGAAAGATTCCCGCAATCTTAGTGGAGCTTGAAATTTCACAAAAATAGCTTACGGCCAATCTAAGTTACTGTTATCAAGATTCTGATAGTCTTTCTAAGATAAAAATACCCCGAATTGCTTCGGGGTATTGATCTTAAATTTGCTATCCGAGATCTGATTACGATTTACTTTCTAGCTCGGTCTCGATGTCTCCAAGCAACTCCTCTTCGAGTTCCTCTTCTTGATTAATGTAGTAATCTTGATAGGCCTTATCCGAATAATTCGAATAATAGTAACTGGATAGCGCACTGGTTATATTATTAAGAATCGCACCATACACGGGTGTGTTTGACTCCCAAAGTCGGCGAACATTTATGACGGCAGTCTTCCGTTTGACCGTGTTGAATTTGATGATATATAAAATACCATCTACCAATGGCAGTAAGTTCAGAGCATCACTAACTGCCGCGAGAGGTGGCGAATCGACGACAATGCGGTCGTAACGATCGCGCAAGGTAGCGAACATTGCCTCGAACTGGGCACTATTTAGAACTTGCGTTGGGTTCTTGGACTTCCCCCCCGTAGATAGGACATCCAAATTAGGATAGACTTCCTTAATAATAACTTCATCCAAACTCATTCCTTTTTCAATATGATCAAGCAGACCCAGGTCATTTTCAAGCTGGAGGGAACGCGCCACATTAGGCAGGCGTAAATCGCAATCGAGAAGCAGCGTCTTCTCCCCATGATTTGCGAAGGTGAGCGAAAGATTAGAGCTCACAAACGACTTACCCTCTCCGGGAACCGTGCTAGTCGCTAGGATAATTTTGGCATTCTTACTCTGGTCGCTTAGTTTGAGCGCCGAGTGAATCGAACGGAAAGTTTCAGTCACATGGCGATCTACATTAGAAGCGACCGCCTGCGCCTTGGTGTTACTATCTAGACTCTTAATACGCGGGATCACTCCTAGCATCGGTAAGCCGATCGTGCCTTCAATATCAAAGGCGCTTTTTACCCGGTCATCAAGAAAAGCGACTGCGAAAATAAGTCCCACTCCGGCAGCGATGCCGCCAAAAAAGCCTGCGGCCAAATTCATAACGATGTTGGGCGAGGAAGGCTGGTCTTCGGGCGGGGGAAAAGCCTCGTCCACAACACGAGCATTCGGGTTCTTGAGGTTTACCTGCGCCTTTTCCGTCGTCATACGCGAGTTGAGTGCTTGGAAAAAGCTTTGTTGCACTTCCAAATCTCGGTGAAGTGAATTAAATTCAATCTTAGTTTTGCCCAATTCGATGAGCTCTCTCTCCTTCTCAGCTAGCCGCAAACTAGCCACTTCAAAGTTACTTTTAGATTCTGAGTATCCAGCATAAATTTTATCAACTGAGTTTTGCACTGCTAACTCAAGCTCTAGTTCACCCTCTTGAAGGGTCTGTAAAAGCTGAATCATGACAGGGTGCTTTTCCCGATAGCGCTTACTCCCAGAGGAAATACTAATGCGCGTGGCAGATATTTGCTGCAGTAAACTAGAAACTCTTAGCTGTTCGGCTACAAATGGAAGCTCCCAAAGGTCTCTGCCTTCTAAACGATATGTTTCAACCTGATTCCACCTAGTTTGATATTGATCGTAAGTATTCTTGTTGGTGAGCTCTATTTCGTTCAGGTGCGCAAGTTGGACACCTGCGATGTTTTCATCACTTTGGAGTGAAACCGCATTGTTTTGCTCACGATATTCCGCCAATTTCAACTCAAGATCTTCAACACGATCTTTCTGCTGATCAGCCCGAATACGCAAATCTTCAACCGCTTTCATGGAGCCATCAATGTTCAGCTTTAAATTGTAGTCGATGAACTCCTTCGCAAAAAGATTAGCCACCTCGGCTGCTATAATGGGGTCAGGATGAGAGTAGGCGAGGTTGATCATGAGACTCATGCGCCGTGGAATTACTCTTCGGTTCTCAGCCAAAACCTCGAGTGGGCTCAGTGGCCCACTAAAGCTCAATGTATCCTTGTAGGGAGCCATAAAGCGCTCACGCATTTCGTCCTGCAGGCGTTGCTCCACACCCTGCATGATGGATAGGCTCTCAAAGACAATAATCTGCGTGTTGAAATCTTCTGCACCGAGAATCTGGTTTAGCTCCATTTCCGCACCTTGTCCGTATGCACCGAGTGCAGAAGCATCGTCACGAAAGAGCTGCACTTGCGAAACCGCGGTGTAAACTTTGGTCTTATTGAAAGTGTACAGAATAGACCCAGAAAATATAATAAAAAATGTGACGATCAAATACCAGATACGCTCACGAAACATTAAGAAGTAATCCTTAAAAGAACGTTGTGGACCTGCCCCGCCGCCACCACCGCCGCCGTAGCCGCCGCCATAGCCGCCGCCGTAGCCATAATTACTGCCACCATGGCCGTAACCACCGCCACCATAGCCGTAACCACCACCATAGCCACCTGAATTCGGATCAGGAGCACCTCTTACGTAATCATTCTTCATATGCTTAAAGGAGTTAAATAATACGCTCAGGCACCCAAATGGTATCGCCTTCCTTAAGTATAATATCTTTCGAGTTGGGATCTTTGATAATCCGGCTAAAATTGACTTCCATCTGACGAGCTCGACCGTCCTCTTCGACGCGTTTAATAGTAATTGATTTTGGATTTCCTAATCGACTCACGCCACGGACACTCGCTATAGCTTCAGTTAAGGTTAAATCTCTGTCTGGTGGAATAGGAACGACCCCAGGGTTATTCACCGAGCCTAGGATGTGAATGACCCTCGGAGAAAACTCCACGACAAGGAGCGAAATTTGGGGATCGACCAAATAATCACGATTATAAAGGTCTATAATCAAAGACTGCGCTTCTCCTGCAGTCATTCCAGCTACTTTAACCTTCCCTATGAGTGCGAGTGCAACTGATCCATCTCCTTGGATTCGGGCACTCTTATTTAGATCGGCCTCTTGATAGACCTCGAGCGAAATGACATCTGAGGGTTTTAGGATATAATTCTCACCCACAACAATTCCTACGTCTCCTCCAGCGCTAGAAGAGCCAGGACTATAAGAGCCGCTGCCACTGCCACTGTCGCCACCCGAATCTTGGGCCTGCAAAAGTGCGGTCGAAAAGAAAAAACAAAGTGCGGTTAATAAGGAAAACTGCTTCATAAATTAAAAAATGCCTCGAACATAAGACATTTTGACCAGTAATAATGGGGAAGGTTACCAGATATTAGTAGCGGAGGACCGCGGTCAAATCCAGACTATTGTTGTCATAGCTACTACTGGCCCTACTCGAATCATTGTCGGTATAGGTGTAACCAGCGCTGAAGCGCCAATACGTGTTTAAAACATAGTTAAAACGAAGCCCACCGGTGAGTTGTTCTTCATCACGCCCATCGTCCGGGTAATCAGTTTCTGTGTAACCTAGATTCGCCATGGCTGACCAGTGGGTATTAAACGAGTAGTTACCAACAAGATTTGCCCTAGTAATTTCTGTAGATTCGCCTTCGCCGCCGGCACCGAAGTCGCGCGAGAGGGCAAGTTGAACAAACAACTTGGTAGTGGCCATCCAGGTTAGATTAGCATCAAGGCCAAGCATACCTGTATCATCACGGTTGGTGGAACTATTCGCGGGAGGTTGTAGCTCAACCAATGGATCGTTAGGGACGAAATACTGTACCAACCTAGTAGAGTCTTCGAAGCTCCTCGTGCGATAACCTATTTTAAAATAACCAGTTAATTTAGTGAGTATGTTGCCCCGTAAGCCGACATTGTAAAAATGGCTATCTCTCTCGTAACCAGATTGATCTATTTGAGTGTCTGCTAGAATTAGAGTGCCAGGGAATAGAGTGCTCTCTACGATGCTAGGGAACCTACTACTGGTGCCTTCGATGTCCGTCGTGGAGTAGGTGTAGCCTAGAATCAAATCCAGCTTGGGAGTCAGTTCATAAAAAATATTCAACGGGAAACTGGTCGTTTCACGATCCGCTAAGCGATCTTTGTAAGTCTGATATTCTGTCTCATTGTAGCGAACTCCTGCGCCAAAGCTGAACTTTGGAGAAACTCGATATTCTGCGCCTAAATTACCAGCTATTGTATTAAGCTCAACTAGGTCATTTTGAACGTTATTTTGGCCATCGTTCATCTTCATCTCATCGAAAGAGGCGGAACCATTTAACTTGAGGCGACTTGCTTCGTATGAGCCCAATGCCTTGATGTGAAAAAGTTCTGTGTCCAAATGATCATTATGTTTGTAGCTGACAACATCATAGCGAGTAACTACAGTGAGATCCGCATTTGAAATACCACGACCTACGTTGATTTCAAAACCAGGCGAGACTATCCATGACGAATCTGACTCCTCGTTATTATCGTCCCGAAAAAGGTTAGAAGACCAGCGAAGGCTAGACGACCCGTTAAAGAAGATGTCTGTATTGTCACCAATCGACACAAGCGGAGCAGCTACAACGCTTGAGGAACAAATCCAAAATAATAGAATTGCAGCTAGAAAGTGTAGAAGAAGATGAAGTTTGTTTTTCATAAACCGAAATGGCGCTTACAGAATAAATTAGTAAATGTTATCGTGAATACAGGCATAGACACCCTACTTAAGAATCATAGACTGCTCGCTAACTGCAATAAGAAAGTCTACTTTATTTGGGCTTGGCGTTAGGCAAATTTTAAGTAAAAATTTCGCAAAATTATATCTATTATAAAGGAAACCAAAAATGAAAAAGCAACCCATTACCCGCAATCCAATGACCCGCGAAAAGCGTATCCTGCTGGGCTTCGTCGTTCAGCGTAAAGGCGTCGACGGACGAATGGAAATTTCTGTTCAATGGGCCCGCTTACTCGGGACATTTACATTACTGGCCGTGTCAGGATGGTTTGCTCTGGCAGGTGCTCTATATCTTCACTTTAAATACAATAAAGAATTCGATCAGGTCTCCTACACTAAGATGCTGACCTTGCTACCATTTGGTTATCAAGCTCACCGCGTGGAAATGGGCAACTACCACGTTGATCGTGGCCTCGCAGAAATAAAAGAGGGTAACTTCAGAGACGCCCTTCGACTCTTGCGTCTTGGCGTCACCCGATCGCCAGCAAACTTAGAAGGTCGTCGTGTGCTGGCCGAATTTTACGAGATCGCCCTTAAACGTCATGATATTGCTATAAATATGTTACTCGAGGGCATTGAATTAGGGGGTGCACAAGACATTGATTACCTCAAGCAATCTCTGCGCGTTTTACTCCGCTACCAAATGGATGAGGCAATTCAAAATCTAGCGGATAAATATTTACCCGAGGAGCCAGAATTGACAGATATTACCCGTACATTAGCTTTTGCCGCAGCCAATGCCAACTACCTACGCGGCAATTACGACCTAGCGGACAACTATCTCACCAACTATAATTTGCTAGAATCAGTTGAGGGCGCTCTCCTTTCAGCTCAAATCAGCTGGGATCGAGGCAGCAAGGTCGCCGCAATGACTAAGATGGAGTATTCCATTAAAAAGTTCCCGAATTCGGAACCTTTGCTGATGCAACTGAGTCGCTATCACCGAGAGCTCGGCGAAATTGACGAAGCACGTCGCTACGCGATTTTGCGAAACGTGAGCGACCCACTCAGCTCAGCACCGCGCCTCGAACTGCTTTATATTTACAACAAATCTGAGGACTTTGAACGCGAGCAACGCGAAACACAGCGATTGCTCCAGCAATTTCGTGATGATGAGCCAGCGCTCCAATCCCTCGCTAACTTCGCGGCGGACACTGGTAACATCGACTTGGCTCGACGTACTTACGAGGAAGCACTTGAGAACGACTTCGGCATCAACTCCTTTGCGCTCTTACTAATTGAAGCCCATCTGGTCGATAAAGACTATCAAGGTGCCCTCGACTTCTCCGAAGAACTCATTAAGGAACGTCCTGACTGGCTGACCCAAAGTTGGGCGATCTTTAGCAGTCTTCGCGCCGTCGCTTCCTATGGCATGGATCGTCCAGACTTAGGCGAGATTTACCTGCAAGACTTTGTCGACGGAAAAAACAATCAACCGCAGACTTACATGGCAGTGTCTCGTCGATTCACTAAAATTGATCGCGATCAGCAAGCGCGTAAAATACTGGTGGTCGCCTACGAAAAAGCTCCAACCAATCAAATGGTCCTCTCAGAACTAATCCGCGTAGAGCTCTCTCTCGGTAATACGGAAAACCTAAATCGTTTGCTTACGCGCCTGCTCCAAATGCGCCGTCCTGAGATGGATCTCTTGAAAGACGCCTACACTAAACTGGGTAGTGATCGATTCATTTTCACCTCAGGTCGCCATAGCCTGTTACTTCAACTGAGCGCGATCCTTCGCGAAAACTCGTAGACTCTTGCTGACTTACAGTTCTGAGCCCAGGCAATCCGATCGCTCTTACTAGGATTGAGCTAACTCAACTGTAGCGGCAATTACACGACGCCCGTCCACATCGTCTACAGTGATATTAAGACCGTAGCACTTGAGTCGTTCTCCCGGTTCGGGGATACGGCCAAGTTCGCCCGTGATAAGACCTCCAAAGGTAGAGACCTCTTCATTGTCGATTTCGATCTCCAACGCCTCCTCTATGTCGTGGACGGGAGCTAGCCCTGAGATCCGAAAACGTCGTCCATCTCCAAGCACCACGATCTGCTCTTCTTCGCTGTCGAACTCGTCCTGAATTTCGCCCACGAGCTCTTCAAGTATACTCTCCAAAGTGATCACGCCGACGTTGCCGCCAAACTCATCCACCGCGAGCGCCATATGAAACTTCGCACGCAACATCCGCTCCAGAGCGTCCTCTAAAGGAGTATCTAGAGGAAAAACCGCGACATTACGCTTAAGTTTCATCAAATCAATTTCTGACATTGGCTCACGCCAACGGAAAATATCCTTAATATGGATCAAACCAAGGCACTCATCGAGATCACCTCGGCAGAGCGGATAGCGAGTATGCCCAGCGGACTTCATGGCTTCCAAATTCTCTTTAATATCTAGCTCTAGATCGCAAATGACCACCTGACTACGCGGCAGCAAAATATCCTGCACTACTAACTCCTGCATCTGCAATGTGCGGTTCACAATCTTCCGAATCGCACCCGAAAGATGACTACTATCTTCACCCATTGCGCGTATTTGCACATCCACGTCTAGGGGATTCAATTCATCATCAACATCTACACCGATACGGCGATAGAGCGACTTCTTCAGCATGCGGAAAAACAACATGATAGGGAAGGTCAGAAACTGAAAGGCCAGCAGAACTCGATAAGAACGGCGAATCGCCTTGGACGGGTCGCGCATTGCTAGGCCACGCGGGAAAATTTCAGCAAAGAAAAAATGTACGGAAACCGCCAAGGTAAACGACATGAGGACTACGATCCACCTATCAGGCGCAGTCTCTAGGTTAAAAAGACTAAAGAAATCACTCACCAGTGGCATGAGCAGAAGCCCTACTGCCACCGTGCAAAGTGTCTTACTAAAGCGCACAACTCGTCCCGTCTGATCACTATTATCAATTAATCGCGCGACGCCTGGTAGGTGCTTCAAATCATCCACTTGCTCCTCGCTAGGTTTCCGATAACGAAACTTTACGAGGCTGATCTCGCACATGACCAAAAAGGCATGCAACACAAGCATCAGCCCGACCGCTGCAAATGAAATTAAAAAGCTAATCCAAGCATCGCTCATAATTAAGCAGAAACTTCCGAATTTTGCGCGATCTCACGAGTAGCTTCAAGCAGGCGCTCGTTATCGGTCGGCGTCCCTATGGTAATCCGGACAAACTCTGCCATGCCATAAGGAGCTAAAGGTCGCACAATGATACCCCGCAACTGAAGCGCCTTAAAAAACGCACCACCATCGCCAACCATGGAAAGCACAAAGTTCGCCTGCCCACCAATCGTCGCGTAGCCAAGCGCTTCCATACCCTCGACAAGTTGCTTCCGTCCAGCCTCATTGGCCGAGCGGCACATATCGAGAAATCCGTGATCACTCAGCGCCGCTGTGGCCGCCGCTTGAGCCACTGAACTCACATTAAAAGGCTGCCGAACACGTTGCAACAACTGGATAAGTTTAGAGTCACCGTAGCCATAGCCGACTCTTAACCCACCCAATCCGTAGATCTTAGAAAAAGTCCGCAGGCAAAAAACCTTTCGCCCAGTCTCTATCTGTAGACGTAGATCCGGCGCGCTCTCAAGATACTCAGCATACGCTTCATCCAAACAAAGAATCACGTGCTCTGGTAAAGACTCAGCCAACTCAATCAGATCAGCTTCCGAATTAGCCATCCCGGTCGGATTGTTCGGGCTAGCTACAAACAAGAGGCGCGTACGGTCCGTGACCGCCGCACGCATCGCTTTGAGGTTATGACCGAAGTCCAGCATAGGTACCTCGACAGGAGTTGCGCCAAAAAGCTTTGTGACTAATTTATAAACGATAAAGGCCTGCTCACCCATGACCACTTCTAGCCCAGGGCGCAGAAACGCGTGCCCCAGCAGTTCGATGATCTCGTTTGAGCCATTACCTACTATGATGGTGTCCTCATCGACGCCTCGAACTGCAGCGATCGCCGCCCGCAGTTCACCGCAACCACCATCCGGATAGAGATGCGCACTCTTCAGTGAAGCCTGCGCAGCCGCCAACGCCTTCGGAGAGGCTCCAAACGGATTTTCATTCGAGGCGAGTTTAGCAATCTGAGCAGGCTCTAGTCCAAACTCCTGAGCCACATACTCAATAGGTTTTCCGGGCTCATAGACCGGCTGTTCATGCACACCAGCATTCGCGAGTTCAGCGTAATTCATTATTAGAGAGCTTTGAACTTGCATCCCTTAAACTCGATTGCAACAAAACAAAGCCTAATAAACCATGAAGATTTTACTCACTGGAGCCTCCGGACTTCTTGGCCATGCATATGCGCAGGCCGCCGTCCGCCGCGGCCACTCCGTAACCGCGCTTTATAACCAAAACCGTCCAATTGCCGACGGTCTAACTACGACGATCCAGCTGGATGCATCACAGCCCGAAGGGCTGACCAACATCGCGATTCAACTCTGGCCAGACGTCATTGTTAACTGTGCTGCTATTTCAAACCCCACCACTGTCGAAGCCGACGCGAAGCACGCCGAAAAAATCAACG
>Ga0302126_10001660_pt1 | contig 13225 bp, 12 predicted proteins | sample CB4_20m_MG_FD_203108 | JGI IMG/M metagenome (GOLD analysis project Ga0302126, IMG submission 203108) | Marine microbial communities from Western Arctic Ocean, Canada - CB4_20m | ecosystem: Environmental > Aquatic > Marine > Oceanic | place: Canada: Western Arctic Ocean | collected 2017-09-24 | reverse complement strand
CACTCGCAAGCCACCTTGCCGCCGCTGGTGTTTCGCCCGAGCTTCGCATGAAGGTCACAGGGCACTCTGATTCTAAAGTGCATGGCAATTATTCACACCTACAAATTAAGACGCTCCGTGAAGCCCTCGAAAAACTTGGTTGAACCATTCTGACGCATGAAAAAACTGACAAAATCCCCGAGCTTTAATGATGAAATTGAGCTTTTCCGAATCCCCAAAAGCGAACAGGCCGCCGCCCTTAAATGGGAATTGCGCCGCGATTTTTACCGACAGGAGTCGATCGAAAATTGTCAGGATTTGGAACCTTGGTTAGCACTCGCAGAAAAACTCAAGGCATACCTCGTTAAAGCCAATACGAAGCCACATAGCCCGCCAGCTTGCCGCATTGCAACAAAGCGAGAAGCAACCCGAGCCTTTGCTGGTGCAGACCGCTCGCCCGCTATTCAACTCGGGCACGTTTCGACCGATGCCGAACGTGAATTGTCATCCATGGAATTGCACGACGAGGGCCTTTTGCTCGCCTTGCGAATTGACCCTGGACAGGGGCACGAAGCGATCAAAGCCGCCGCGCTAAAGATACTCGACCAGTTGGAAGAAATGCCGCGTAAATCAGGCAAGCAAAAGGGCTCAGACGTTGCCGCTAGTCTTCGCGGGCTCGCTGTCTTACGCGCCAAGCGAGAGGCAGCACAGGGCGCTAATTATATGCGACATTTCCAGGGAACCCCCTACGCTGGTAAAGTAGCCGACCAGAAGACACGCCTTCGCGAAATTAAGAAAAAGTTGCCTGGGGCGTGAAAACATCGGGGTTTTAACGACCCCTAAAGCACTGATTACTAGTTATATAAGAATTTACTCATTAGAGTTCTTGAAGTTTTTATTGTGCATGGAAAACACCATAGCACACATACAAACGACCAGCGCACCGCATTGGATTCGACTGCCGCAAGCCAGCAAAGCTTGCGTTCACTCAGGACTAAAACGCGGGCAAATGCTCAAGCTTGCGAGTGACCGAGCAAACGGGATCCGCGTTTGCCATTTAAAAGAACAGGGAGCCAAGCGCGGCACGCGTTTAATTGAACTGGCTAGCCTTCTCGAATACATCGACCACCGCGCAGCCGCTTCAACGAAAAAAGGACACGAAGAATGAGCGCCCTTGGTGAAGTTAAAGCCGCGCTCAATGCCACCCTAGCTGATGACGCCCACTGGATCCTGGAACTAACCAAAGCCCGCAAGAGCCACCGCAAAATTGGAGGGCTTAAATATGACTAATTCAAACGAATCAGTCCATGCTCAATCACTTAGTATCTGGGAGTGTAAAAAATAATCATGGCAAAATACAATATAACAGAGGAAGACCAGAACACCGCGCAACACAACCAACTTGATTTTGATGACATCAACGCCAAACTGATTGGAAGCGCAGAAGCGCATTGCCACAGTTGGCTTCCGGGCGGCAAAGTCAAAGGCGGTCAATATAGAATTGGCGGCATAGATGGATCAATTGGCAGTTCAATGTCAATCAACCTGCGCACTGGGCAATGGTATGATCATGCCACAGAAGACAAGGGCGGTGATCTAATATCATTATATGCAGCGATCAACAATCTGTCGCAAGGCGATGCGGCAAACGAGCTACAAGGCGCGGTCAATATCGTTCGCATGACCAAATCAATTCATCGCAAACCATTGGTGTCAGAGTCAGATTGGGAGCATGCATTGACTGTTCCAACAGATTCACCGCCAGAACATTGGGAACATGGCGAACCAGATGTAGTGCATAAATACGCTGACGCAGCAGGCAGGCCAATTGGCGTGATCATGCGATGGAACCTGCCAGATGGCGGCAAGACCATCAGCCAATGCAGTTGGATGCGCCACAAGAAGACAGACCGATGTACATGGAAGTGGCAGGCATTCAACGCGCCAAGACCGCTATACCAAGGCGAATTGCTCAACAAGATGCCAAATGCCGATGTTGTCATTGTGGAAGGCGAAAAGGCGGCTGATGCATTAGCTAGAAAATTGCCAGATCATGTGGTGCTTTCATGGGCTGGTGGCAGTAAAGCCATCAACCAATCCGATTGGACTGTTTTAGAGGGCAGAAAGGTATCAATTTGGGCTGACAACGATGCACCAGGCTGGGAAGCCGCAAAGCAACTACAAGGCATCACAAAGGGCAATCTGATCGATGCGCCACAAGACAAGGAAGATGGATGGGATGCTGCCGATGCGGTGTCTGAAGGTTGGACAGCACAAGGACTGTTGGAATTGATCGCCACATGCGTGCAGCGACAGACATTCAATATAAAGACAGGCAATGAAGGAACGCCAAGATCATCTGAAGAAGCCAAGGCAAGGCGGCCAGATGTGATCATTGATGGCTTACTATATGCACAGTCAAAGCTGTTGATTGGTGGCGTTGCAAAGGCAGGCAAGTCACACTTCGCCATGTCATTGGCATCGTGCATGGCTTCCGGGCAACCCTTCTTGCAATGGTCAGCACCAGAACCACAACGGGTTTTGTATGTTGATTTTGAGTTGCATGAATGGGAATTGGATGAGCGTTGTGCATCAGCATGCAATTGGGATGTGCCAAGCAATCTGGCAAGGCTAAGTCTACGCAGTCATTATGATGTACGTAGCACTAAACAAGTAAGCAGGGTCCTGAAAACCATCGACGCTAGCAAATACGATGTGGTCATATTAGATTGTCTTTACAAATTTAACAGCGCGGAAGACGAGAACGACAACGCGGCTATGAAAGCCATTGGGTCATGGATGGATGAAATCATCGCCAAATACGGCATAACACCGATATTGATTCACCACTTTGGCAAGGGTGGGCAAGCAGGCAAGGATGTCATTGACCGCTTCCGTGGCGCTTCATCAATTGTCGGCGAGATGGATGGGCTGATCTCAATCATTAGCCATGAGAACGAGGGCTGTTACATTGTAGAAAGCGTGGTGCGCTCATTCAAATCAACGCCATCATTTGTGGCGCGTTGGGATTATCCACATTGGGTATTATCTGAAGACTTAGATGCAAGCAGGGCTGCGAAACCTGGTGCCAAGAAAAAGATGAACGACGATGATTTATTAAGTAAAATTCCTGTCGGCGAAGAGAACAAAGTGTTCTTTGAAGAACTTGAATTAGACATGGCTGAAAAGACCTTCCAAGCCAGAATAAACAAAATGAGCGACGTCATACGAACTAAGAAGAATAACAGCAGTAACCGACAACAAAATGCTTATCATCGTTATAATATACGCTCGTCGGGAGCTTCCTAGGAAGAGTGCCGATAATACTTCCGACAAGCAATCTATGCCTCATAAACAATGCGTCTACGTTGGAAGTATTAACTACCTAGGAACTATCGAACGGAGCATCCAGAGAGACATTTGCGCGCTTATTAGCGCAATATGGCTCTTCCTCGTCGGAATCATTGATTTCCTTAAGGGGGAGGAGGAGGAGGAGCGCACTACCACAAACTATAAAACACGAATAACCATCAGCTATAAATCAAACCAATTGAGGCCCTTCACTTTCATGTTGAAAGGCTATTCTTCACCCTACCCCCATTAAGGAATCTATTAAAGAATCGAGCCACTCGGGTAAGAGGACTAGATGCGTTTTTTTACGCGAACCAAAAACAAAAAATTTATGACTAGGAGTCCCTACAAGCCCTTTGATTTTCTATTTAAGGGGAGTGTAAGGGGGTATGGTTTAATAAGCTTCATTGATTGGTCATATCCCGCCTTGTTAAACTTAGTTCCTCTGACTAAATGCAATAGTTTCAATGACGTCTAACAATTCAGATTTTTCTGCTTCAGTTACGTAAGTCAGAAGTATTACAAGTGCATACCCTTTTACGATACTTACATAGTATAAATTGTTAACCATAACTACGCCATAATCCACATTTGATTCCAAGACATAGAAAACATTACCATCTAGATTCTCTGTGTAGATTTCCTTAGGGTAATTGAATTCAAAACTCCCCAAACTCAATACATTTTTTACGTGAAAGAGATAATCGCTTCCTGTTTTTATTCCTGGTGCATGCTCCAACCTTTCGGCAATACCCCCAATACTTGGATTTGAATCTACAGGGCTTCCTGGCATGAATTTGAATACTCCAAACAAATTCACTGATATGTGTTCAGCGGCACGAAAAGCAGCCTTCAAGTTTTCATTTTCACCAGCAATGAAATCACCCCCTCTTTTATAAAGAGCATCATTTGCTTGCGGATCTTCGATACTCCATGCCTTTGGGAAGTTTATCTGAAAACCAAAGTATTCGTTAAAATAACGATTACCTTCAAAATGCCCAAAGCCGATTTCCTCCGATGCCGGCTTTGAACATGCTGCCAAAAATAGACTCAGTATACAGAATATTAGTATTTTATTTTCCATGAACTTTATTTGTTTAAATATAGCTATAAGCACACTAGCTAAGAAGGGAAGTAATTTTTCAGAAGGCACTTGATGTATATACACATCATCAAGAGACCAGCCAAGCGAACCCCCGCCCCCCGCTTAAAGTTTGCCTAATTATTTTCCTAATTTCGTTGATTGCACGCAATACTAGGAGAATATAGAATACAACATATGCGTATCCTAAATTCACTTAATTTACTATTACTGGTAGTCACCTTTCTAGGCTGCACAAAAGCTAATCCTCACCTCGGGAAATGGCATGTGAGCCACGACGGCGAAGATATCGTCATTGAAATACTAGAAAACGGTAATTGGCTCTTTCATGATTCTGATGGGATAGAGACCGGGCAATGGTTCGCCACAGAGGGAGGCATCGTTATAAAGGCTGCAGATGGGACATCAATGCCGGCCTTCGTTCACGAAGACTCACTGCATGTAAATGAAGATCGCAGGACTTATACATACAAGCGGGCCAAGTAGTAATAAAAAATGGGAAAGATCAGTGATGACTAAAATACTTTTTGTAATAGCTTTTTTAACCTCCTTCACAGCCTTTGCCACTGATGTCCGAGAAGAGGCATTCGTAGACATTGACATTGCATGGTGCATGCAGCCCGGATGCTTCGAAGATGGCCTGTGGCGAATACATCGATCACCTAACTGCAAATATGAGAGGCGTTCAGCAGTCATACGTGCAGTATGCGAGATAGCATCTGACAAGGATTGGAGGACTGCTGATGATTGGACAATGATAGTTTGGGGACCAACACCTAGCTATGAAGAGAATGACTCGGATAAATATCATTTTTTCTATCTGCACAAAATGACATTTGATGGCGAGCCACCTATTTATTCAATCAGTTGGAATGCAAACTTTAAGGGAGAGCCAGTATATAGCAAAGCGCAGTGGAATCTAGGAGAGGATTATACTTACTCAAAGCATCCCGAAAAAGATATTCACACAATCGAGGGCCATGGTTCAACAATTGTACTCAATTTTGAATGCTCTCTAGTAAAATACCCTGAGCCAGAGACCACTTCATGGAATGATTACTATAAAGACGCTTATTCAAATTATGATATGGTCTTCAGGACTGCTGAATTGATTGCATTACAAAAAGCACGAATCCGACAGCTTATGAAGCTCAAGATTGAGCAAATTAGAGATAATGATTACCGCGCCGAAGAGTCTATAGAAACACTGGTTGAAAATGCTATTAAAGTTCAAGATGCTTGGGAAAATTACGCATCAGCCCGGTGGCATGAAGTGGCAGCAGCTTATGGTCGTGGCAGCGGCGCATCTTTGGGTGGCAGCACGGCTTATTTTGATCTGCAAGTGGAACGAATCAAAGACCTGTTAGTCGTTTATAAATAAGAGAAAAAAAACAGATGAAAACTATACTCTATACACTACTGATATTTGTGTTAGCCGCATCTCCACCATACAGCTTGCAAGCTAATGACAGTAACAATTTGGCATTAGTCGGGACGATGATCGCGAGAACTGTAACTGTAATTCCGACCCCTGAGACATGGGCGCCACCCGCGGTAGGATGGGTGTTTGAATTCCCCAATTCTTCGAGAAAACTTAAACAAGGTGATTACGTTAAAGTGCAAAGAGTATGGTCGGATGCGACACCTAGTAAACATTCATTCAGGGTATCTGGCTTTAGTAATAATGGTGCTTATTTGATTGAGGAAACATATGCCAAAAATGCAGGAATCTTAAGGCTAATCTTTTTAAATATGAGTAAAAAAGAAATGATTTTTGAAGAAATAAATATTTTTCCCCGCGATGAAGATTGGCTGGCTAAAACGGTATATAAAGCAAAGTTTTTAGATCCTGGAGATTCACTACCACTGCCACCAAGGAGAATTTATCAACAGTAAGACTCCTAGTTCATGGTTATAGGTATTGCAGTAGTAGCAGTAACCACGGGCCTCATTTCCTCAGCGCTTACAACTGTTGTTACCGATACAAAAGAATGATAACAAAAATTCAGTTACCAAAACGGGATAAGAATACGCACACCCTTACCGATAGAACGAGATAAGTTAAATTATGAATACAGACATACTAATTCAAAGGAATGCGACACTTTTAGAGTTTATTGAGAAAAATGAATCAACAATAGAGAAAAAGGAGCGGCTGGAACGCATAAGAGAAGTTTATAGTCGGTCGCTGAACAACGCAGAGGAATTAAAGGATTATTCTGATTTATCCATTTCTGAAAAAGAAGTAATTAGTGAACTCGAATTTGGAGAGAAAACATTAGAAAGAATCCAAGAGATTGAAACAAATGCCCTAAAGGAAGAGGGTGATATCCTGGAGGAGTTATTTAACGTCATGGGAAAGAGGACCAAGGTTAGGGCAGAAGACGCAAGATATGATCTAATTGCCTCAATCAAAGATGTGCTGCATGGATATTTACTTTCATTGGTGAATTCTAAATTTGAAGAAGTCTATGAGTTATTACAGGATATCGAAAATTGTAATGATTATAAGGATCTTACACTAGAGGGAATTGCGCGGTTAGCGCAGTCAGAAGAAGCGGCAGGCCTACCAAGTGGGTTTGGTGAATTGACCCCCCTTTCAGCCGAAAGACATTGTTGGCAAAGCTTTAATGAACTAATTATTCTACCCTTAGGTTCCGTCTATGAGGATCCAAAGTCATTTCATCAATTCATGAAAATCGAATTAAATCGCGCTCGAAATACCCGAGAAAAATTGACTGCAGGTAACAACTTAACTCATGCACTGCAGAGATTGAGAAAGTGGCTATTCCCAAGCCCGAATGGCTAGGACATCAATCGTAAGTTTATAGTGCTTAATGATACTCTCGACCCGGATCAAGTGCCGTTCATCGTCTGGCTTTTCGAGGATCAATAGTATTCCAGCCTTCTTGTTTAACTGAAAAGAGTAGTTAAGGCTCTGCCCTATTGCTTCTGCCCACTTGTCTGCAAAGTCCACTTCAATGGCGTGTGTCTCCGTTACAATGTCACAGCGCGTGCCATCAGGCACAGTGACCTCTGTCTGCCCGCTGTATTTCTCAGCTGCAATCTCTTGGTAGTGTGCCTCGGGATTTAAACGAGCGGCAACTAGTGAGGCTGCTAGTGTTAGCGTGAGGAACAGTGCTGTGAGTGTAGATCTAACTATTGGCATTACTTACTATTGCGGATTGTGATACTTGTCTAAATCCCTGGCGTGCTTTAGCTCCTCAGGATCATATCCATTCTTTTTGGATAGATTTTCGGCCCTATCCCAATCTAAGTAATCTCTAAGTTCTCGCCAAAGGTAAGACTTCTTTTTTCTAAACATGGGCTTAAAGAGAGTTAAAGCGTGGAGGAATCCCAAGAGGATTGTAATTTCTTTCTCGGTATGCCACTTAAGAAACACCCAGGCGGCGGGCAAACCCGCGAAAAAGAAACAGGTTACAAGAGTTGCCGCTGATTTTGTGATTAATTCTCCGGAGTATTGTTGCTTCAGAAGGCCCCGCCTTCGCCACTTGTAATAAGTATCTAACACATATGCAGAAGATATGATTTCAAGGAGTGCCTGACAGAATAAGAAGCCTAAAAAATAAACAAATGGGTACCACAGCAGTGAAAAAATAGCACTCATATATAGTTACTTAGACCACATTCTACGCATTTCTGCTATCGATTTAGAACGGTCTGATCCTATGAACTGAAATAAAATCAGAATAATAGCTACCCAGAATGCAGATGTATGAGAAGTATGATTTATTGACCAACCAAGCCACGACCATTGATAGTATCCAGCAGCAAAACCAACAACAAGCAAGGCTGCGCCCCAAGATAAAGGAGCAATTAAGCATGTAAAGATTTTCCAAAATTGAAGTCCTCCAAAGATGCATTTATACACTACTATTGGGAGGGCAATAATGGGTAAAAATACGTTAGATACCCAAAAGGCATAGACGACACTCCAAACCGTAAAATTGAAAGTCACTAAAGCGGCGTACTTTAAACCGAATGCACCAACCATGTAACCAAATACTGCAAGGGATAAAAGAGAAAGTAGTATATTCATATTTATCCGGTATTACCTTCTAGATGTATCTATTAAAAAAACGCACTAACCACGAAAATTATGGAGCCAATTCCAGCAAGTATTGCCGCAGTAAAAGCAACTTTTTTTACTGCTCCTACTGCAGCTTCAACAGTATCTAAACGACTCATCAAATCTTCCTTAATTCCTGAGTTTGCTTTTTGTAATGTAGCTGAAGATTGCTCTATCGCATTTAAAGTATGCTCCTCGATGCTTTCCAGGCTATTTAATATTGCTTTTGGATCAGTAGCATTAATCGCACTCACGCCATCTTCCAGTGATTTTGAGATATCCTGTTGGACTTTATATATTGAAGCCGTTTGAACCGCTAATTGTCCCACTTTTTCGGCGACATTTGCAAGTTGCTCACTAGACCGCTTATTACTGTCAGCCAGGACTTTCACTTCTTCGAGTGATACAGTAATACCCTCTAGCTGGGTAACAGATTCTTTAATTTGTTGGCGTAACTCGTCTTCTAATGGCATATTTTTAGTTGGTTAATTCTATCATCGAGGGGTGAAAAGAGTCAAATGCCTTCTTACTTGATTTGATGCTCCCATGTAGCTGACGAACTAAAATGATATCATCAACCTCTTTACAATCTGAACTTTTAGCTCTCTCTGCTAATGCTTGAAAATTTAAATTTGGGTTCTCTATTTCTATACTAGATTTTAAAATCGCTAAAAGAAGAGGTCCAAAAACGATAGGATTTCTTGTTTCGCCAAAATCTGCCAATAGGGAAATTGCCTTCTCCATTTGAACTATTTCTAGTGAATATTTTTCCCGTGCAGATAAAAATAGACTAGTCACAGCCTCAAAGACGACAGCCCCATCACAATCGTCACACAAACTCTCACTTAATGCTCTTAACATAAGTAAAGCTGGCTGCTCTGGATAGGACTCTAAAAACCTAATAGTTATTCCTCTCAATTCACCAGCTTCCATCGCATTGTTTACTTTTTTAGTTATTTCTAAGCACTCAGTAAAATCTATCTCATCTGCCTCTACAATTTTTTGAAAAGAGTCGGGGTCCATTCCCTCCTGCAGATAATTAAGGAGCCGGCGCCTAAATATAGTAGGGTCATTTCCATTCTTAGCGGCTTCTAAGGCCTCGAAAATTGATCTACGTCTAGCACGTTCGATGGTGTCATAGCAAAAGGACACAAGCACATTAACTAATGAAATGATTACTTCATTATTACTGTCTTTAGTAATAAAAGGCGACAGTTTGCGTTGAACATCTTTTACGCGCCCACTGTCTGACCTTCTAACATAAACTAGAATCTTATCAGATATATCACTAGGAATAGTCGTGCCACCAATTGCCCTGACAATTTTACGGCCATAATCGATTTCGTAATCCGACAAGACTCCTACCTGCACCAGTCTGAAGAGACCCTTTTCATCATTTTTACGGTCAATACCTGTTGGCAGAGGAAATTCAAAGATTTTTCCTGGTTCAATATCATCAAATTTAGCCAGCATTCTCCTTACATCATTTACTTCATCTTGGGCGCCCGCAAAAGCATTCAGGTGAAAGAACAATGCAGAACCAAGATCACCCCCCTGCCCCCAAGGCAAAGCTTTATATTCCGTGTGTAAGTCAGCTAGGCTTTTTTGTAGTATGTCTAACTTAGCTTCTATGTGGGCTGATGGTCTTGAAAATAATATATAGCAAAGAGCGTCTTTCCTATCCCTACCAGCTCTTCCCGCCTCCTGATAAAAAGCCTCTAGCGAACCAGGCATACCTGCATGAACTGTATATCTTATGTTTGGTTTATCTATACCCATTCCATAGGCTTTTGTAGCTACGAGTAATGGCACCTCATTATTCATAAATCGGTTAGCATTCTCTCTTTTCTCGTGATCCCAATCTGAAGGATTGATACCTTTCAGTGGAGGCCCACCAGAATAAACCGTTGTACTAGCGCCCGTAACGTTACGCGCCTTGTCTCTGAGTTTAAAAACTCCATTCGGACCCTTCGCGAATGATGTAAATACAACACCACTACAAGTATTCCGCCCCGATGTTGTAAAAAATTCTCCCTTAGGCATATTGAACTTTCGGGGAAGATCCATGAAAATAGCCCCAAAGTCCGTCGTTGAATTCCTACTATCAGTCTCGATAATCTGAAACTTTAGCTCTTTGCGATCAAAGCTGTCAGGGCGTATAATCGAGCTGTCCTTAGTTGTATCTAATTCTAAGTCTGCTACCATATCTCTAAGGACCGCTCTTGAGGCTGTACCAGTGAGCGCAAGCAGTGTTGGAGTTATGCCATTAATCTCCTCTAGTTTGCGAATGTTTCTCGCTAGATTTAAGTATGCTGGACGAAAGTCATGTCCCCATTCCGAGACACAGTGGGCTTCGTCAATTACAGCTAGATTAATTCGACTGACGTGTGAGATAGCCCTAAGCGTATCTCTAAAGTCTGGCGACTGCATCCGTTCAGGTGAAATAAGAATAAAAGCAAACTCACCTCTTTCAGTAGCAATTTGAATCGCCTTTTTATCCTCTATATTGTCGATAGCACTAGAAATACCTATTGCTCTATCAATGCCATACGCACTCAGCCCTCTGACTTGGTCTTCAATAAGCGAAATCAATGGATCTATAACAAGAGTAATTCCAGGAGTTATCAGGCCACTAAGTTGATATACAATGCTCTTCCCCCCACCTGTTGGCAAAAGAATGATACTATCATCTCCCTTGAGTGCATTGTAGATCGCTCTAGCTTGCCCCTGCCTGAAGTCTTCTTTCCTGAAGATAATTTGAAGTATCGTACGTAAGTGCTGGATCGATTCATCAAAACCAATACTAGCTTTGAGATCATATTGGCTACCTGTAATGTGTTCTGAGGCAAATCTTGTTGGGGAGAAACTTGTCCGAACTATAATATCTGCTGGATTACTTGTATAAGATGCCCAAGCACTACTACCAGGTTCCAATACTATCCTCAAATTAGCTGGCTCACCATCATTACTAGTATTAGCGGTTGATATGCGCCATTGATTAGAATCCTCGTATATTAGAGTAGGATCTTTATCGACTTCTTCATATAGCAATACTCGTTTAGGCAGAATGTTCAGCCCATATAGCCCCTCTAGCGCGTTAAGTAGCTCGAGTAACCCCGCTACAGCTTCTGGCATATGGTCAAGCGGAGAATCAATTTCTATTCGCCAAGTATCCTCCGCTGGCTTTATCCATCCAAACTGTAATGCTCTTACTAGGGAAAGCTGCAATTTCGCTGCCCACGAGCAATTAATTAGAAATCGGGAAAACCTTTCGTTACGAGAGTTCTTTATTCGTTCCGAAGTATCTAAGTTTGCTCTGTTTAAAACCTGTCGAGCCTGGTCAAGCTTAGCTCCCCCGTCATTCTCAATCTCTTCATTGGGTATTCTAATAATAGAGTAGCCAGAGCTTTCCAGGAGGCGGTCTCGTTGCTGGTCCACCGAATCGATATGATCACCCCCATCAATTTCGATAATAAGCGCCTTATCGAGGCTAGGATGTGCAAAAACAAAATCAACTCGTCGTTCATCTATATTATCATCTAACTTTGAGGCACTAACTAGATTTGAAATAGGTACCTGAGGTGTCAGCCAGTGCGGCAGTCTTATATCAATGGTGGCGACCATCTCTATAAACCTTTGTTCGTATTCACTGTCTGTTAACGCATTCTTAGATGAGGGCCGCGCAGCAAGTTCGTCACACATTGCGTACTCATCTTTTTCACACAGTGTTTCAAGGCTAACACGAGCATGGGATTCTTTCCACTCCCATTCTATAATGGATTCTCTATCTGCCAAATAGTTAGCTTCTTCATTGAATCCATATGAATGAACCGCGGCATTCTCGACACCATAAGTAACAAGCGGAAGATCTCCGCGAAGTAACACCTTCTCGGCCACAGACAAGAGTGCTACAACGTCCTGACTGGGAGATTTAATAACTTTGTTTCTATCTCTTAATATTAGTGTTTGAGACAGCAACTTTTTGATACTTCTATCTCTCTCCAGATCCGGTGAAAAGAGTGACGGCACTGCACCTACTGTAATATACTCCGAAACCCAATTAGTCCGGGACTTCCCTTCGCGCCATTCAATCGGCACCGAAAATTGAGATTTAGGTTCGTTCCTTCCCGCACTAGTAGGAACTACATTAGTTAGCTTTTTCTGTGTTTTATCTACAATATTTGTTTTTCCAGAGACGCTACTTATTGCAACTGTATCATCGCTCTTATTGCTGTCGGGTAATTCCACCTTTTGAGTAACTTGGCTATTACTATTAGCGGTAGATTGATCCGGTTGCGTGATCAAGCCCCAGCGAAACGAGCTATCTTTCTTAACTTTTTCACTAAGTGAGCTGTAAAGAGCAGAGTTTACATGCTTAGTCTCAACTCCAAGACGCTTTGCTATATCCTTGGCTTTAAAAACTGCACCATCCGATAGGATTTTAAGTATTTTTGAATCTATGTTGCTCATATATCTGCGGATGGCATGAAACTATAATATTAGCACTCATCTAGACCTCTCCCTGCTTAACCAAAATAGAGAAGTCTGGAAGAGGTGCCAATCAAGGGACCTTTCCCCATGTTCCTGATAATCGGCATCTAGTAAAGCTGGGTAGGAATTACTACCCGAGCAGGATATTTTAGCGTCACCATACTCTATCTCTAAAGACCATTGCGTCCCGTCAAACACACTATGATTACTAT